>ERZ1106954.3135-NODE-3135-length-10926-cov-18.337044_pt1 | contig 10926 bp, 4 predicted proteins | sample MGYA00403678_ERZ1106954 | MGnify/ENA primary metagenome ERZ1106954 (study PRJEB35170, sample SAMEA104062445) | human gut metagenome | biome: human gut; feature: human-associated habitat; material: faeces | place: Denmark | collected 2012-08-20 ... | reverse complement strand
ATCCTTGTTTTGTACATGGTTCTCGCCATGCTTTATACCTGCGTGCTCTTCCCCAGCTTCGGCATGTAAGGGCCGTGTGGAGACGGTTGTTCGGGTCAGGTTCGGAAGACCGTAAACGGTTTGACATAATAATGGAGCCGAATTCCGGATTCGCCCATTGACTGTCCCCATCAAAAATCAGCCGTTCGCCGCAAAAACATTCCTATTTTTTATACAATTTATACCCAGCACGCCTTTACAGCGTTCTTTTTTTGTGTTATTCTTTGATAGAACGAACGGTTGGTCAACCAATAAAGACGATCAGCCAATAAACACGAGGACGATATGAGAGAACGAGACGAACAAGCCTTTCAGAGAAAAAAGGCGGAAATTATGGAAGCCTGCTTCAACTGCTACGCGGAAAACGGCCTGACCGGAACGGGAATTCAGGCGCTGGCGGACGCATGCGGCCTGTCCAAGGCCAGCCTGTATACCTATTTCGACACGCTGGACGATCTGATCGTGCAATCCACCGCCTACTGCATGAGCAAGGTGGAGGACGATTTCATGCGGCTCGCCCCCACCAGCCCGCAGGATATTCAACGGTTCATCGACGAGGTGCCCTATTGGACGGCAAAGCGTCACGGCAAAAAATACCGGCTGATGTATCAGGTCTACACGCACCCCAAATACATCGAGCACGGCAAGCGGTTTTTTGCCGGAGTGACCGAACGCTATTCCGCGTATGCCCGGCAGATGGAGCCGCACCTCGGCATCCCCTGCGAGGTGCTCACGCCCCTGATCTTCATCTTTGTCCGCGCGGCGGTGCATTACGCGCTGTTTGAGGACGAGTATTATTTGAAAAGCCAGATGGACGTTTTGAAACTGAGCGTTTCGCTGCTCAGCAAACAATATCGGAAAGAAGGACAGCCATGAAAAAACGAGGATGGATCGCGCTGCTGTGCGGCCTGCTGGCGGTTTGCCCCGCGCTGGCGGAGCAGACCGACGAGGTTGTGCGGGTCGGCGAGGTGACCTACGATGTGCAGACGGTGCAAAACTCCCTGAACGCCGGTTACCAGCTCTATGAGTCCTCGGGCATCAGCCTGAGCGCCGCCCAAAAGCAACAGTTGGCCGACAGCGTGCTGGAGCGCTTTGTGGGGCTGGGCGTGCTGGAAAATCAGCTTCGCAAGGAAGGGCAGGCGGAGATCGACGGGCAGACCCGGCAGGCGCTGGACGAGCAGGCGCGGCAGACCTACGAGGCGGCCTGGCAGCAGATGGCCGAGGCGATTCGGTCGGGAACGCCCGACGCGACCGACGAGCAGATCAGCGCCTTTCTGACCCATATGGGCTACACGCTGGACGCATACCGGCAGGAGGCGGAGCTGACGCTGAAAAACCAGCGGCTCATCGCCCTGTACTGCGGGGATATCTCCGTGACCGATCAGGAGGTGCAGGATTACTACGAGCAGCAATATGTATCCGTCTATCGGGCGCGCTATGAAGACGACATCCCCCTGTTCGAGCAGGAGGTGCTCCTGAGCGGCGGGCAGACCTATTACATTCCGGAGGGCTACCGGCGGATCAAGCACATCGTGATGGCGCTGCCGGACGCGGACGCCGCGTCGGCGCAGATCGCCGCCATCTATCAGGCGCTGGACGCGGGCGAGAGCTTTGAAAGCCAGATGCAGCGCTATTCCTATGACACCTCTGTTCCGCCCGAGGACGCGGGGTATCTGCTGCACGCCGATTCCCAACTGTGGGACGAAGCATTTCTAAGCGCGGCGCTGGCGCTTGAAAAGCCGGGGGACGTATCGGAGCCGGTGGTCACGTCGGCAGGCGTTCACATCATCCTGTACGCGGCGGACGAACCGGCCGGCCCGCTGGCGCTGACGGACGAGCAGCACGACCTGCTGACGCAGGCGGCGCTGACGGATAAACAGACCCGCCGACTGGAGGAGCTGGTCAGCCAGTGGCGCGAAGCATACGACATTGAAACCCATCCGGAATGGCTGACGTTTTACGACGAATAGGAGGTTTCCTTATGATGAAACGGCTGCTCTCCCTTCTGCTGACGCTGGCAATCCTGCTGGGCGCGATGCCCGGTCTGGCGGAAACGGCCGTGCCCGTCCTGCACTCCGCCGAAATCGCCTCGCTGAAAGCGCTGGCGGGCGACGCTCAGACCGGAGCCACGTGGCACGAGGGCATGAGCCCCTCCGCCTCGATGAACGCGCTGCAAATGTGGCAGTGGACCGACTGGTTTCTCTCGGAAAAGCTGCGCAGCCTGCTCGGCTCGGCGCAGGATTACATTCAGTTGGCCTCCGGCCTGCCCGGCAGCAGCTTCCAATCCGATGTCAGCACTTTGGAATGGGAACTGCGCGAGCTGGAAGATCAGCTCACCTATTATGAAGAGCAGCTTTCGGACGGGCGAATGGCGATTCTCAACGGCATCCGCCTCTATCAGGACGTCAGCGCCTCCGCCTATGACCGCGCCCGCGCCTATGACCGCATGATGGAGGCCAAGGAAGAGATTCTGCAGGCCATTAAGACCATCAGCGCCAACTACGCCGACTATACCGCGCTGGTCGCCCGGTGCAGCGAAAGCATGCTGGCCGCGCCCATCAACCACAGCATGCTGCAAGTGCAGGGGAAAAGCGTCACCGGTTTAATGGACAAGGCCCGCGCTTTGGAAATCTCGGAAAACGCGGTCGACGCGATTGATTTTGACGTGACCGTTATTTCCACCAAGCAGATCTGCATCGCGGTATATGATTCGGATAAAAATCCCCTGACCGGCGCGCTGGTGCATCTGGTCAACAACAAGGATTCCAAGCGCGCCAAGGACGCGGTCACCGATTCCGACGGCCGGGCGGTGTTTTGGGTATCCGATCTGGGCGCGGATGAAAAGACGGATATGAAGCTGGGCCTGCGCGTCACCGCGAACGGCTACCAGACCCACGAAATTCAAACCGTCAAAATCCGCGGCGGCGAATCCGTCTCCGTCCATTTGAAGAAGGACGATCAGACCCCGTATCTGGTCATGGCCTGCTTCAACGGCCGGGATATTCTAAACGAGGAAAGTTCCTTTTACTATTCCAAAAAGAACAACCTCAAACACACCTTTTCCGTCAAGCTTTCCTGCGCCGGCAGCGGCGAATTGGAGATGCGCTACCCCACCGACGCGGCGGGCACGGCGTTCCAATCCGTCAAGCAGACGTTTACCGCGGCCGACAGCGACAAGAAGGTGTTCACCTTCGAGAAAGAATGGCTGCGCATCCTGCATCCGGAAGCCAAGGTTTCCTTCAAGCTCACAACGAACGGACAGGAATATACCTTCGATACCCATCTCAAAATCGAAAAGGCCGTCGTGGACGAGCCCTTCTTCGACCACAGCGCGCTGTTCTCCTTCACCAGCGGCTCGGGCGGTTTTGGCTTTACCATTCCGGGCGATGTTCCCTTTATCAGCGGAAGCACGCTTTCCCTTTCCATCCCCGGCAACTATCCCACGCTTATGATTCTGCCCTCCGGCATGGGCATGTTCTCCTGGGGCTACGACTTCGCTCCGGAGAGCGCGACCTGGAAGACCGACGACACGCAGGATCAGGAGCGGGCGATCAAGGAGTTTGACAAGCAGTCCGCCGCAGATAAGCTGCTGGCGGCGGCCGGCGTATACCGCAACGTCAACACCACCACCACCCCCAAGCTGCTGGGCGATTACGGCGTGCATATCACGCCCTTTGCGGCCATGCAGGGGCTGTATCGCCGCAGTGACCAATCCCTCGAGCTGCGCGGAAACGGCGGCGCGACGTTTGCCTTTGAGGCGGGCTTCACCCAAACCTTCACCATCGGCCCCGTGCCCTTCTTTGCCGGAATCGATTTCAGCATGGGCGCCAGCTTCGGCGTCGGCATCAGCCTGAACATGAAAGCCGAAATCGAAAACGGGCTTCTGAAGGTCAAGGAAGGCCCTGTCATCGGCTATGACAGCGGCATGACCATCAGCTTCCGGCTGGAGCTGGGCGGAACCATCGGCTTGGGGTTGAAGGATGTGCTCTCCGTGTCGCTCCGCGGCTACGGCTACATCAACCCCATCATCCACCTCACCACGCCGCGGGTTTCTGCCGAGGCTCGAATCGGCATCGGCCTCAGCGTGACCCTGCGCGCCCTGTTCCTAAAATGGAGCACCACCCTGTGGGAGGGCAACCTCCCGCTGAGTTCGTCCGATTCGATAGCGCTGACGGCTTCCGGCAAGACGACGACAAGCTCGTCGTGGCGGGATGACAAGGGCGCGAAAGATCCCTTGCCGGCCGCCGCCAATGGCGAAATAAAGGCAGTAGGCGCCAGCGGGGTGGAGCCCGCCACGACGCAAAAGCTGTTTGACCGAATCGACTGTTCCGCGGGCGACTTCCAGTATGTCGTGGTGGACGGCGACACCTATCTGTTCTGGATTCAGCCCGGCAAGGGCGATACGGACTGGGAGCGGGTCAACTGGTGTAACCTGAGGACGCGCGAGTACGGGCATGTGGGCTGGATAGACTCCGGCACCTACGCCAAGCGCAACAACACGGAAGACACGAGAAAAACCTATCAGGAATGGTTTGTCGATTACGACTTTACCGTAGAGTCGAGCCGGGATTCTGACAGCACTTTCTGCGCCCTGACCATCTTGAGCGGCCAGTTTGGAAAGCGCACCCCCGAAGACGAGGTCAACCCGCCGAATGCGGCCTGCGCCGCGTCGGTGCTGATGCAAAAGCAGAGCGACGGCAAACTGGAGGTAGTGTATTATCGGGAAGAGACTGGCAACTTCACCTAGCCGGAAGTGTTTTTAACCGCAACGAGCAACAAGTTGAGCTCCGTGTTCATGGTCAACACCTATGTCCGCTCTGACGAAAAAAAAGTCAGCGGGCTGGTCGTCAGCGGAAATGATAAGGTTGCGAATTTCAGTTGCACTGCGCTGCAATCCTCCCTCTTTGAAAACGGGAAGGAGATCGCCCGTTACCACGTGGGCGAGCCGACGGCTGTTTCCGTAGGCGCGCTGGAAGACGACAAGATGAACTTCTATGTTCTGGGCACGGACGGTGTGCTCGCCCGCATTCGCAGGGACAGGCGGCAAGCTCAGCCCAAGAGCGAGCGGCAGGAGCTGGCCAAGGGCAACATCGTCAATTTCAAAGTGGTGACCCGCATCAACGGCGTCAACGACAAGGATACCCTGTTCTATCTGGACAGGGTGAAGACGGATGAGGGCGGGTTCATCCACCGGCTGAAGGGCGTCACGCTGTCGCCCCAAAGCCCGGAAAAACCCGTGACCGTGACCGATTACGACATCGAGGTCAACGCGGATCGCTTTGACACCGTCAAGTTCGGCGGCGGCATCTATCTGTACTGGACGGAGTGCTCGACCCCCAATACCAACGTCGTGCCCGATGCCAAAGCGGAATATCTGGTGCGCTGCGTGCGCTACGACCCGGATACCGACACCATCTGCGATCCCTTTACGCTGGTGCAGCTCGGCGAAAGCCCCTCCAGCGTCAAGCTGCAGGATTCGGGCGCGGGCTACTACGCGGTGGATTTGGGCAACGAACACGGCTCCTACCTGCGCCAGTCCCTGACCTATTTCACCTATCGGTTGGTGATGTCGGCCGAATTGCAGGCCGCCGTGCCCAACGACCCCTGCGTGTGCGCCGGGGATTACATCGACCTGATTCTTTCCGTGCGCAATACGGGCAACCTGCCGCTCTCTGGGCTGGACGTGAAGGTGAAGAAGGGCAGCCAAGTCATTCAAACCCTGCATATCAACTGCGCCCAGCCGCAGGAGAGCACCAATAAGTTCTCCACCGCCAACGGAGATATTACGTGGAAGGGCCTGTACACCATCCGCCGGGTGGACGGCATGTATGACCCGCTGAACGGCGAGAGCTGGAACATCACCAGCACCAACAGCAACGGCGTAACCACCCAGCGCAACGTGCGCACCACCCTGCTGATGCCGGGCGACACCCAGAGCTATAAGGCCAAGCTGCTGATTCCCGCCGATTGGGACGGCAATGTCGCTTTGACGGCGGAAATCATTCAGACGGTGGGCGCGAAGCAATTCGGCGCGCTGCTGACGGAAAACGGCCGCCCGCTCTCCAACGCCCTGGTCCTGACCACAGACGCGACGAACGACGATCCGGTGTTGATGCGCCTGACTTCGGAGATGGCGCACAAGATTGTGAATACCGATTCCCACGACCTGATGCTGAGCGCCCAGCTCTTTAACCGGGAAGGCGAAACCTATGTGCGCGTCAGCATTTTGAACCGAAGCGGCAACACCAAACCGCGATCGCGCGTGGTGCCCACCCTCACATCCTCCTACAACGGGCAGACCCTGTTCAGCCACACCTTCCGAAACGCCATGGAGGATGACTACGGCTACTCCATGGATATTCCGCTCCAAACGCTGACCGCGGGCCGCCGTCTGGACGAGCTGGATCTGAACGTGAGTTCCAAGGAAAACTATGAGGAATTTGCGGATGCGGATAACCACGTTCGCCTCTCCTTGTTCCCCAAGCTGTATATCGCCCAGCAGCCCGAAAGCCTGAATCTGGTCGAAAAGCAGGACGCGCTGTTTGTCGTTTCGGCTGACGGCGGTCAGCGGCCGTACCGATATCAGTGGCAGAAACTGAACGCCGAAGGGCGATGGGTAGATCTGCTCGGCGCGAACCAGAACAGCTACCAGCTCTCCAAGGTCACGCTGGCGCAAAGCGGGCTGACCCTGCGCTGCGTGGTCACGGATGGAGCGGGCGACAGCGTGACCTCCGATTCCGCCGTGCTGTCGGTGTTCTCTCTGCCCCAGACCGGCGATGAAACCCAGCCCGCGCTGTGGATGCTGCTGGCGGTTGCCTCCGCCGCTCTGATCGCACTGCTCTGCTTCCGACGCAGGAAGGACGACTGATTCCCGCTGATGCCGCGCGCGTTTCGTGTCACGTTTCAAAATCACTCGAATATGCAAAACGCCGTCCGCTGTTTAAAACGGGCGGCTTTTTTCGTAGACCGTAGGGATGCGCAATACGCACCCGCCGAATGTGCGCTGGATTTCGGGTTGGCGCAATCCGGCAACGTCCTACTCTCCCAGGTGATTTTTCCTGCCTGAATCCCGCACAGCGGGCGGCAGAAAAAATCCTAACCAAGTACAATGTCGCACATTGGTCGGGATAATCCGGAAAACAAAACTTTCCGGTTATATGAAAAGAAAAGACCCACCCTCACGGGCAGGTCTTTCTTTTCATGGAATCCGGCAACGTCCTACTCTCCCAGGTCGTCTCCAACCAAGTACCATCGGCGCTGAAAGGCTTAACTTCTGTGTTCGGTATGGGAACAGGTGGATCCCTTTCGCCATTGTCACCGGAAAACTGTGAAGGGTTTGTGCAGTCCTTCGTCTTCTTGGTTTCCGCTCCGTCACTTCATAACCGGAGCTTCCATCTTGGAGACTTTCCGCACATCTCGCGCTTCATCTTCTATTGCGCGTACCCTGAAAACCGCACATCCAGATTGCTTACATCTCGTATAACCAGTTTCCAATTTTCCCTTTGGTCTCAACTCAATTCTTTTAGATCAAGTCCTCGACCGATTAGTATCATCAAGCTCCAAATGTTACCACTCTTTCACCGATGACCTATCACCTGGTAGTCTTCCAGGGGTCTTACTTCTTTCGAATGGGACACTTATTCTTGAGGTGGGCTTCACGCTTAGATGCCTTCAGCGTTTATCCCGTCCGCATTTCGCTTCCCTGCTGTGCCGTTGGCACGACAACAGTTGCACCAGTGATGCGTCCACTCCGGTCCTCTCGTACTAGGAGCAGCTCCTCTCATGTGTCCTTCGCCCACGATGGATAGGGACCGAACTGTCTCACGACGTTCTGAACCCAGCTCGCGTGCCGCTTTAATTGGCGAACAGCCAAACCCTTGGGACCTGCTTCAGCCCCAGGATGCGACGAGCCGACATCGAGGTGCCAAACCTCCCCGTCGATGTGAACTCTTGGGGGAGATCAGCCTGTTATCCCCGAGGTAGCTTTTATCCGTTGAGCGACGGCAATTCCACTCTCTTACCGCCGGATCACTAAGCCCTACTTTCGTACCTGCTCGACTTGTTGGTCTCGCAGTCAAGCACCCTTCTGACTTTGCTCTCTTCGAATGGTTTCCATCCATTCTGAGGGTACCTTTGGGCGCCTCCGTTACTCTTTCGGAGGCGACCGCCCCAGTCAAACTGTCCGCCTGACACTGTCTCTCATCCGGCTCACGGCTTGAGGTTAGAATCTCAATAACAGAAGAGTGGTATCCCAACGGCCGCTCCACGAAAACCAAAGTCCTCGTCTCCCAGCGTCCCACCTATCCTGTGCATCCGTTATCAAGATCCAATGTCAGGTTACAGTAAAGCTCTACGGGGTCTTTCCGTCCAGTCGCGGGTAATGTGCATCTTCACACATACTTCAATTTCACCGGGCCTCCTGTTGAGACAGCTCACAAGTCGTTACGCCATTCGTGCGGGTCGGAACTTACCCGACAAGGAATTTCGCTACCTTAGGACCGTTATAGTTACGGCCGCCGTTTACTGGGGCTTCGGTTCTCTGCTTCGATTGCTCTAACAGTTCCCCTTAACCTTCCAGCACCGGGCAGGTGTCAGCACCTATACGTCAGCTCTCGCTTTCGCAGATACCTGTGTTTTTGCTAAACAGTCGCTTGTGACTATTCTCTGCGGCCTCTTTCGAGGCACCCCTTCTCCCGAAGTTACGGGGTCATTTTGCCGAGTTCCTTAACAAGAGTTCTCCCGTCCGTCTCAGGATTCTCTCCTCGCCCACCTGCGTCGGTTTCCGGTACGGGCACTCACACTCTCCTTAGCAGCTTTTCTCGCCAGCGTGAACTCGGACGCTTCCCTACTTCTTTTCGGTCCTGTCAACACTCAGCCTTTGCGGGAAGTGTACTTCACTGCTTCCCGGCCTCGTGCCGCCTACGCGGTTGACCATCACCGCGCTCGTCCTATCCTTCTGTGTCACTGCTTCGTCAAACAAGTATAAGTGGTGCAGGAATCTCTACCTGCTGTCCATCGCCTACGACCTCAGTCCTCGGCTTAGGTCCCGACTTACCCTGGGTGGATGAACCTTCCCCAGGAAACCTTGGGCCTTCGACGCCCATGTTTCTCGCATGGGTCTCGCTACTCATACCGGCATTCTCTCTTCTGTGAAGTCCACCAGTGCTCCCGCTCTGGCTTCAACCCTCACACAATGCTCCTCTACCGATGCTTACGCATCCCGCTGCTTCGGTGTCGCGTTTTAGCCCCGTTACATTTTCGGCGCTGGATCACTCGACCAGTGAGCTATTACGCACTCTTTGAATGTGTGGCTGCTTCTAAGCCAACATCCTGGTTGTCTGTGCAATCCAACATCCTTTCCCACTTAACGCGTACTTGGGGACCTTAGCAGACGATCTGGGGTGTTCCCCTTTTGACCGCGGAACTTATCTCTCGCGGCCTGACTCCCGCACATCATTTATCCGGCATTCGCAGTTTGATAGGTTTCGGTAGGCGGTGAGGCCCCCTAGACCATTCAGTGCTCTACCTCCGGTAAACTAATGCGAGGCTAGCCCTAAAGCTATTTCGAGGAGAACCAGCTATCTCCGGGTTCGATTGGAATTTCTCCGCTATCCACAGGTCATCCCCGCCTTTTTCAACAGACGTCTGGTTCGGTCCTCCATGAAATTTTACTTCCACTTCAACCTGCCCATGGATAGGTCACCCGGTTTCGGGTCTACGTCATGCAACTTGCCGCCCTATTCAGACTCGCTTTCGCTTCGGCTCCGGACCTTCAGTCCTTAACCTCGCTGCATAACGTAACTCGCCGGTCCGTTCTACAAAAAGTACGAGATCACACTTAATCGTGCTCTCTCTGCTTGTAAGCACAGGGTTTCAGGTTCTTTTTCACTCCCCTCCCGGGGTTCTTTTCACCTTTCCCTCACGGTACTATGCGCTATCGGTCACTGGATCGTATTTAGCCTTGGAGGGTGGTCCCTCCTGCTTCCCACCGGATTCCTCGTGTCCTGTGGTACTCTGGTATCAGCTAGCCGATTCAACTTTTCGGATACGGGCCTCTTACCCTCTTTGGAAGTCCTTTCCAGAACTCTTCTCCTAAGCATCATCGTACATGTCGCTGACCCACAACCCCACCCAACCGTAGTCGGATGGTTTGGGCTCCTTCGCTTTCGCTCGCCGCTACTGACGAAATCGATGTTTCTTTCTTTTCCTCCGGGTACTTAGATGTTTCAGTTCCCCGGGTGCCCTTCTCGTGAACTATGGATTCATTCACGGATGACGGAACATTACTTCCGCCGGGTTTCCCCATTCAGACATCCACGGATCAAAGCCTGCTTGCGGCTCCCCGTGGCTTTTCGCAGCTTACCACGTCTTTCTTCGGCGTCCAGTGCCATGGCATCCACCCTGCGCCCTTCATAACTTGATCGTCATGATTGAGTAGCTGTCAAAGTTTTACTTTGATTGCTTATCCTGAGACCAACTGCAAAATTGTCGCATTTCTGCGCTCATATGTTCTTTTGAACACATTCGCAACTGGTTTCTTTACAAGATGTTTTTCCATCTGGCTGTGCAGTTTTCAAGGTACATTCTCCGGCCTATCCCATGCTTCGCATGCGCTAGGCTTCCGGCGCGGATTTTTCAAATCCTTTGCGCCTTCAGGTTCGCTTTCGCTCACCCTTCGATATCAGGAATCTTTCGATCCCTGAAAACGATACATCTTCAAGAAGAACTTCTCAGTCAACGCCGGATTCTTCATCCGGACTTTTTTCTCTTTTACACCTCTCGGTGTATCGACCTGAGATGAAACCTCTGCGTTTCCGCTTCGGTTTTCTCCCTAGAAAGGAGGTGATCCAGCCGCACCTTCCGATACGGCTACCTTGTTACGACTTC
>ERZ1106954.3129-NODE-3129-length-10934-cov-4.854215_pt1 | contig 10934 bp, 9 predicted proteins | sample MGYA00403678_ERZ1106954 | MGnify/ENA primary metagenome ERZ1106954 (study PRJEB35170, sample SAMEA104062445) | human gut metagenome | biome: human gut; feature: human-associated habitat; material: faeces | place: Denmark | collected 2012-08-20 ... | reverse complement strand
GCGGATATGACCATTCCGCCGGCAAAGTACACCTTTTCGTTTTATCTCTTTCTACTAAAACTCTAACAAGAAAAAACCAAATCAAACTTGCGACTTCTCAATCGAATTTCTTTCTTTATCAAATTTTCTTTCTTTATCTAACAAAACAAGAAAAATATATATTTTTATATTATTATATATACAAGAGTGAGCATGGGTGAACTTGCTTATTTTTTCTTTGTTAGATATAAAATAGTGTTTTTCAAGTTTACTGGTTAGGAATGCAAGGTTGGTATCATTTTTCTTTGTTAGAAATTATTATCTTTCTACAAAAACAAAAATACAATGCGAGAACAAAACATTGTATTTTCCCTACACTATATAGCGATTTGTTGCACTTTTTGCACCAGATTTTTTGCATTTTTGCTTGTTTTTGAGTAGTGTTAGCACAACAAAACAAAAAAATTTATCAAAAAATGCCCGTAAATACAGGCATTCGCAATTTTCGACAAAAAAAGTTTTGTAAAAATGGTCAAAAAGTAGTTGTCTAGGTTGTAGTTTTCACCCCAAAATATTCTTTCTCACATGGTGCAAACCTTTATTTGTCTTAAAGTCCCTTATTCGCTTTGGTGCAATGGATAGTTTAATCCATCTAAAACCCTTATTGCAAGGCAAACATTCATCTAATTTGTATAGCACAAAGTAGCACTTGATTTTTTTAAACTTTGGTTTTGTATGCAAGTAGTCATCAATTTTATAATATCTGTGTTTTGATGAATGTTCAAAGATTATTCCTTGATATTTGTCTTGCAAGTTCTTTGAAAACACTTTTTCTGTTATCTCTATTGAAAACCCTTCAATGTTGTTTTTTGAATACACTTCTTTGTGTGGTAGGGTAAAAGTAAAATCTTTGATATTTCTAACTTTGTATTTCACTTTGCTTTCGTCATAGTCAGTTCTTGCAATAACATACCATTCATTATTCTTTTGTGCGAGATATATAACTTGCAAATATGAATTCTTTACAAGCACATTGCTTTCATATTGTTTGATTGTTATGTATGAATTTTTTGTTTGTTTTCCTTTTATTGTTTTGTTTGTCTGCCTTTCAACATATCCGCCATCAATCAAAAACTTAACATCATTTTGTATTGTTCGTTCTGTCACTCCAAACTTGATTGCAAGATTCTCTACTGCAATTTTTTTACCTTCCAAATACTTAAAGTAGTTCCACAATTTCTCTCGGCGAATTGATTTCCTGAAAACTTTTCTAACGTCATCTTTTTCATATCCACCATCATATTTACCATCAATTTCATATTCGTCATAGTGAGTAGAGTCGTAATAAAGTTTAACACCACGCTTGCCTTTGATGTATGTTCTTTCAAGTTTTTTAATCTTTCTATCTTTACCTTTTGGATTGATATATCCCAGTCCAGAGAAACATTTTGTTTTTAATATACTCATATTTTATATTATATCATAAAAATGTTCGTTTTGAACTTATAAATTAGAAAATTCGTTTTTGTTGCTAAATAAAAGTAGTGCTAGCATTTTAGCTCTACTTTTAATAAATTATTGTAATTATAACTCTACAATATTATTGCCGTCATAACAATACAATTTTCCATTTCCATTTGACTGGCTTGGATAATCATTTGTATATGAAATTGCTGTTTGAATAAAGTATATTTTATTATTTACTGCAATCAATCCATCTACACAGTTTTCACTTAACTTTGTTGAAGTGCCTGTTGATATGTTTAATTTATAGAAACCTTTTGTTGAAGATTTTGTTGAAGAATAATATAAATAGCCATCACAGTAAACCATATTATTTATATCAACATTTGTAGCAAGCACTTGAGAATCGCTTGTTGATAAATTATAAGCATAAAGTTTGTCATCATCAATATTTCCATAATACAAAATTCCATTATTTTGTGTTATAACTTTTGCTCTCAAATTTAAGTTTTCAACTTGACTTGTTAATAAGTCATATCTATAAGCACACTTATTACTATTACCAAGTCCAGAATTTATTGTGAAATATAAGTAATTGCCTGATTTTTCAAAGCTAGCAACCCACAAGTTTTTACTATCATAAATTGTTTCAAGATTACTGCCATTTAAATCCATTCTCATAATATGATTGTTATATGCTGAACCAACTTTAATGTAATATATTTTATCATTATCAAATATCAAATTATCACAACGAGATTTTGAAATCTTTGTTGTTTCATTTGTTTGTAAGTCCATTCTCCATAATGCATAATTTACTGAAATATATGTGCTGTAATACATATAACCATTATAGAAATAAACATTTGATACACTATCAGCCAAAACTTTATATCTTGTTTTTGTTGTCAAATTATATTTATACAAACATCCATTGTCAAGTGGATTAGTATAGTAAATTTCACCGTTATGTTCAGCAATTTTAGCATAACCTGTTGGAGTTATTTTTTCTTCTGGTAATTCAAAATTAGCCATAACATCAGTTTCGACTTCTGTGTTTATATTATATGAGTAAATGTGTTTGTCATTTAATTTGTAATAATACAAGTAGCTACCATTTGATGACAATGATGAGAAACCATTATCTTCAACTGATATAATTTTTGTTCCCGGCAAACTATTATCATTATCTCTCAATACACTAATTTTATATATTCCATCACCAAACAATTCACTTGTTATTTTGTCTTTGTTGATATAGTAAATATAACTTCCAATTTTAGTTAAATATTTTCCATTATCTGATGTAAGTTTTATACAATCACCACTTGAAATAACATATTTTCTAATTGCACTTGCAACAGGTAATCCCAATTCAGTTTTTGTTGAGTTAAAATAAATAATTCCATTATCGATTAAAATATCACTTACTTTTTCATCATATAACAAAGTACCCGTTTCTTGATTGTTGGCGTTTACTGATATAGAGTAAAGTTTTCTGCCATCACTAACATTTGAATAATAAATATTGTTATCATAATATGCCAAATATTCTGCTTTATCTTGAACAAGACGGGTTGCATCTTCACTGCCATCAAGTTTTACTTTATAAATGCCATTTTGGTCTGTGTGTAAAACTAAATTATTTATAGCATAGTAAAGATATGTTCCATCACAAGCCAAGTATTCACCATTAACATCTAACAATACACCTGCTGTAGTTCCATTAAAACTCTTGATAACTTTTGAGAATAAACTTGAACTATAGTAATAAACTTGATTTCCATTTATGGTAAAATATTCAGCCTTATCGTTATTAACTTTTGTGACATTTGTTCCATCATAAACATATAGTTTGTTATTGTCTAAATTGTTTTGGAAATATAATTTATTATTAAATACAACAGAATATAACAATTCTTCTGTTGAAGTTATTTTTAATGTGGCTGTATCTTCATAAGTGTTGTAATTTGCATTTGTAATAACTAACTTGACAGTATATGTTCCAACTTCTGATACTCCATCAACTTCAACATCATTGTATGTAACTTTAACAGTTGAATTTGCTGGTATATTGCCAACACACTCTAATGAATGTTTTTGAGTATCATATTCATAATTTCTACTTTCAAAAGTTATTCCAGTTATATTTGCCTTGTTTATTGTCCAATTAAGATTTGCAAGAGTTGGCTCGTTGTGATTTACCGTATCATAATTAAACTTAATACTGGCAGTATAATTTCCTGCATTTGTCTTTGCATTATTTGTATATTGTTTTACTGTTACACCTTGTGGAAGTCCTTCAACTATGACAGTTTGTTCATTGCCATTATATGTATAGGCATTTTCATAATTCCAATGAGCACCAGACATATCATAATTTATTTTATTGATAGTTAATTTTGCTGTCAATACCAATTGTTTATAACCTTCCATTGATATTGTTGCTTTTGCATTATAAACACCAGCATTTGTTCCTTTATTGTTTTCATAAACAATTGAAACACCATCTGGCAATTCGCCATCCAAAACAATTTCGTGTTCCTGTCCATCATAATCAATTGTTTGATTTGCAAAAGTTATGTTCTCAAATGTTTTTAGGTTATCATTGTCACCACAGGCCGATAATATAAAAGCAAATGGCAAAACAAATACAATCAATGCTAAAACTTTTAATATTTTCATTCTTTTCATATAAATCTCCTAATTATTAAATATTTTCTGTTAGTTCTGGATTGCTATAACTTTTCATTAAAGCAAAAGGATATGCAATTGCACTTAATGGCATACAAATCACTAATGCAAGCAAGACAGCTGCAAGTCCTAATGCGAAACCAAGAATCCAAAACAAGATTTTCATTCCAATAAGCCAAGCAAAACCATCTAAACTAAATGAGAATATAAGTCCCGGGAATTTTACAAATCCCCACTAAGCTATTGATATAAATGCATCTCCGATAAAGTTATTCTTTAAGAATATACAAGAAACAAATGTATATGTAAGTATTGGCAAAATTATAACAAGTGCAATTATACCACCATCAGCACCTTGTGTCACTGCATAGATAATTCCTGATAACAAAACTATAATTGCAATAATAGAACCCCAAATAAATGATTTGTTTCTTTGAGATACGCCATAATCAATTGCATCTTGTTTTTGTTTTTCTTTAATCTTTTTATCACAATCAGTGCAAATATAATGCGTTGTTGACGGACTTCTTCCATGATGTCGTGTTTGTGTGACAATTTCTTCACTTTCATAAATTGGTCGTTTACAATTTTCACAAATAGTTAAAACAGGTTTGCCTTGTTCAACAACAACTTTTTCTTTTACTTCTGTTACAACTTCTGGTTTTGGTTTTTTATCAGGTCCACCAATTATTTCATCAGTTGTTACTTCAAATATACTTGCCATTTCACTTATCGTATCAATTGATGGTTCAACATCACCTTTTTCCCATCTTGATACTGCTTGAGATGTCACATGCAACAAATCAGCAAGTTCTTTTTGTGTTAGCCCTTTTTGCATTCTCAATGCTTTTATGTTTTGAGATAACATTTTGCCCCTCCTTTCAACAATTCAATTCTATCACAAAATCAACAGTTTGTTTCAAAAATCGGCTCAACAGTTTGTTGTATTCTTATAAATTTTGTTTCATTTTACTATATATTTCTTAGTATAGCATAAATATCAAATATCTCATACTGTTTGTAAAACATTTATTATTTCTTTCTTTTTCCTTTTTGCATATTCAAGTGCTTTTTTTGCACCGGAATATTCGACAGTTTCGTCAACACAAAAAACACAATAATCACTATGGTCAATAATTTCACAATTTCGGTAATAAATTCTTGAATACCAATAGTCAAAATTTAAGTCTAAATATGTAATTTCTTCATAATCTTCATCTTTTAACCATTTTGGTCTTTTAGATAATCTTTGATGTCGTGGGTCTGACAAACAAAATATCCTATAAATTTCAAGGTGTTTGGTTTTTAACTCAGTTATTATTGAGTGGCATAAATCATCAAATTCGCCAAATCCACCAAAATAAAAATACTTAACATTTTCTTGTGTTATAAGCATTTCAAAAGTAGATTTTAAATAGTTTTCAAGTTCTTTTGTAATTTTAATTTTGCTATGTCCAAAAACAGAACATGATTTTTCATAAATTGACGATGTATTCACAACTCTAATTATAGATAGAATTTTAATAATTGTCAACACATTCACAACTTGTGCATACATTCACAACCTTATTTTTTACTAATTGCTAAAATTATCGTGAATACATTAACAAGATTTAGGAGAAAATTAAGTTATGAAATTACACGAAGCGGTTGGCAAAAGAATTTTGGAATATTGTAATGAAAGAGATATAACACCAAACAAACTTTGCACAATGTCAGGCATTATTCAATCGACAGTAAATAGTATATTTTCTGGAAGAAGTCAAAATCCAAAACTCGCAACAATCCAATATTTATGTGATGGGTTAGGCATAACTTTAAAAGACTTCTTTGATAGCCCTTTATTTGACAATTTAGATGATTAACCACAAAAAAAAATAGCATTAGGTTTTATTCCTAGTGCTATTTTTTGTTTAGTTATTTATCTTCATCAGGCTTAATTTCCAGCAAGTTTTTATTGCTGGCATTTATTGAAGATATTGCTTTTTTGCCAACTCTTTGCTCATAGGCAATTTTTGCGGTTTTAGCAACCTCGCCACCTTCTTTTGCAACTCTTTTATGTCCAGCCATTGTGGTTGGTTTTTGTTCTTTGCTCATTGCTGTTGTTGTAACTTCTGCAAGCATATTTAGGACTAATTCAATATTTGTCATATTATCTCGCAAGTTTTCTTTTTTTAGCCCTTTAAGTTGTTTATATTCTTGCACACTCATACCAGACCACGCTTTTGTCATTTCATTTGTAAGAATTGCATAATCCTTTTCTTTTTCAATACCGCGTGCTTTCCATTCGTCTGTGAGTTCTTTTCGCATTTCAATAGTTTGTAGTCTTTGATTTATCCAGCCTTCTGTGTAGCCCTTTGCACGATAAAAATCAGCTCCACGAATAATTGCTTTCTCTGGGTCAGCAATTTCATCAAGTCTTTCACTTCCAACTTGTGCTAGCCACATTTTGAAAGGTTCAGCCTTTTTGCTTGGAATTGATTGAACAAGACGGAGTAAATCTTTTGTGTTAACCACATCTGTTAATCTTGATTTGCCATCTCTTGCAATCATTTTCAACTGTCCGATTTTTTCGGACAGTTCGCTTCCTTCATCTTTTAATTTATTCTTTAAATCGTTCCAATATTTTCTTGGCTGAACACTATCGGTTAATGCTTCAATCACATCAACAACTGAAAAATACCAATCTTCTTCCTGTTCGTTCCACTGAGTCCTAATTTTCTTATCTTCAAAAACCTTTATGTTAGACATAATTTTCTCCTATAATTTGATTATATCATAAAGTAGAGTAGTTTGTATCTATTTTTCAAAATATTTTATACAAAACACAATCTTTGTTTTTAATGATTTCAACTAAAAAGTATTTAATCTTTTTAGATAGTTCTAGAAAGTTTTAGAACATTCAAATTACTTAAAAACACCACATTTGATGTCAACTGATGTCAGGTGTGTATTTTTTGTTGACATCAATTTCATTTTCAATGTGCCAAAATGCTTGATTTTTCGGGCATTTCAAGACCTATTTATAAACCCAAGCAAAAAGGTTAACTTTTCTGATAAGGTGGGGGTCGGTGGTTCGAGTCCACTCAATCCAACCAAATTTGAGAGCGAAATTCGCTCTCATTTTTTTATTCAAAAAATGGCTAAAACCCAGTAATTTCGGGTATTTCATGGCTTTTGCTAAATTTTAATTTTAATAAATTTGAGTGCTTTAAAATCAAAAATTTCACTCTAAATTTTGACATCAAATGTTGCAATTTTTGACATCAAATATTTTTTGCTCAAAAAATTGCAACAAAAAAGACCGATTGGAATAAAATTTTCCCATCGGTCTTACTCTTTCTAAAACTGCCTAAAACTGATACATTTGATGTCAATTGATGTCAAAATTGATGTCAACTTTTACATCTCAAAGTCTTGTTCCTTTCTTCTTCGTCTTTCTTGTTTTTCTTTTAATAGTCTTTCGAGTTCAGCATCTATTTCATCATCTTCCAATTCTTGTATTTGTTTGGCTTCTTGCGTTTTAAATGTGTTGTTTAAAACATCGGTTGCCTTTTGGAAATATGATTTGTCCACACTATTATATGTTGCGATTGTCGTCTTTACGGATTTATGACCAAGCAAGGCTTGAATAACTTTTGGGTTCTGGTCGGCTTCAAACAACATATTTGAGTATGTGTGGCGAAGGGTATGAAAGTGTATACCAAAATTATTTAGGTTATATTTGCTTAAAAAGTTGTTAAAAATCTTTTTAGTGCCGTAGTATGTTCTAAGTGAGCCATCATCATTGCAAAATACTAAGTTTGAGTTGTCGGTCAAAACAATACCTTTTTCATCGGCTTTAATTTCTTGATTTATTTTGTATTCCTTTAATGCTTCCACCAGCATGTCAGGCATTGGAACGGTTCGCTTTGAGCAAGCAGTTTTTGTTTCACTGATAACAGTTACTCGCTTCGTAATTTTTCCATTTTCATCAAATTTAGGAACGATAGTGATTGCTCTATCAACATTTATAGTTTTGTTTTTAAGGTCAATGTCTTTCCACATTAGTCCCAAAGTTTCGCCAGTTCTAAGGCCGCCTAACATCATACAAAGACAAAGTGGTTTAAGTAGTTTATGTTCGCCAAGACAAGTTAAAAACCTTTCTCTTGTTTCGGGTGGGATAGCCTTGTATTTGTTTTCACTATCATAGATTTTTCGCTCTTTGCTTTTTACTCTTGTTAGCAAAGTTGGATTGCTTTGCACAAATTTATTTTGAACAGCGTAGTCAAAAAATTGATTAAATATGACTTTTGTTTTTCTCACAACATCAAGACTATATCCATCTTCAAGCATTTGGTTTAATAGTTTTTGAATAACCATTGTTGTAACTTCATCAATTTTCATATTGCCAATTTTAGGTTCAATATGCAATTTGAATTTGCTAAAATTGCCTTCAAAAGTTCGTGGTGTAACTTGGTTCTTTTTGAAAACTAAAAGCCATTCTGTCATTAAACTTCCAATTGTGTTTTTGTCAACATAATCAAAATTTTCGCTTTCAATTCTGTTAGTTAGTTCAGTCAATTTATTTGCGACTTCCATTCTTGATTTGCCATAAATAAATTTGCGAATTGGCTTGCCATTGTCATCATAACTAGTTGTTACTGCACCAGTCCATCTTCCGTCCTTTCGTTGGAATATTGAGCCTTCGTTGTTGGCTCTGCGAGTTTTACTTACAACTTTCTTTCTAGCCATTTTGCACCTCGCTTGCGGTGTTGTTTAGTGTTAGCCAAGTAACAAAATTAAGCACACTTACAACTTGTCGTTTACCAACTTTTGTTGTTGGGAAAGATTTGCTTCTGAGCAAGTTCCTAACATTATCTCTGCCAAGTCCAGTGATTTTTATTAGGTCTTCGCAATCCAAAAAATCTTTATTATATTTAGTTGAAATTCGGTCAACTTCCGATTGTATTAAGTTGTTTAAATTTAGATTTGTATTGTTTAAATTCATAAGTTTAATGTTCCTTTTGTTTGTAAAATTTTTTCTTTCTACAATCTCTTTCTAAATCTAAATTTATTAAAATCTATTCGCATCGAGCGAGATAGAAGTAGCAACTTTGTTGCCAAGAAGAAGTGTTGGGTATCCCAACAGCTTCCAAAATGACGAGAAAACATAGTAAATTTAAGTGTATCATTTAAAAGTGCTATTAAATGGCACTTTTACGCACTAAATTTTATAATTGTTTCTCGCTTATGCTCTATACTAAATATCTACCAAAAATACTATTTTACATCTCAAAATCACTAGATAAATAGCCTTCATCTATGAGTGTTTTAATTCGCATTTCTTCAAGCTTTTTTATATAGTCTTGAAAGCACTTAATCGCTTCGTATTCACACTTGGAATTTAGATACATACAATGTTCAAGTTCTTTCCATAGCTTGTCTTTTTGCATTCGCTTTTGGACTACATATTTTGCGTTAAGTTTTAATCTTTCAATCTCTTGACCTTTCAAACTTTTTGCACTTTCAATTACCAAATTTCCAAGTCTGCGATACAAATCTTTTGTATATTTTTCGCTCAAATTTTGTTGTGGTTTGTCCACACCATTTCGCTTGCAATAACTATCTACAAGTTTTTGTTTTTCACTAACAAGGTCATCAAAATCATTTTTGTAGATTGAAATATCTGCATTGTGAGAGATGATATAGTCTGAAATGTTATCAATATTTGGTTTAAGTTTTTGCATATTATCACAATCGTAAAATGTATGTCCTTGCTCTGGAAATTGATTTGCTAAATCTAACAGCATTTGCTTTAATTTAAGCCCAGAAACATCGTTTAATCGCTCTTTAACACTCTTTGTTAGTCTTAACCTTATTTCTTTCTCACGAGCCTTAAAATCGGTCGCAGAGAGTTCAATATTGGTTTTGAAAAAGTCCATTGCCTTGTTTGAAATATACCCACGAGAAAAATGCTTTTCTTTGTTCTTCATTCGCTGTGGTTCTTTCTCAAAAAACAACAAATGAATATGTCTGTTATCTGTATTCTCATGCAGTCCAGCAAACCATTCAATGTTATCAGGATTTAGTCCAGCCCGTTTAAAATATTTTGGCAGTTCGCTTTTCACAAGGGAATATGCTTGCTCATAACAACCACACCATTTCTTGCCAAAGTTTTCTTCAAAGGAAATTATGCCTGACCAAATAACCGATTTTGTTTGCCTTAAATTTTTTCTAAAATCTGCAATTTGTTCTTTGTTCATAAGTCCATTTGAATTGAAAATTCCACTAGATTTTGTGCTGTTGTTTGAGTATTCCACAAAGTCTAATTTCTCCAAATCTTTAATTCCAGTGGCGACATATTTTAGATAATCATCATACTTGTTAGATGAGTAATAATTTCGCTTGTCTTGATTTGTTTTGTCTTTGTAGTTTGGCAAGAAAAATTCTTGTTTGTAAACCACATTTGGCACTTTATCTAACATCTATTAGCTCCCTTAAAATCCTATCTCGTTCAGTGTCAATGCCATTTTCATCTAGTGGGTCATATTTCCATCCTTGCGAGTAAGAGTTTAGGTTTATTGGACTTTGCTTGTTGAGTAGTTTAGTAATTAAATTAAGCAGTGCTTGATTTATTCTCACATTTGCATTAGTGTCCACAAAGTCCATTTTTTGGTTTGCAGATAGGGTTGTAAGTTTGTCGTTTATTTCTTTCAAACTTTTTCTAATCTCGCTGTAATTTATGCTTTGGTTGAGTACATTATCTCCAAGCATTTTGTCAGCGCCAAGTAAGGCAAAATATTTCATAGCATCGT
>ERZ1106954.3126-NODE-3126-length-10943-cov-3.954353_pt1 | contig 10943 bp, 6 predicted proteins | sample MGYA00403678_ERZ1106954 | MGnify/ENA primary metagenome ERZ1106954 (study PRJEB35170, sample SAMEA104062445) | human gut metagenome | biome: human gut; feature: human-associated habitat; material: faeces | place: Denmark | collected 2012-08-20 ... | reverse complement strand
GAGGAAGTCCAAAAGGAGTGAGAAAGAGTGGCAGATTGGACGTTGAAGCGGCGGGAAGCACGGAGAAAGTCCAAAAGGGATTTGTAGAAGCGGCGGATTGGACGTTGAAGCAGCGGGAAGCACGGAGAAAGTCCAAAAGGGATTTGCAGAAGCGGCAGATTGGACGTTGAAGCGGCGGGAAGCACGGAAGAAGTCCAAAACAAGATTCCCATCAACCTCTTGCTAATCAGCACTAAATGTTATAAAATAATTAAGATTATGTAGCAGCCGATGCAGTTCGATGTAGTCAGGCTGTTGCCTTTAGGAGGATTATATTATTATGGAAAAGACAATGGAGAAAATTGTTTCTTTAGCTAAGGCAAGAGGATTTGTTTACCCAGGTTCTGAAATCTATGGTGGATTAGCTAATACTTGGGATTATGGTAACCTTGGTGTTGAGTTAAAGAACAATGTTAAGAAGGCATGGTGGCAGAAGTTCGTACAGGAAAGCCCATACAATGTTGGTGTTGACTGTGCAATTCTTATGAACCCACAGACTTGGGTAGCATCAGGTCATCTTGGTGGATTTTCTGATCCATTAATGGACTGCAAGGAATGTCATGAGAGATTCAGAGCAGATAAACTTATAGAAGACTGGGCAGACGAGAATTCATATGAACTTGAAGGTTCAGTTGATGGATGGACACAGGAGCAGATGAAGAATTTCATCGATGAGAAGAATATCTGCTGTCCTTCATGTGGAAAGCATAACTTCACAGATATCAGACAGTTTAACCTTATGTTTAAGACATTCCAGGGTGTAACTGAGGATGCCAAGAACACAGTATATTTAAGACCAGAGACAGCACAGGGTATCTTCGTAAACTTCAAGAATGTTCAGAGAACATCAAGAAAGAAAGTACCTTTTGGTATCGGACAGATTGGTAAGTCATTCCGTAATGAGATTACACCAGGTAACTTCACATTCAGAACAAGAGAGTTCGAGCAGATGGAATTAGAGTTCTTCTGCAAGCCTGGAACAGATCTTGAGTGGTTCACATACTGGAGACAGTACTGTATCGACTGGCTTAAGGCATTAGGAATGAAAGAAGATGAGATGAGAGCAAGAGATCATTCACCAGAAGAACTCTGCTTCTACTCTAAGGGAACAACAGATATCGAATTCCTCTTCCCATTCGGATGGGGCGAGCTCTGGGGTATCGCTGACAGAACAGATTATGACCTTACACAGCATCAGACAGTATCTGGTGAAGATATGTCATACTTTGATGATGAAGCTAAGGAGAAGTATATACCATATGTTATCGAGCCTTCACTTGGTGCGGACCGTGTAACATTAGCATTCCTTTGCTCAGCTTATGATGAGGAAGAGCTTGAAGGAGGAGATGTAAGAACAGTTCTTCATTTCCACCCAGCATTAGCACCAGTTAAGATTGGTATTCTTCCACTTTCTAAGAAGTTAAATGAAGGTGCAGAAAAGATATTTGCAGAACTTTCTAAGTATTACAACTGTGAGTTTGATGACAGAGGTAATATCGGAAAGAGATATAGAAGACAGGATGAGATTGGTACTCCATTCTGTATCACATATGATTTCGATTCAGAAGAAGATGGTGCTGTAACTGTAAGAGACAGAGATACAATGCAGCAGGAAAGAATAAAGATAGCAGATCTTAAGGCATATTTTGAAGATAAGTTCAGATTTTAATTAATAAAAGAACGGAATTTAAATCGATAATTAAAAGGAAAGAATTATGCTGTGTACTAAATGTGGTCAGGAATATGAGGGCAGTCAGTGTCCGAGATGTGATGGACCTGTTATATTAGTTAACAACAGTGATTATCTTGCCAGAAGAAAAGCATATGAGGAGAAGCAGGCTTTGAAAGAGAGGTCTGCTTCTTCTGATAAAAAAGAGGAATCACAGAGTGACTATGGACAGGCATTAGCAAAACGCGTGCAGGCGATAAAGAAGCAGAGCCAGAACAGAAGCAAAGCGGATAGCAGAAAGCAGAACGTTGGCAAAGCAGGTGGCGGCAGAAATGATAATCAGGAAAAGCCACAGATAAGAATTGCACGACGTCAGATTAACAAAAGAATGAAAATGATAGCGGCAGCGCTGATAGCAGTATTGCTTGTTGGTGCAGCAGCATTTGGAATATACAAGCTTGCAACTAAGAAGAATTACGCTCTTTATGTAAGCTACAACGGAAAGATATATGATATAGCAGGGTTGGACAGCAATTATGTGTGTGATGAAAGCAATGCAATATTTGCAGCAGACAGCAAGACCTTCTATACACCACAGTGGCCGGAACAGATAGATTCAGAAAAGAATATCTTAAGTGTTGCGAGTGATGACGGAAAGTATTTCGTTACAGTAACATATGATGAGTCTAACTCGTCTGGCAGATATTCAATGTACATATGGAACAAGGATGAATGTGTCCTTGTGTCAGAAGATAATCTGCAGAAAGAGATAATGTATGTATCTGATGACGGTCTTGTTATATACACGAATATTAATATTATTAATGACGAGGGTTCTACTAATGGAACAAGCCTTGCTATGAGCAGTATTAAGGAAGTCAAGAAACACGCAGAAGCACAGACAACTCTTATAGAGGGTAATCTTAATAAGGCTTATGTGTATGAGTCAAAGCACCTGATAGTATGTCTTACTAATGCAGGCTCATTGTATACATATGATTATGAGAAAAAAGAAAAGCCGGTTTCAGTTGCAGATGCAGTTATGCAGTTATGGCCGGTGTCAGAGAACATGACAGGTGTGTTGTATACAGCGAATGCAGACAGCCTTAACACAAGAAAAGATGTGGATACATTGCTGTATTCTAAGAGTGATGGAGTATATTATTACTCATGCAAAGATGCATCTGCGTATAAGATAGACAAGAAGACAGACAATGATGCAGATTATGTATTTGATAGAGACAATTCGCTTATATACAGAATTTCAGGTACATCAATGACATCAGCACTTATCAAAGAAACTAAAGTGAGTGAGTATGTCGATGTTGATTCTATGACTAAGGAAAAGAATTACATATATAATTCATCAGATGGTCAGATAGTGTATGTTAATGCGAAAGGACAGCTCCGTGTAGTTGATAACAACAAGATTACAGACATTGCGTCAGATGTTAATGCAGGTTCATTATCTAAAGTGTATAATAAAAGTAAGGCTCTGACATACGTTTCAGGCGGCAGGCATTTCTATATGGATAACATTAAGAGCAAAGCTGTTGCAATTCTGGAATCAGATGCAGTTACAGATACAGAGGGAACATATTTTTACAAGAACCGGATCTATGCGTATGATGCTGATAATATTCTTTATTCTAATACGCTGAAAGGAAATAACAGCAGCCAGATAGGCTACGTTGAAAGACTGTGGATTGGCACGGAACTAAGATAATTGCAAATGTATTAAGACAGGTATAAGTTATGGATTTATTTGAATATATGCGTGAAAATAATAAGAATACGGAATCTCCGCTGGCTATGAGATTAAGACCGGATACACTCGATGAAATGGTAGGACAGTCTCATATAATCGGAAAGGACAAGCTGCTTTACAGGGCAATTAAAGCTGATAAGCTTAGCTCAGTAATATTCTATGGCCCGCCGGGAACAGGGAAGACAACTTTAGCAAGGATAATTGCCAATACAACAAGTGCAGAGTTCAACCAGGTTAATGCCACAGTTGCCGGAAAGAAGGATATGGAAGAGGTTGTTGCCAAGGCGAAAGACAATCTTGGAATGTATGGAAGAAAGACTATCCTTTTTGTAGACGAGATTCACCGCTTTAATAAGGGGCAGCAGGATTATCTTCTGCCATTTGTTGAGGACGGAACAATAATTCTTATTGGTGCAACGACAGAGAATCCGTACTTTGAAGTAAATGGAGCTTTGATTTCAAGGTCAATAATATTCGAATTAAAACCACTTGAGAAAGATGATATCAAGACAATAATAAAGCGTGCTGTGTATGATGAGAAGAAGGGCATGGGAAGCTACAATGCAGCGATAGACGATGATGCACTTGAATTTCTTGCAGATATATCCAATGGAGATGCGAGAAATGCACTTAATGCCATTGAACTTGGAATACTCACAACAGACAGGTCAGAGGATGGAGTTATACATATAGACCTTGCAACAGCACAGGAATGCATCCAGAAGCGTTCGGTAAGATATGATAAAGAGGGTGACAACCACTACGATACAATATCAGCATTTATTAAGAGCATGAGAGGCTCAGACCCTGATGCAGTAAGCTATTATCTTGCAAAGATGCTGTATGCAGGTGAAGATATCAAATTCATTGCAAGGCGAATAATGATATGTGCAAGTGAGGATGTCGGTAATGCTGACCCGAATGCATTGCAGGTTGCAGTTGCTGCGGCACAGGCTGTTGAGCGTATTGGCATGCCTGAGGCGAGAATTATACTCAGTCAGGCTGCACTTTATATTGCAACAGCACCTAAGAGCAATTCATGTATCAAGGCAATTGATAAAGCAATGGATGTTGTTAAGAATTCAAAGACTGCACCGGTTCCTGTACATTTGCAGGATGCCCATTATAAGGGCAGTGCCAAATTAGGACACGGAGTAGGATACTTATATGCACATGATTATCCTAATCATTATGTCAGACAGCAGTATCTTCCGGATGCTTATGTGAATGAAAAATTCTATGAGCCAGGCGATATGGGATATGAGAAGGATATTAAGAAACATTTGGAGAAGATTAAGTCGGAGGCATAGTTTGCAATGAGAGATTTCATAAACAGACTTTCAAGAGGCAGTTCAATTATTAATATACCAAAGCTGTCATGCAGTGAAGAGCAGACTACCATGACTACCATGAGTGATGCGGCTGCAGAGGACAGCTCTGCTAATGATGCCACGAATGATGTCTATGAAACAGAACATGCTGATAATGTGCATGCTAAAGAGGAGGCTGTAGTTCTTACAATAGATAATGATGAGAATACAGTTACGAAGAAAGAAGAGCCTGAAAAATATGGATTTGAGCTTAAAAAGAGCGGCACGGAGCTGACACAGATTCATATATATGCAGATGCAGAATTTATCGAATTAGAGAGAAATGATATATCGACAGATGATTTTGCAGGCGACAGACTGGATATTAATTACATAATTAATCCGGCAAAGATGCACGCAGGCAATAATTATGGATATATTCATGTTGACAGCTATACACAGCATCTTAAAGTAAAGGTAAGTGCTGTTGCTTCTAAAGCTGCTGGTGAAGAGTTTGAGGTAAGATGGGAAGAAAGACAGGCAGAATATAAGCTTACAAAGCTTTATCTTGATTTCAGAATGAAAAAGATAAAGAAAGAAAAATGGCTTTCATCATCAATGCAGATAGTAGACCGCATAAGAGGAATAAAAGGACAGGATCCGTTCTATGACCTTGTACAGGTCCAGCTTCTTGCCATGTCAGGACGGGAAGAGAGCGCAGTCCAGATATTTGACGGACTTAAGAAAGATATAATAGGAAGGATAGGCGATAATGTAGAATTATACTGTTATTTCCTGTATGTCTCAACACTGATGGTAAAGGAAGAAGAATACACAGCACAGGTATATTCGCAGGTTAAGAAGTTCTATGAGAACGGATATGATACATACAAAGTACTGTGGATATTGTTCTACCTTGGCCCTGATTCAGAAAGCAACAAGAGCATTAAACTCATAAGAATTAAAGATACTGTCAATACAGGCTGTACAAGTCCTGTAATGTATATAGAGGCACTTAATATAATTAATGCACAGCCGGTATTACTAAGAGTCCTTAACCAGTTTGAAATGCGTGTGATTAATTACGGCTGTAAGAATGGAATTATAACTGAAAAGCTTGCAATGCAGATTGCAGATGTTGCAGCTAATGAGAAGAACATTAGTATTAATACGCTCATTATCCTTAAGAAATTATATGAGCAGTTTGATAAAGACGAAATATTAACAGTGCTTGTGACCCAGATGATAAGAATGGGAATGACAGGTGACAACTGTTTTGAAATATATGAAAAAGGTGTGTTAAGAGGTTTGAGAATAACCCGTTTATATGAGTTCTACATAGCGAGCATGCCAAAAAACATAGAAAGACAGCTTCCTAAGATAGTTCTTATGTACTTTGCATATGATAATATACTGTCAGATTCAGATAAAGCATTTTTATATGCAAATATTGTGACAGGCAGGGATTCATATTATAAGAACATCTATGAAGGATATGACAGAAATATAGAGATATTCGTGTATGAGCAGCTGAAAGACGGAAAGATAAGTGATAATCTGGCTGTGCTTTATAAGGCACTGCTAAAGACACAGCTCATTAGCAAGGAGACAGGCAGCTTCATAAGCAGGATGCCATATATGCACAGGGTACGATGCTTTAGTGATGTGGTGAGCAGAGTACATGTAAGACACCCTGAGTTTGCAGAAGAGACGGTGTATGAACTTTCTGAAAAAATTGCATATATATGCATGTATGCAGGTGACTGTGAGATAACATTTGAATGCAGCGATGGGGTTATCAGGAAAGATACTATCGATTACGAGATAGAGAAAGTATTCGATGCAGGGCAATATGAAGAAGTGTTTGGCGCGGCAGCTGAATATGGCATGGATAATGATGGAATTATCATGAGCCGCATTAACGACATGCATAAGAAGTCAGAATATACTCCTGAATTATTAGACTATTACAAATGTATCAAGAAGTCTGACAATATAAGCAGTGCTTACAGATATCAGATTAATTCATGGATGATAGAATATTATTACACATATTACAAGGATAATGATTTCTGGCACGAATATGTCAGCGTGGATACAGATGACCTTTCAGACAAGGATGCGCAAAGACTTATAGAGACACTTACAGAGGCAGGAATGTATTCACAGAGCTTTGAACTTGTAAGCAGGTATGGATGCTGCAAGGCGGCTCCTGCCAGGCTTCTTAAGATGGCAGATTACATACTTACTAATGTGTCGGATGAACATAACAAAGTGCTTGACGATGTTACAGCGTATGTATTTGGACAGCACATATATAATGAACCTGTTCTTGCATATATGTCCGATTATTTCAATGGAACGAATGACGAGATGTACAATGTGTGGAAAGCCGCTATTAATTATGGTGTAAATGTATCGCATATGTCCGAGAGACTTCTTGCACAGATGATGTACACGGGCGTTCATACAGGAAGATTGACAGAAGTATTCACAGATTATTACAGTAAAATGCCTGACAAATTGATAGTTAAAGCATATCTTTCATACAATTCACAATTCTATCTTCTCAGGCAGAAGAAAGCGAATGACATAGTATTCCGTGTTATAGAGGAATATATGAAAGAGGGGTATGGTCTGCCAGAGTGCTGTTATGTGGCATGGCTTAAGAACATCTCCAAGAATCCGCTGGCACTTAAAGAAGATGACAGCGAAAGAGAGCTTGCACAGACAGTTCTTAATGAATTGTGTGAAAATGACAGAATATACAGCTTCTATAAGAAATTCAAGGGAGTGCTTGATATTCCTTATAATATGCAGGGACTTACAATTATTGAATACATATCAGCTCCGGCAGATAAGGTTACAATATCGTACACAATTAACGGAGGCGACAGGCTTACACAGGTTATGAAATCCAACGAATGGGGCATATTCACATGCAGATTCCATCTGTTCTATGGAGATGTTCTTGAGTACACATTTTCAGTCAATGATGAAGACAATGATATGCAGCCGGTAGTGTACGAATTCAAAGATGTATCTGGAGAGAATACGCAAGGACGCACAGACATGCTCAATGAGTGCCTTGCAAGCAGACAGCAGCACGAGCTTGCTGCCCTTAAGAAACAGATGCACAGCTATAGTGTCGAGGAATACGTTACAAGAGAAATGTTTACAATTGCGAAATGAGGATAACAGATATGGATAAGGAGAGAGGGCTTATAGCAGGAATAGACCTGAGCGGGACAAGAATTCAGGCAAGTGTATATTCGCATAATTCTGGCAGTGTCCAGTCTGTAAAGCTTACAGAAGATTCGCATGAGAAGACTAATCTTATTAATGTTATTGCCGAGTGCATGCGTGCCACAGGAGAGTCACAGATTAAAAGCATATGTGTGACAATTGCTGATTACAATGGGGATGATATTGCAGCGGTGATGGCAGAACTTGAAAAATGTGGTGCTGTGAAAGGACACTGGCAGATATTAAGCAGGGTTGAGAGTTTTGCATATTATGCATATAAACAGAAAAGTGAACTTCATTCCATGGGAGTTGTGCTTATGGATTATACGCAGGAGGGACTAAAGTGTGACCATCTTGCCATAAGAAAGAGTGACAATACAAGCTATCTTCTGCAGGAGCATACAGGATATACATCGGATGTATTAAAAGAAGTATACGGAAGTAAGAATATTGACGGGGCTGAGAATGAATTATGCACATTTGCAGAAGATTACTTTGCAAGGAGGCGGGTGTCAGCTGCGTATCTTACCGGCGAGGGATTCGACATTGAAAAGCTGCCGGAAAGATTCGCCAAGCTTATGGTTACAAGAAGAAAAGCATTTGTAGGACAGAATCTTTTTGCAAGAGGTGCATGCTTTGCGGCTATTGATATGTTACGACCTGAGATATTCAGGAATGTCGTCGTGCTTCTTGATAACCATGTCAAATGTGGTATAGAAATTGACATATCATCATATGGAAAGCCTATGAGATTCAGAATGGTAAGACCGGGCGTTAACTGGACTTTAGCCGGGCGTACAATTGAGTGCATACTTGAAGATATAAGAAGTATTACTTTCAAAGTGCTTACCACAGACAACACAAGTTATGATGAGGTTGTGGATATAAGTGAGATTCCATTCAGGGAAGGCAGAACAACGAGAATATCAATACATGTGGAATTCATGGATGCAGACAGATGTAATATTACAATTAAAGACCTTGGATTCGGAGAATTTGTGAAGAGTTCAGGTAAAGTAATACACAGGGAACTAACATTAAGAAGCTGATAAATGTGAAAAACATTGCAGAATGGAGAATACAATGGGGAAAATAATATTGTGCAGGGGTCAGAGAACTGATAAGCCATATGTCACACCACAGACTGATATAAAGCTGTATTCAGCCGAAGAACTCTGTTACTACATATACAATAATATATACCTGATTGGGCAGGACCTGATAGACGATAACCTTATAGAATTTCTGCAGGCTGCGGGTGAAGGTGAGCTTGCAGCAAGAGTTAAGAAGCTTAAGGAATCGGGTGCTCCGCTTGCACAGATACTTGTGACTATTCTTAAGTCAATAGATTATTATTCTGTTGCAGAGATAGAACAGATTAAGGAGATTCTTAACACACTTGGAAAACAGAGTGTGTGTGAGAGACTTAAGGCGAGAGGCGACGGTTATCTTAATGCGGATTTCTATTTTGCTGCAATCAGCTGTTATGAGTCAATTATAAAGGACTATAAGGGAAAAGACCTGCTGGCAGCAGATTATGCCAAAGTATATCATAATCTTGGCACTTCATATGCAAGAATGTTCATGTATGAAAAGGCAGTGGAGTATTATAACGAGGCTTACAGACTGGGTCAGCATGAGGAATCAAAAAAATGCAGCATAGCCGCGTCTATTATGGCTAAGAAGGACAAAGAGCCGGTCAATGTGGATGTGCAGGAAGATGAGTATGTTGTACAGAGAGAGTTAGAGACTCTTATGGATAATGCAAGATACAGTGATGAATACAGAGAACTTGAAGATATAGACAGACTCAAGGGTGACGGTAATCTTACACAGTTTAATCAGGCAATAGACGCAAAACTAACATCATGGGTTGCAAATTTAAAACGATATGTTACAATTAACAGTGGCTTTTTACGCAGATAATTGATAAAAAGCGAAAGAAGTATGGAGGCTATAAGGATGAAAGAAAGACTTGAAGCAATTAGAGAAAGAGCTTTAGCACAGATTAATGAAACTGATTCGCTTGATAAGCTGAATGATATCAGAGTCGCTTTCCTTGGAAAGAAGGGTGAACTTACAGAAGTACTTAAAGGTATGAAGGATGTTGCACCAGAAGATAGACCTAAGGTTGGTCAGATTGTTAATGAGACAAGACAGGCAATTGAAGAAGTATTAGAAAAGGCTAAGACAGAATTAGCTGCCAAGAAGAGAGAATTTCAGTTAAAGAGTGAAGTAATAGATGTTACTCTTCCATCTAAGAGGGATGAGTTAGGACATAAGCATCCTAATACACTTGCATTAGAGGAAATCCAGAAGATATTCATCGGAATGGGTTATGAAGTAGTTGACGGACCAGAAGTTGAGTATGATTACTACAATTTTGAGGCACTTAATATACCAGCTAACCACCCGGCTAAGGATGAACAGGATACATTCTACATCAATGATAAGATAGTACTCCGTACACAGACTTCCCCTGTTCAGGCAAGAGTTATGGAAAAAGGCAGACTTCCAATAAGAATGATTTCACCTGGACGTGTATACAGAGCAGATGAAGTTGATGCAACCCATTCACCTTGCTTCCATCAGGTTGAAGGTCTTGTAATTGATGAGAACATAACATTTGCTGACCTTAAGGGAACACTTGCAGAATTCGCTAAGGAGTTATTCGGTGAAGATACTAAGGTTAAGTTCAGACCACATCATTTCCCATTCACAGAGCCTAGTGCCGAGATGGATGTAAGCTGCTTTAAATGTGGCGGCAAGGGATGCCGTTTTTGTAAGGGTGAGGGCTGGATTGAAATACTTGGCTGCGGAATGGTTCACCCACATGTATTTGAAATGTGCGGAATTGATAAAGATAAATATACAGGTTTTGCGTTTGGCGTAGGTCTTGAAAGAGTTGCCC
>ERZ1106954.3125-NODE-3125-length-10943-cov-16.697832_pt1 | contig 10943 bp, 10 predicted proteins | sample MGYA00403678_ERZ1106954 | MGnify/ENA primary metagenome ERZ1106954 (study PRJEB35170, sample SAMEA104062445) | human gut metagenome | biome: human gut; feature: human-associated habitat; material: faeces | place: Denmark | collected 2012-08-20 ... | reverse complement strand
CACGGTCCACAGCAGAATGTTGAACACCGTCACAAAAGCGCTGGCATGAAGTGCATCGGGCGCAAAATTCCAGCCATCCTCACCCTCAATACGGTTATAAAGTTATAAGCAGCCTGAAGGCATTGCCGCACATGGTGCAGGGAGGGCTTTTAAGCGATTTAAGGAGATTTAGAGATAGGAATGGGGCGATGGGCAGAATGTTTAAGCCAGACACATAATTTCGCTAAAGCCCGGTTTAGCGAAATGTAGAGGAGAGACAGAACAATCATCTTTATCGCACGAATTGCACTACTACTAAAAAGCGCAGAATCCACTGTCGCCATCGAACCAATAGCACCGTAATAATCACCATTTAATAGCTTATGAATCTGCACTTAAAAGTTTATCTGAGGCGTTATCCGTATTCAAAACTAATCTTGATGTGTGAACTTTGGTGTTTTGGTTCATCGACTGTATGGGTAGCCCTATTCCATGGTGAAAACCAGACGGGAAGAAAGACAGTCAGAACATTACGGGAAAGCCGTAAGAAGGTTATAAATAAAGATAAGCCCTGACCTTTAATGGCCGGGGCTTTTGGTATTTTTGAGAGGTGATTTTTTATGGACGGTGGAGATTTTGCTTTGGCTATTTTATGTTTTTTGCAACTATAGGGATGTCATATATGTTAATGTCTGTCATAACTCAGTAAAGAGCAGATATGGAAGGCCGAAAATACAAATTATTATCGGTTCAATGTCTATTGATAAAAGTTGACGACTAATCAATGCGTATATACTAAATCCAATTTGAAAATATTTTTAATATTGTGGGATTGTTTGTGGTTTACCATTCAAACAATTTAGTACAGCTACTTCCGTCAAGGTTGCTACAATAAACGCCTTTGAACACATTTGTATCTCGATTTTCGAGTACTATATATATCAAACTATCACCAACGCAAACTGGTTCTTGGGAATTAGGAAAGTCCGATATCAATCGAATATTATTACCGTTTGTATCTATTGAATATAAGCGGTATTCGTCGTTTGTGTTTACAAAGTACAAATTGTTTTCAGCATAGCTTAAATTACCGGTAAGTACACCAGAATACAAAACAGTCTCTTCTTTTGAGTCTAAATCGTATTTAACAAGAGTTCCTATATAGTCTCCTGTTAATGCGGAGGCATCGGTTTTTACATAATATAATGTATGATGACCATCGAAAATTGGAACATAGGCATGATTCGATGATATTACATTGTCCTCCGAAGTGTTTTTATTGAATAAATGAATGGTTTCTCCATCTGCATCATCCTGATAAAAGAATAAGTTTCCATCAGGAGTATATGGATAATAAATATTTTTATCTATTTCTTTACACTGATTAGTGCCATCCATATCACAAGAATAATAGTTGGATTCATTTTCAGCATTCATCAAACAATAATATAGTCTGTCATTTTTGATTTGCATATACTGAGTAGTTCCATCAACTATTTTTTGTAAATTATTTCCACCTAAAGTCATGCGATAAATAGGACGCGAATCATCCTCTAGAAGAATTACATATATATATTCTTTATAAAATACTATTTCCATGGGTTCGTGAGTGTCCAACATTGTCCACTCTCTTTCTTCTAGACGACACTTGCCAAAAACGAACTTGCCTGCATTTGGATAAGAACCATATATCCATCCATCTTTTATCTGATACGGGAAAGAAATATTGTGCATGGACATTTCGATAGGAATATTAGCCTTATCGTTATCTGTCAGTGTAGAAGACAATGTGTTTTCAAATTCTGAAGATATATTACTTTCTATTTCGGCTTCTGTAACGGGAGATTCGCTTATGGAATCTTCAGTCGCAATAGTTTCTGACGCAACTGAAGATGCGCTCTGTTGTTGGCACCCTGTACAGATAATAATACAAAATACCAAGAATGCACTAAATAATGCCTTTTTCACGACAAGACCTCCATTATTGATAATTTATAGCCTTGTATTGATTATATCACACAATAGTCAATGAAACAAGTAGATTGCGAATCTGTTAAATATGGTGGGGGTCGGAAACGATTTACAAAATGGTGCTTTTATAACTCTTAACGGCAAGCAGTGGAAGGAATCTTTTGATGATCTTGTTCAGGCGGCTCAAAAGGCAAACAGCATAGATATTACAAAAGGAGAAACACTCCTTGCTTGGGCAACCGGGAATTTTGATACTGATTATAATGAATCTTTCAGGAATCTTTTTTCTAGTGACATTGATCTTGACCTGTTGGCAGAATTTATCAAGTATATGCCGTGGGCGGCTGGACAACGCGGACGATGCATCAGAGATCATGCAGCGCTTACCTGTCGGTTCCCGTTTTGCCGTATCATTCTGCTGCTTTAACAAGAACGAAAATCTTTACGGCGGCAAAGAAATGCTGTATACTAAGGTGTAAAGACACCTTGGAGAAAATACTGTGGACAGGGAGCAAATGCTATGAATGACGAAAAAATCACCCTTGATCTTGTGATTGATGTGCAGAAAGATTTTATTACCGGGGCACTGGCCAACACACAGGCGCAGGCCAATGTGGCGCACCTGGCAGAGACCGCGCGGGCACACGCGCAGGCCGGGCACTGGATGTTCTTTACCCGTGATACCCACCAGGACAACTACCTGACCACGCGGGAGGGCCGCAGCCTGCCGATCGAGCACTGCATTGAGGGTGAGGATGGCTGGAATTTTGCGCCCGAACTGGAAAACGTCATGGCGGACACCGAGCCGGAAGTGTGCCACATTGTGGACAAACCCACGTTCGGCAGTTATATGCTGCCCAGTGAGATTCTGGATGAACTGATGGCACACAACAAGGCTGTTGAAGATATTGAAAAAATTGTTATTTATGGCTACTGCACCGATATCTGCGTGATTAGCAACGCCATGGTACTGCGTGCAGCTTTCCCGGAAACAGAGATCGAAGTTTTGTCGGACTGCTGCGCCGGGGTAACGCCCCAGAGCCACCAGACCGCGCTGGATGCCATGCAGGCCTGCCAGTTTACAATCATATAATAGGTGATGAAATAAAAAATACCGTGCAGCTTTTTTTGAACTGCACGGTATTTTTATCTGTTTGTCAGCTGGCGCAGCTGGTTCAGGTCCTCCCGCGTATCCACATCCCTCAGTTCGGCATCGTTCCGGGCGGACACAAGGCAGACGGAACCGGGGTGGGTCCGCGCAACGGCATTGCCGCCGCGGCCATCCGGCAGGTGAAGCAGCTCCGAAAAATAATCCGCGCCGAACAGCACTGGGCTGCCGGGGGTGCCATCGGCAGCGCACAGCCGCACAATGGCATCGGGGGCCGCTGCCAGCGCCAGTGCTTCCACACTTTGCTGCGTGAGCAGCGGCTGGTCCCCCGGCAGAAACAGGCAGCCGCGCAAAGCGGGCTCTTTTCCCAGCAATGCCGCCAGCCCCAGCCGGACCGTATCGCTGCGGTAGGGCTGCGCGTGGCGCAGAACGGGGACGCCCTGCGCGTTACAGAGCACCTCAACCTCTTCCGAGCGGGTCACGACAATGCGGCAGGCCAGCAGCGGCAGGGCGGCTAGAGCCAGCGCATTGGCGATCAGCGGTGCACCGCAAAAATCCACCATCAGCTTGTTTCCGCCGAACCGCCGCCCCAGCCCGGACGCCATGACCACGCAGCCGAGAGCGGGCGCGGGATCGTCCAAATCCACCACAAAGGCATCCTGCCGGGCGCACAGTGCGGTTAAAAATGGGGTATCCTGCTTACGCACAATAGCGAGAACGCGCTTTGCATCCAGCAGCGCTTCCACTGCCTGCCGGAATTCGGGGCAGCTATTTTCCAGGTACCCGATTTCATCCAGCACCGCCCATTCGCTCTCCCCTGCCGCCATGCGGTGCAGGGCGGGTACTCCCAGCAGCAAAAAGCCGTCCGCCACGGGGCGCATCCGGTTTTCGCCTGGGGGCAGTGCCGGGTCAAAGCGGCCGATCACCGCTATTTTTCCGCCCACACTTTCTCGAATTTCCACACGGTCCGCAGGGTACGCTGCTGTGGTAATTTCCTGTGCCCCGGGGCAAAGCAATGGCACCAGTGCACGCAGCAGGGTGGTTTTTCCCGTACCGCGCCCGCCGGTCAACAGCAGGTGGCGCTTACCGCTCGCCCGGAAAGAACTTATCATAGAGCTCGCGGTCAGTCTGTACACAGGCATCACGGTAAGCCTCATACCTTTCCATAAAATTGCGGGCTTCATCCGTCAGGGTGCTGCCCCCGCCGCCGCGCCCGCCAATGGTTTTGCGGGTCAGTGCAAAGCCCAATTCTTTTTCCGCCCGCTTGACCATGCGCAGCGCTTTGGAGTAAGAAAGCCCCATGGCCTGTGCCGCCGCCCGCAGTGAGCTGGTCTCTTCAATCCGGTGCAGCAGGCGGCAGGGGCCTTCGCCAAAAAAGCGCTCGCCGATATCATCGCAGAGCATCACATGAATCTTCGGTTTCATTTTTCTTTCCTCATAACGGCAGCAGCGCCAGCCGCACCCGGCCCGTGCGGTCGGTCACGGGCACCAGTTCCAGCGGGCCGTATACTGCTGCCAGCGCGGATTGCAGCGCTTCAACCGGGTCGGTTCTGGGGTACAGCATAGCTCCAACCTGCCCATTTTGCAGCACGATCAGCGTATCGCACCAGTCCAGCATCAGCATGGGGTCATGCAGGCAGATCAGCGCTGTTTTGCCGCTTGCATGCACAAATTCTGCCAGCAGCGCCGCCATATGGCTGCGGTTGGCAAGGTCCAGGGCGCTGTCCGGTTCATCCAGTAGCAGCAAAGACGCATCCTCCACAAAGGTACGTGCCAGAATACAGAGCTGGCGTTCGCCGCCGCTCAGCGTCAGGTAGTCCTGCTCGGCTTTATCCGCCAGGCCTGCCGTGCGCAGGGCTTCTTCCGCTGCCGCACACATGGCAGCGGTGGGGCTTTGCAGCACGCCAAGGCGGGGGTTGCAGCCCATCAGCACAACTTCCCGTGCAGACATGGACACCGAAATTCCGCTTTGCTGCGGGATGTAACTGACCGTTTGTGCCAGACACCTGGTAGAAAGGCTTTCCAGCGGCACACCATCCATCAGGCAGCACCCCGTATGGGGCAAAAGCCCGGCCACTGCGCGCAGCAGGGTGGTTTTTCCGCTGCCGTTCGCACCCAATATTCCCACCAGCTGGCCGGGGGTATCTATCGTAAAATGAACATTTTGCAGGATGTTCTTATCGCCAAGACGGACGGCCAGATTCTCCACAGTGAACATTACCGCGTCTCCCTCCCCGGCTTTATAATAAGGTAAAGCAAAAACGGAACACCCAGCAGCGAGGTGAAGATACTGACCGGCAGTTCGGTTGCCGCCACCGTTTTGGCAATGGTATCCGCCGCCAGCAGCAGCGTGCTGCCCACCAGCCCGCTGAGCAGGCTGGTGGAGCGGCGGTTGTGCCCCGCCAGCAGCCGCGCACAGTGGGGGGCCAGCAGCCCGACAAAGCTGATCAGCCCAGTCACGCTGACAACCGCGGCCACCACCAGCGTTGCCAATGTCAGCAGCAGAAAACGCATCCGCCCCACCGGAACCCCCAGCAGCCGCGCTTCATCCTCTTCCACGGATAAAAGCATCGCCTGACGGTGCAAAGCAAAAATTACGGCGCAGCAGGAAATAGCCATTGGAACGGGGAACCACACCTGGCTTTGCGTTACCCCCGCCAGGCTGCCCATGATCCAATATTCAATGCTGGCCAGCTCTTTTTCCGGGTCAGCGGTCAGCTTTAGCAGCATCAAAAGAGTTTGCGCCAGCGCATGTACGGCAATGCCCGCCAGCACCAGGTTCATCTTGCTGCGCCCCGGCGCGGCGGCCGCCAAGCCAAGCGAGAGAAACACCGCTGCCAGCCCGCCCGCAAAGGCGCATACCGTGGTGCCCAGCGTGCCCGAAGAGACAAACAAGATGGCAAATGCCGCGCCAACGCTGGCCCCCGACGATACCCCAATGATATCCGGGCTTGCCAGTGGATTGCGGAAAACAGTCTGGTACGCAAAGCCCGCCACGCCAAGACCGAACCCGCCCGCCAGCGCCATCACGGCACGGGGCAGGCGCAGTACCGTAAAGGTGCGCACTGCCATAGCGTCCCCCGCCAGCAGTGCCTGCAGGGTTATGGGATAACGACCGAAATAAAGTGCCGCACCAAAGGCCATAAAAACGCAGAGTGTTGCGCCCAGAAGGCACAGCGCCGTGCGTTTGCGGTTATTATTCATAAGATTCGGGGGTAAAGCCATAGAAGCTACCATAGAATTCATCGGCAGCGGCGTGGTAATACTCCTCGGTCACCTGCTCCGGGTGCAGCACGCTGGCAAGATAAACACTGCCAAGGAAGCTGGCCGGCACGGGGGAATCCACAGCCTCAACAGCGTGGGGCAGCTGGTAAACATGGCTCTCCTTGACGGCGGTGCAGTCCGCCAGGGCGGCATCGTTCAGAACAGAATCAACGTCATATTCAGCATCGGATGCCAGAATGATGTAATCGGGGTTCCAATCCAGGATCTGCTCATAGGAAACTTCGGCCCAGTAGGTATCTTCCACGCTGGCGGCGGCGTTTGTGCCGTTGGCGTTTTCGATCATCGTGTTCTGATACATGGCGGGGCCTGCGGTTTCCAACACGGAGCTGTTGCCTGCCAGGTAAACGCTGGGGGCATCGGTGCCGGCAACGGCTTCGGCCAGGGCGGCCAGGTTGCTGTCAATGGCCATTTCCAGCTCCTCGCCGCGGGCGGTGGTGTTGGTTGCCTGTGCCAGCAGCTCGATCGCGCCGAACAGGCCGGCCTGGTTTTCCGGCTTAACAGCCAGCACGGTCAGGCCCATTTCCTCCATCTGGGGGATGGAATCCTTGAGCTTGGCGGGCACGATGACAAGATCCGGGGCCAGCGCAGCGCAGCCTTCCAGGTCAAACTCTTTGGCGGTGCCAATGCTGGGCAGGGACTGGATCTCCGGGGCGGACAGGCTGTAGATGTTGCGTTTGTCGGCTTTGGCTTCCACGCCAACCAGCTCGTTCTGCACGCCCAGCGCAATCAGCAGGCTGGTGGAAATGTAGTAGCCGCTGGCAAGGGTTTTGGGTTCTTCCTCAATGGTAACTTCGCGGCCCAGCTGGTCGGTAACGGTCAGCGGGTAGGTAACCGCCGTTTCGGCGGCAGGTTCTTCCGGTGCAGCAGTGGCTTCCGGGGCTGCGGTAGCCTCTACGGAAGCAGCCTCGCTGGCTGCGGTACTGCTGGCAGCAGCGGTGCTGCCGCAGGCTGTCAGTGCCATAGCGGCGGCCAGCAGCAGGGCGGTCATTTTGGTCATTTTCATGTTCCTTACTTCCTTCTAAAACCAATATTCCGTTGTGTTTTTAAAACAACAACGGAATTATAGCAGAATTTGTGGTAAAATAAAAGTGGTACTACACAAAAGTATGATTTTACCCAAAAACGGAGAGCATTCTATGATAACGATTCGAGAATATGCCCGCCCCGCCACACTGGAAGAAGCATGGCAGCTGAACCAGAAGCGCCCGAACCGGGTGCTGGGAGGGATGCTGTGGCTGAAAATGGAAAAAATCAGCGTTGGCACAGCCATTGACCTATCTGCGCTGGGGTTGGATACCATTGAAGAAACCGATACCGAATTTGCCATTGGCGCCATGGCAACGCTGCGCAGCCTGGAAACCCACGCCGCGCTGAACGCGGCCACCAACGGTGCCATGCGGGAGGCCGTGCGCCATATTGTGGGGGTGCAGTTCCGCAACTGCGCCACCGTGGGCGGCAGCGTGTACGGGCGGTTTGGCTTTTCAGACGTATTAACGCTGCTGCTGGCGCTGGACTGCGATGTGGAGCTGTACAAAGCAGGCCGGATGCCCATTGCACAGTTTGCCGCCCTGCCCTATGACCGTGATATTTTGACCCATGTTTACATAAAAAAGACGCCGGGGCTTGCAGTGCATTACCAGTCTGTGCGGGCCACCCAGACGGACTTCCCGATTTTGACCTGCGCTGCTGCACGCACGGCGGATGGAGCCTACCGCTTTGCCATCGGTGCACGCCCCATGAAAGCCATGCTTGTCTGCCCCACGGCCGCCCCGGATGAGCTGCCCGCCGCCGTACAGGCTGCGGTGCCCACCGGCAGCAACCTGCGCGGCAGTGCCGCCTACCGCACCCATCTGGTGGGGGTGCTTGTCAAGCGTGCCGTACAGGCACTGGGGAACCTGGAGGTGCTCTGATGCAAATTCATTTTACGTTGAACCATAAAAAAACAGCTGCTGAGATCGCCCCTGATACCCTGCTGATTGATCTGGTGCGCTCTTTAGGCTGCAAAAGCGTCAAGCGCGGGTGCGAAACCGCCAACTGCGGGCTGTGCACCGTGTTTTTGGACGAAAAGCCGGTGCTTTCCTGCTCTGTACTGGCGGCGCGGGTGGATGGCCGCAGCGTTACCACGCTGGAGGGCCTGCAGGAGGAAGCCGCTGAGTTCGGCGCGTTCATCGCTGACCAGGGGGCCGAGCAGTGCGGCTTCTGCAACCCCGGCTTTATCATGAATGCGCTGGCCCTTTTCCGCGAAAAACCTGACCCCAATGAGGAGGAGATCAAGGAATACCTTGCGGGCAACCTTTGCCGCTGCTCCGGGTACGAAGGCCAGCTGCGCGGGATCCAGAACTTTTTGGCGTGGAAAAAATCAAAGGAGGCTGCCCAATGAAAACTGTGAACCAGCCTGTGCGCAAGAAGGACGCCATGCAGCTTGTAACCGGCCAGCCTGTGTACATGGATGATGTTATCCCGCAGGACTGTCTCATCGTCAAGCTGCTGCGCTCCCCCCACGCCAATGCGATCGTCAAAAATATTGATACCTCCCGCGCCATGCTTGTGCCCGGCATGGAGGTGATTTACACCTGGAAAGATGTGGACCAGAACGCCCGCCGCTACACCCAGGCGGGCCAGACCTACCCCGAAATGAGCCCTTACGACCGCCTTGTGATCGACCGCCATGTCCGCTTTGCCGGGGATGTTGTTGCGATCCTTGCGGGCAAAGACGAAACATGCGTCGATAAGGCGATGAAGCTGATTCAGGTGGAATATGAAGTTCTGCCCGCGGTGCTGGATTTCCACACAGCGCTCGATAACCCTATTCTTGTGCACCCGGAGGATAACTGGGAAGCCCTTGTTCCCGGCATCGGAGCTGACAAGAACCGCAACCTCTGCGCCCACGATGAATCCGGCGAGGGTGATATTGAGGCGGTGTTGGCTGGGTGCGATGTGGTCATTGACCACACCTACCACACCCGCGCCTGCCAGCAGGCCATGATGGAAACCTTCCGCACGTATTGCAGCATTGATGCTTACGGGCGGCTGAATGTGCTCAGCTCAACGCAGATTGTGTTCCATTGCCGCCGCATTTTGGCAAACGCCCTGCACATCCCCAAATCCATGATCCGCGTTGCCAAGCCGCGCATCGGCGGCGGGTTCGGCGCAAAACAGACGTCAGTGTGCGAGGTTTACCCTGCCTTTGTTACCTGGAAAACGAAGAAGCCCAGCAAGATCATCTATACCCGCTTTGAAAGCCAGACGGCTTCAACCCCGCGCCATGAGATGGAGATGCACGTGCGGCTGGGCGCAACAAAGGACGGCATCATCAAGGGCATTGACCTGCACACCCTTTCCAACACCGGCGCTTACGGTGAGCACGGCCCCACAACGGTGGGGCTTTCGGGCCACAAGTCCATCCCGCTGTACGGCAAAGCCGAAGCGTTCCGCTTTGTCAGCGATGTTGTTTATACCAACCACATGTCATCGGGTGCGTACCGCGGGTACGGCGCAACCCAGGGTCTGTTTGCGGTGGAATCCGCTGTGAATGAGCTGGCCGACAAATTGGGGATGGACCCGTTCGAGCTCCGGCAGCGCAACATTGTCCATGAGGGCGATGTTATGCCCGCCTACTATGGCCAGGTCAACACCAGCTGTGCGCTGGACCGCTGCCTGAAAACCGTGCATGACAGGATGGATTGGGACCATAAGTACCCCGTGCGCGAGATCGGCAACGGCAAGGTGCGTGCTGTTGGCATGGGCATGGCCATGCAGGGCTCCGGCATCGACCATGTGGACGTGGGCAGCGCCACGCTGAAAATTAACGATGACGGGTTCTATACCCTCTCCATCGGCGCAGCGGATATGGGCACCGGCTGCGATACGATCCTGGCGCAGATCGCTGCCGAAGTGCTGGAATGCCCGCTGGAAAACATTGCGGTTTTGGGCGCAGATACCGATTCTTCCCCCTATGATTCCGGTTCCTATGCGTCCAGCACAACCTATGTGACCGGCAAGGCCGTGGAAAAGTGTGCGCTGGAACTGAAAGATAAGATCTGTACCCTGGGGGCACAGCTGCTGGGGTTGGACAAAGCCGCCGTGCTGTTTACCGGCGATGCCGTGACGAGCGAGGATGGCACCCAGCGCGTGCCGCTGGCCAGCATTGCAGCGGCATCCCAGTGCGGCAACACGGTGGCGCTGGAAGCCACCGTGACCCACAGCTCGGAGATTTCGCCCCCGCCGTTTATGGTTGGCGCCGCCGAAGTGGAAGTTGACCTGGAAACCGGCGAAGCCCAGGTGGTGAACTATGTGGCCGCGGTTGACTGCGGCACCCCTGTAAACCCGAACCTGGCCCGCGTGCAGGCCGAGGGCGGCATTTTGCAGGGCATCGGCATGGCGCTGACCGAGAATGTGACCTACAATGACCGCGGCATGCCGCGCGAAAGCTCCCTGATGCAGTACAAGATCCCCTGCCGCACTGATATTGGACATATTGACGTAAGTTTTGAGAGCAGTTACGAGGGCACCGGCCCGTTTGGCGCAAAGTCCATCGGTGAGGTCGTCATCAACACCCCGCTGCCCGCCGTGGCCGATGCCATCTACCACGCCACCCACA
>ERZ1106954.3120-NODE-3120-length-10953-cov-3.445219_pt1 | contig 10953 bp, 11 predicted proteins | sample MGYA00403678_ERZ1106954 | MGnify/ENA primary metagenome ERZ1106954 (study PRJEB35170, sample SAMEA104062445) | human gut metagenome | biome: human gut; feature: human-associated habitat; material: faeces | place: Denmark | collected 2012-08-20 ... | reverse complement strand
AGTGCGCGCAGACACAAATCTCGCGATTGAAAAATTTCATTTTTCAATTTTTCTTCCTTATATCAGCTATCTGCCCGGTCAGATATCCAGTTCTGCATCTGTCGCATTGCGGTAAATAAACGCGCGGCGCGGCGGAACCTCGGTTCCCATCAGCATTTCCGTCACTTCAGACGCCATTCTGGCGTCCTCGATCTCCACAAGCTTCAACATTCTCGTCTCCGGATCCAGCGTCGTCTCCCACAGCTGCTGGGCATCCATTTCGCCCAGACCTTTGTAGCGCTGCAGATGGAACGGTCCCTTATGACGTTTGCGGTAGCGCTCCAGTGCCTTGTCGTCGTAAAGATATTCCTCTGCACCCCTGGACGGCATCGCCTTATACAGCGGCGGCATTGCGATATAAACGTGTCCTTCGAAAATCAGCTCCGGCATGAACCGGTAAAACAGCGTCAGAAGCAGCGTGGAAATGTGCGCGCCGTCCACATCGGCATCCGCCATGATGATGATTTTATGATAGCGCAGCTTGGCGTCGTCAAATTCGTCACCGATACCCGCTCCCAGCGCCGTGATCACCGGCTGGAGCTTATCGTTGCCATACACCTTGTCCGCCCGGGCCTTTTCCACGTTCAGCATCTTGCCCCATAGTGGGAGGATCGCCTGAAACCGGGAGTCACGGCCCTGGGTGGCGGAGCCGCCTGCGGAGTCGCCCTCCACGATATAAATTTCCGTCAGCTCCGGGTTATTCTCGTTGCAGTCCCGCAGCTTATCCGGCATGGCCGCGCCGCCCAGCGCCGTCTTGCGGCGGATGGACTCTCTGGCCTTCTTGGCTGCCTCTCTGGCCCGGTTGGCTGTGAGGGCCTTGTCCAAGATCATCCGGCCCACTTGGGGATTTTCCTCCAGGAAGGTATCCAGCTTTTCGGAGACGATGTTGTTCACCAGCGTCCGGATCTCGCTGTTGCCCAGCTTGGCCTTGGTCTGGCCCTCAAACTGTGCGTCCGTCAGCTTCACGGAAATGACGCAGGTAAGGCCCTCCCGGCAGTCCTCGCCGGAGACTTTTTCATCGTCCTTCAGCATCTTGATCTTCCGGCCGTAGTTATTCAGCACGGTGGTCAGCGCCCGGCGGAAGCCTTCCTCGTGCATACCGCCCTCCGGGGTATGGACGTTGTTGGCGAAGGAGAGGGTGGTCTCGTTGTAGCCATCGTTATACTGCATGGCGATCTCCGCCATGGAATCGCCCTTCTGCCCGCTGACGTAGATCACCTGCTCGTGCAGCGGTGTTTTCGTGCGGTTCAGATAGGTGACGAACTCCCGGATACCGCCCTCGTAGCACATGGAGTGGCGGCGCTCCTCCTCCGGCTTCTCGGCGGAGGCCAAACGCTCGTCGGCAATGGTGATCCGCAGGCCGGCATTCAGAAATGCCTCCTCCCGCATCCGGGTATGGAGGATGTCATAGCTGTAAACCGTTTCCTCAAACATCTCCGGGTCCGGCTTAAAGGTCACAGTGGTACCGGTGTGATCCGTGGTGCCCACGATCGTCATCGGCTCCGTCACATGGCCCCGGGCGAACTTCATCTCGTGGATCTTGCCGTCACGATGGACCTGGACCACCAGCCACTCAGACAATGCGTTCACCACGGATGCGCCCACGCCGTGCAGACCGCCGGACACCTTGTAGCCGCCGCCGCCGAACTTGCCGCCGGCGTGGAGCACGGTGTACACCACCTCCAGAGCGGGTTTTCCCGTCTGGGCCTGAATGTCCACGGGGATACCGCGGCCATTATCCACCACGGTGATAGTGTTGCCTTCGTTGATGGTCACGGAAATTTCCGTGCAGTAGCCTGCCAGCGCTTCGTCGATGGCGTTGTCCACGATCTCATACACCAGATGGTGGAGGCCGGAGGTAGAAGTGGAGCCGATATACATACCGGGACGCTTTCGGACGGCTTCCAGACCTTCCAGAACCTGGATCTCCGATGCGTCATACTCGTTGGCGGCATCCACCGCCGTGGATTGCAGGATCTCGTTTTCTGCCATGTAGGTTCTCCTTTCGTCGCGGGACAGGAAGAGCCGGGCCGGAAGCCTTTCCGGCCCGTTTCTCCTTGCCCCGAAGAAAATGTTTGCGTTTTTATGGAACAGCAGGCCGTTTCCGGTCCGCTCTTGTTGTTTACAGCACCAGCTTGCCACTTTCCGCCCGGTTTTTCAGGGTGGAGGTATTCAACTGGCTCAGATACACGATCTGCGGGTGATAAGGGTGGTCGCACACCAAAAAGGACTTCGGCAGGTCGCCGGACACATCCAGCACCACGCCATCCTTTTCCGCCCGGGTCAGATACTCCCGGGTGCGCTTTTCATAGCTGCATTTATCCAGATCAAAAATACCGATGATCCGATGGTCCGGCACGATCTCATTTTGTCCCAAATGCAAATACACGGTATTCCTCCGTTCCAAAAGCAACGTCAATGCGCACAAAGCCCGTCCTTACATCAGCCGTATCGCAACATCTATCACACGGGTAATGAGAAGGATCCAATATACATTCTTGCTCTTTCTGTTCTCCTCCGGATCTAAGATCCCAAGCAGGCAGCGGAGCAGAATGGCAAAGTCTATCGTGAACAGTATCCACTGTCTTTTCAGGAAGAGATACGCAATGAACATCCCCAGCGCGACCACCCATGCCGTCACACTGATCAGGCTTTTTACCTTTATTTTTCGGTTCTCCATAGCACCGTTTCCTTTACCCGGCCATCCGGCCCTCTTTAATATGGAAGATTCTTCCCCCTAACAGCTGCGGCAACTGGTCATCTTCGCAGCAGGTGATGCGCCGCGTAACGGAGCGGCATTTCAAAACGCGCTGACGCGCGGCTCCGTTCGCTGCGCTCCGTCGCGGTATTCATCACCGCACAGTGCCATTTTTGACATGGAAGATCCTTCCTCCCAACAGCTGCGGCAGCCGGTCATCCTCGCAGCAGGTGATGAATACCTGCCCGCCCCGGATGCGGTTCAGTACAAACTCCTGCCGCCGGGGGTCCAGCTCCGAAAGCACATCGTCCAGCAGCAGCACCGGATACTCCCCGGTGTCCTGCTGAAAGATCTCCCGGGCCGCCAGTTTCAAGGAGAGAGCCGCCGTCCGGGTCTGCCCCTGTGAGGCGTAGCTTTTCGCGGCCTGCCCGTCGATCTTCACCAGTAAATCGTCCTTATGAGGGCCGGACAGACATTGCCGGCTGGCGATCTCCGCCGCCCGGTGCTCCTCCTGATGCTGTAAAAGCTGCTGGAAGATCACCTGCGGTCCAGCCTCCGGGTCCGTCACCGTAGACACCGTTTCATAACGTAAGGTAAGCCGTTCCCGGCCTCCGGAAAAGTCCCCGTGAATGGCCGGGGCCGCCTGACACAGCCGCTTGATAAAGTGCGCCCGGTAATGGATCAGCAGCGCTCCTGCCTTGGCCATGCTCATGGAAAACTCGTCCAACGCGTCCAGCAGGGAGGGCTTTTCCTCGCTGTCCCGTAAAATGCGGGTCTTGTGCTCGTGGAGCCGCTTATATTCCGCAAGTGCTTGCGCGTACCGGGGCCGCAGCTGGCAGATGCAGTCATCCAGAAAGCCCCGCCGGGCGGCGGCTCCTTCCCGGATCAGATACAGGTCCTCCGGGCAGAACAGCACACTTTGAAAAATACCGGACAGCTCGCCGCCGTTTTTCAGCTTGACGCCGTTAGACCGCAGCACCCGCCGCGCCCCCCGGTGCAGCTCCGCCTCTAACAGAAAGTCCCTCTCTCTGGCAAACACATTTCCCTTCAAAAAGGCGTGATCCACGCCGAATTGGATCAGCTCCCGGTCATATCTGGCCCGATGGCTGACGCCGGAGAGATAGGCCACCGCCTCCAGCAGATTCGTCTTTCCCTGTGCGTTGTCACCGTAGATCACATTGATATTCGGGTCAAACGCAGCGTCTAAATGAACGTAATTACGGAAAAAATCCAGGCTTAACCCGTCAATCCGCATAGGCCGCCGCGTATTCCTGTCCCCGGAAGGTTACCACGTCTCCGGGGCGGATCTTCTTGCCCCGCATGGTGCACACCTCGCCGTTGACCTGTACTTCGCCGCTCTGGACGCACTCCTTGGCCTCGCCGCCGGTCTCCACGGCGTTGGCCAGCTTCAGAAGGTCCTGAAGCTTGATGTATTCCGTTGTAATGGTCATTGTTTTCATATTTGTTTACTCCGCGCTCTTCAGCCGTACAGGCAATACCATATAAAGGAAGTTCTCCTCGCCCTCCACAGGGACGATAATGGCAGGGGAGACCCCTGTGTTCAGCTCGATCTTCACCTTGTCCGCCGGGGCATACCGCAGCGCCTCCATCAGATACCGGTTATTGAAGCCGATCTCCAGCTTGTCGCCGTCGCCGCTGACACGGCACACGTCCTTGGCCTCGCCGTTGCCGGTCTTGGCGGACAGCATTACCTTATCGTGGTCAAACAGGCACCGCACCGGGCTTTTCAGCTTGTCGGAGATCACCACGGACACGCGGTCGATGCTCTCGATGAGGGCCTTGGTCTCTGCCACGATCTGAATGGGATTCTTCCGGGGGATGGCGTTCTTATAATCCAGGAACTCACCCTCCAAACGGCGGCAGATCAGCTGAGTATCACCAATTTCAAATAGGATATGCCGCTTGCCCAGCGTCACCGTCACCAGATCCTCCGTATCTCCGCAAATACTCTTGACCTCACTGAGGGCGGAGCCGGGACAGACGAAGGAGAACGCGCCGCCCTCCAGCTTTTCCAGCTTCTCCCGGCGGAAAGCCAGACGGAAACCGTCCACGGCCACCATGCTGAGGCTCATATCCGCGATCTCAAAGAGCGCGCCGGTATGGACCGGGCGGCTTTCATTGGTAGAGACGGCAAAGGCCACCTCCTCGATCATGCTCCGCAGCACCTTCTGCTGCATGGAAACGGCATATTCATCCTCAACCTCCGGCAGATCCGGGTAATCCGCGGCGGACAGGCCCAGAATGTCAAAATCCGCATCGCCGCAAGAGACATGGACCATCATTTTTTCATCAGCGGTAAAGGTGATCATATCATCGGGCATCCGGCGGATGATGTCACCAAACAGCCGGGCGTTCAGCACGATATCGCCGCCTTCCACAACGTTGGCGAAAACGTTGGTGCGAATACCGGTCTGCATGTTGTAGCCGGAGATGGTCAACTGCTGGTCCGCGTGGATCAACAGACCTTCCAGCGCCGGAATGGAGCTCTTCTGGGCAACGGCCCGGCTGGTGACGGCAATCGCGTTTTGGAGGAAAACTTTTTCACAGGAAAATTTAATCATGAGAGCCGCTTCCTTTCTGTATCAAATAGGGATAAAAGCGCTTTTTAAAAAGAAAAAATAATTTTTTTAGAAGAAAGTAACAGTAGTGCAAAAAAATGTGGAAAAGTAGAAAAACCCTTGAAACCCAAATATTTACAGCCTCCACGCCCTTGTGGAAAAAAGATGTGGAAAAAAATTGGTTTTACACGGACTTTCTTTTTCCACATTACAGTTTTTCTTTTTCCCTTGCGAATGTGGAAAAAATACGGTCAATGGCGGTTGTTGATATTGGTCTTGATCTCCTTCACCGTCTCGGCGAAAGCGGGGTCTTTTTTCATCTGCTTTTCTACCTGCTTGAGAGAGTAGAGCACCGTAGAGTGATCCCGGTTGTCAAAGACCTTGCCGATTTCCACCACAGGCAGATTGGTCATGCCGCGAATGAGGTACATGGCGATCTGGCGGGCAGCCACGGCATCCTTGACCCGCTGCTGACCGCAGATGATCTCTTTTTCGATCCCGTAATACTTGCTGATGTAGTCCAGGATGTTGTCCGGCGTGGGAATATACTCGTTGCTCTTTTTCAGAATATCCTGCATGGCCCGGGTGACCGTAGCCTCGTCGGCCTCGCTGCCCAGCAGATCCTTGTAAGCCAGAATTTTATTGACGGTGCCCTCCAGCTGTCGGACGTTGGCAGTGACATTTTCGGCAATGTAACTGGCGATCTTATCAGGAAGCTCCATACCCAGCGCCGCCGCCTTGTTCTTTACGATGGCGAGACGGGTCTCAAAGTCCGGCGGCGTCACATCCGCCAGCAGGCCCCATTCAAACCGGGTCCGCAGCCGGTCATCCAGCAGCGTCATCTCAGAGGGGGGACGGTCCGAAGTCAGAACAATCTGCTTGCCGGATTCGTACAGGTTATTGAAGGTATGGAAGAATTCATTCTGGACCTGTTCCTTGCCGGCCACGAACTGCACGTCGTCCACCAGCAGAAGGTCTGCCTCCCGGTACTTGGCCCGGAAGTCGCTGCCACGGCCTGCCCGAATCAGCTCAATGAACTCATTGATGAAGTCATCGCCCTTGATGTAGACAATTTTGGCAGCCGGATCATTCTGCCGGATCACGTTGGCGATGGCGTACAGCAAGTGGGTCTTGCCCAGACCGGAATCGCCGTAGATCAGCAAGGGGTTGTAGTTCTGGGCGGGATGCTCCGCCACCGCCATAGAGGCGGCGTAGGCCAGCTTATTGCTGGGACCTACCACGAAGGTCTCAAACGTGAAATCCTCGTAGGTGAAGCGATCGCTGTTTTTCTTGGGCGCGCCGCCCTGAAATTCCAGAAGTCCCGCTTCATCCAGGATCTTCACTTCAAACTCCATGGAGAAGAGATCCTGAAGGGCGGCTTTGATGTTTTTGATAAACAGGGATTCGATGTATCGTTTTTTAAAGTCGTTGGGACAGTGCAGATAGAAGGTATTTTCCCGGATGTCCACCGCCGTCAGTTCATCGAACCAGGTGGTGATGGTCGTCTCCGAGAGATCCTTCTTGAGCTGCTGGAGGACGTTGGTCCACACATCAGCGACAGAATTCAAATCAGAACACCTCTCTTGTTATAAAAGACAAAATCATACCGAATTACATTATATCAAAAACAAAACGTTCAGGCAACAGAAATTACACATATACTAAATAATAAAGTTCAAAAATTTAGGGGCTGTCGGAAAACAAAATGTGGTTATCTCCGACAAAAAAAGCACCATATCTGCCAAAACGTACAGGAAACAGAAAAAACCGGATGTTTTTCACGGAATCTGCAACTTTTTCTTGACAGAATTTGAAAAAGTATGTATACTAATCCGTGCGTCATAAGTACGTACTGATATGCTTACTGCGCCGCCGGTCTCCGGGGGTGTCGAGTAAATGCCGCCGCAAGGCGGACGGAAATCTGACAGGAGGTGTCTCAACATGGCAACGAAACGTACCTATCAGCCCAAGAAGCTCCACGGCCAGAAGGTCCATGGCTTCCGCAAGAGAATGGCTACCGCCAACGGCCGCAAGGTCCTGGCTCGCCGCCGCGCCAAGGGCCGTGCCCGCCTGAGCTACTAAGAAGGACTCATGCGCGGGAGACACCTGAACAATGTCCTTTAGGGACGGTGGGACTGCAAGCGTCCTCCGTCCCTGGAATTGTATCCAAGGAAACTTTGTTCAGGGTGAAAGGACAGGGAACGAGTCATGAAAGCAGCGGTCACGCTGAAAGAGAATTATGAATTTCGGAGAACCTATCAGAAGGGCGTTTCGGCTGTCAGTCCCGTCATGGTGCTGTACTGCCGGAAAAACCGTCTGTGCCGGAACCGTCTGGGGCTGGTGTCCTCTAAAAAGCTGGGACATGCCGTGGTGCGCAACCGCTGCCGCCGCCGTCTCCGGGAGGTCTACCGTCTGGAAAAGCCCCAGCTGAAAACGGGATATGATATTATTCTGGTTGCCCGGAGCAGAACTGCCACGGCCCCTTGGCCGGAGCTGCAAAAACAGTTCCGCCGTCTGTGCCGGAAGGTAGATCTGATGAAGGGGCCCGTATGAAGCGGGTTCTTTTGGCTTTGGTGCGGTTCTACCGCCGGGCTATTTCTCCGTTTCGGCCGCCCTGCTGCCGCTATACCCCTACCTGTTCTCAATACGCGCTGGAAGCCATTGAAAAATACGGCGCCCTGAAGGGCGGCTGGATGGCTTTCCGCCGGATCCTGCGCTGTAATCCCTTCCACAAAGGCGGTTACGACCCCGTTCCCTGATTCAAAAGAATATCGGAGGAAAGACAAGAATGTCCACCATTGGCTACTACATTTGCGTACCCTTTGCCTGGCTGGTTCGTCTGTTCTATAACCTGACGAACTCCTACGGTGTGGCTTTGATCCTGTTTACTTTGGTCATCAAGCTCATCATGCTGCCCTTCCAGATGAAGTCCAAGAAGAGCATGATGCGCATGAGCCGCGTCAGCGGTCAGATGCAGGAGTTACAGAAGCGCTATGCCAAAAACCAGGCCAAGCTTCAGGAGGAAATGCAGAAGCTCTACGAAGAGGAAGGCGTCAATCCCATGAGCGGCTGCCTCTGGAGCTTGATCCCATTCCCCATCCTGATCGCACTGTATTCCATCATCCGCCAGCCCATCACCCACTTCATGATGCTTTCCAAGGATGTGTTGCAAACCGTGGTGCAGTCCGCTGCGGATGCCGGCGTCAATCTGACGAACATCGTCATGATGGATAAGGCAACCGGTACACCGGTCCTGAAGGACGGTCTGTACCAGCTGGCCTCCTATGGCCAAATCAACCTGGTGAAGGCCGTGCAAGAGATGGGCCTTTCCACACCGGAGGGCTGGTTCGACATGAACTATAACTTCTTAGGGCTGGATCTTACCGCCACGCCTTGGGAGTATGTCAAGAGCTTCACCTTCACCTGGGCCGTGATCGGCGTGATCCTGATCCCCATTCTGGCCGGCCTTTCCCAGTTTGTGTTCAGCAAGCTCACCATGAAGACCCAGCCTCAGGCGGACGCTGCCGGCGGTGCATCCATGAAGTCCATGATGTATATGATGCCCCTGATGAGCGTCTACATCGCCTTCATCATGCCTGCCGCATTGGGCGTGTACTGGATCGCCCAGAGTGTGTTCTCCCTGATCCAGGAGGCAATTCTCAACAAGACCTTCTCTGCCAAGCTCAGCGAGGAAGAGGAGGCCCGCTTCCAGGCCCGCCAGGCTGACCGCCAGCGCCGCATGGAAGAAGCCCGCGTTCAGGAGCAGCAGAGAAAGCAGGAAGAGCAGAAGAAAAAGACCCTGCGTGAAAAGCAGCAGGCTGCTCAGGCTGCCAAGGCTGTCAAAGCTGCCAAGGCCGCTACCAGCACCACCGAGGCTGGCCGGGTGGGTGACCGCCCCTATGCCCGTGGCCGTGCTTACAAGGCGGACCGCTATGACGAAACATAATGAGGAGCCGTTATGAGACAGTTTATTGATGTAACGGGCAAAACGGAAGAAGAAGCCATTAACCGCGCCCTGGAGCAGCTGAAGCTGGACAGGGACGATGTATCCGTAGAGATCCTGGAGCGGGCAAAGGCCGGTTTCCTGGGTCTGGGAAGCTGCCCTGCCAAGGTCCGGGTCAGCTACGGTGAGGACGAGGAGCCTGCCGCTCCCGCCCAGCCCAAGGCGGAAAAAGTCCGGGAGGACAAGCCCAAGGCCGAGAAGCCCCGGGCAGAAAAGAAGCCCGCCGAAAAGCCTCAGCGCCGGGAAGAGCCGGTCAAGAAGGAGCTTGCTCCCAAGACCGAGGAAGCACAGACCGTCAAGTCCCCGGAGGATCTGGGCGAGGAAGTGAATGACGAGCGGGCTCAGGAGATCCGCAAGTTCCTTTCCGGCCTCCTTCAGCAGATGGAGGTTCAGGCAGAGGTCAAGGTATATCTCCCTGAAAAGGGCCGCTACAAGGTGTTTCTGGAAGGTCAGGGCCTTGGCGCCATCATCGGCCGCCGGGGCGAGACTCTGGACGCCATCCAGCAGCTCACCAGCTACTCCGTCAACCGCACCGGCAGCCGGGTCCGTGTCCAACTGGACGCCGAGAATTACCGGGCCAAGCGGGAACAGAGCCTGGAGCGTCTGGCCAACAAGGTGGCGGGCAAGGTGGTCAAGTACCGCCGCAGCGTCACTCTGGAGCCTATGAACGCCTACGAGCGCCATGTGATCCACACGGCTTTGCAGGAGGTTCCCGGTGTCACCACCTATTCCACGGGTGTGGACCCCAATCGTCGGGTCATCGTGGCCTACGATCGGGAGAAAAAGTAAACCGAACCAACGCTCCGTCTTTCAGGCGGAGCGTTGTCCTATTTTTCCGAATTCCTTTCAACATTGTGAAAAAGTCGGTGAGTTTTTTCAGAAATTCAATGAAAAAACGGCCGTTTTCTGCTGTTTGCCTTGACAATGTTCAAAAACCGTGATACAGTGACCGGGTGAAAGGCTGTGACAGGGAAGTCCTGCTGGATCCGGTTTCAGAGAAGGAGCGGTTGGTGCAAGCTCCTCCGGAAAGCATCGGATGGCGCCCTGGAGCCGCGGAGCGGAAATGCTTCGCCGGACCCCGCCGTTACCGGGAACGAAGTGCCCCGCCTCCAACGGGGAATTCAGGTGGAACCACGGACATTATGTTCGCCCTGAGCCTACTAAAATAGGCTCAGGGCGTTTTTTGCTGCGCAAAAACGCATGAGTTGAGCCGCGCCCCTCGCCGCAGACACGGCAGCCGGGACGCGTGGCATCAGAATTGCGTGCATGCAATTTTGAAATTGCTCTGAGCCACCAAACAAAAAGGAGAGGAAACCATGAAAAACACTGAAAAGACCATGGACAAAATCGTTGCCCTGTGCAAAAACCGAGGCTTTGTGTTCCCCGGCAGCGAGATCTATGGCGGCCTTGCCAACACCTGGGACTACGGCCCTCTTGGCGCAGAGCTGAAGAAAAACATCAAGAACGCCTGGTGGAAGAAATTCGTTCAGGAGAACCCCTATAACGTGGGTCTGGACGCCGCCATCCTCATGAACCCCCAGACCTGGGTGGCCAGCGGCCACCTCAGCGGCTTCTCCGATCCTCTGATGGACTGCCGCGAGTGCCATGAGCGCTTCCGGGCGGACAAACTCATC
>ERZ1106954.3118-NODE-3118-length-10956-cov-25.468856_pt1 | contig 10956 bp, 21 predicted proteins | sample MGYA00403678_ERZ1106954 | MGnify/ENA primary metagenome ERZ1106954 (study PRJEB35170, sample SAMEA104062445) | human gut metagenome | biome: human gut; feature: human-associated habitat; material: faeces | place: Denmark | collected 2012-08-20 ... | reverse complement strand
TTTGTTCCAAGTTGTTCCAAGATTTATCAGGTAAATTTTGTTCCAAGTTGTTCCATTTTGCTTGTAGTGTTCTCCGCACAATCTCATTCAAAGAAATATTTTGGGCTTTTGCGTCCGCAGCGATAGTATTGTAAAGTTCTTCACTAATACGCACATTTATACTTTTATCGTTTCGCATTTTATCCTCTCCTTTTTTGTTCCATTTTTGGAACACTTTTAGTATAACAGAAAATTTGAGTTTTATCAAATTTTGAGAAAGGTAATCTGTTCCAAGTTGGAACAAAAAGCTCCCTATGGTTTCGTGCGTAAACCAAAATAAAATGCTGGGCTGGGTATCGTGCTGAAATCAAAAATGAAATTGCGGCCCTGGAAAAGAAAATGAAATGCGGCCCTTCCATTTGTGGAATGGGTGGTATCCAAATTTGGCAACGCCGCACTTCCTGTGTGCCGTTAGGCACACACACAAAAAAACGTGTATGGATTTCTCCATACACGCTCTTCCGACGGCCGTCATCTTCAACGCTGCTGGTCGGGCCGCACTGGGCCGCCTTACGGCGTCCCGGATTCGACGTCCCGCTCGCGCTTACGCACGCGTGAACCAGTTGTGCTTGTTCTCGGCGTCGCGGCCCTTCACTACAACACCAGCTTCCGCCAGCTTCTTCAGCAGGCTACCGGTCATCATAGGAGTAGCAACGTCCAGACCGATCTTAGCTGCGTGGCTATGAACGGTGCCGGGGGTCATACCTTCGCCCAGGCCGCCCTTTTCAATCCACTCAGTCAGGGCCGCGAGGTTCTTGCGCTCACGAGCCTTAGACTCAGCAGCCTTCGCTTCCTTCTCAGCCTTCTTCACGGGGTCAGCCACACGACGGCCAGGAGCGTTCTTCGCTTCGGCAACAGCCGCATCAAAGTCGAAAGCCTTGGAACGAGCGGTGTCAGCAGTCAGGGGCACAGTGATGCTCAGCACGACAGCCAGAGGCACACCAGTATCCTCATCGATCTGGTCGCTGATGAAAGCCATACCACCCTTTACAATCTGAGAGCCGGGGAAGGTCTTCAGCAGGGTTTCCAGAACAGAGGAACGCAGCATATCACGGGTCTTAGTAGTCATAATGTTTTTCTCCTTGGCCACCTAACGGTGGCCGGTTGCGGCCTTGGCGACTTGGCGCCTTTACGGTCGCACCGTCGGTTTGTTGAGTTTGCCTTCTCATATTTGAAGATGATGGAAGGAAGGGATGAGTTTCCTTTCCTCATCTTGTGTATATAGTATATCAGATTTTTTGGGAAAAGTCAAGTTTTTGTGGGGAAAGATTTTGGGAGGAAAAGAAGACGCAGAGGTAGGAGGAAGTGCGGCTTGCCTTGATTACCCCAGGACAATGGTCTTTTATATGCCAGCTACACCTTGGTATTCGTTCCATCGAGGCCGCCAGCGGGGCGAGGTCTTCGACGCAATCTCGTACGAAACGGGTCGCAATTGCTACATAAATTTTAGCGGACGAGGCGCGACGGGCCAATCGCGTACATCGTGAGGACGAACGAAGTGAGTCCGAGCGATGTATTCGAACCTGCTGAATTTGCTTCTGTTTTCTTTTTTCTTTTCCTTTGAGAAAGGAAAAAGGGCAGTAGTGAATGCGGGCCGTCGATGTTGAAAAACAACACGGCCGAAGCAAGAGCGTGTAAGCCAGGCGTGCCTACGTGCGTTTTCTTGAGCGAGGAGTCTACGCTTTTTTGAGCGGGTTCGCGGCGCAATGCTGCGGGCCCGCATTTTTTGTTTATGGGAAGGCCGCAGAAGATGACGTGGGCAGCAGGCGATGGACGGCCGCGGATGGCGGCACGCGCGGGACTCGCGGTAGAGCAACACAGGAAGAGCGGCGCGCAAGAGGCGCGCGAGAGAAGAGGAAGAGGGTGTTTTTCTTTCTCTTGAGAAGAGATTGAAGGGATATTTGCTTGTCCTCCAGGTAGAAGCAGAGGCAAAGGCGCAGCTTGATGCGGGATCCCGTCGCAGGCAGGCGCGCAGGATGCGGCACGGAGTGGAGCACAGGTAAAAACCCCAGCTTGTAGAGGGCTGCGGCCTGCGGCCGCCGGATCCAGCTTATCCAGCTTATATACCTTAGATACCTATGCGGGAGCGCAGAGCGGGAGGAACGGATGGATGTCTGTTTTCTCCTCACTTTGTATATATAGTATATCATAAAATTTGGCGGTTGTCAAAAATGGAAAGTGGAAGAAAATGGAAGGGATGGAAAATTCTGGAAGGCGCGGGATTGCGGGAGATGGATATGCGGAAAGGGATGCGTGGGAGGGAATGGAAGGGAGGTTAGGTGGTTGCCACCTAAGGTTCTCTTCTTGACATTTCTCTGTTTCTATGGTATACTTATGGTGTTCTCAAGAGAGAGAGCAGAAAGGAAGAAACAAAAAATGTTCGTATTCGTTGATGAAAATCGCTCGGTAATTGTTGGCAAGTCTCTGGTAGATGTTGTTCGCCATTATGGCCGCTGGAAGGGCGTTGATAACCGCATTGTGTGCGATTGGGGAGAAGAAGAACCGAAGTATACCGTGCGTGAGATTGCGGCCAAGCTGGATAAGTCTTTGGAAGATACGCTCATTGCTTTGCTGTATGATGATCAATTTGAACAAGATGAATTCTGGATTCCTAATCAAAGTATTAGTAAGGAGTCTATGGCTTCATCGCTAAAGAGGGCTTTGGCATGACCTTCATAGTATGGCTTGAACAGGTTGAATGGATTGGGTGATAGGTATGGAAAATAAAACTGTTTGGGTTGCTCGTGGGGAAAGCGGACTTGTGGGAATCGCGGCTTCCGATAGGGAAGCCGCCCGCCTAATGGTTCAGACAAATTATCTTAGTTTGAATGATGAAGAAGCGGTCGAGTATGACGAAGAGGGGCGACGCTGTTTGGGTTATACCTCTGTGCGGAAGGCCGCTGAAAAATGTAGACTGGATGTTGAAACTTTTCTGGTGAAAGCTCTGCGCGGACAGTTGCGCGATTACTGGATTCCCGATTGTTCAATTAACGAATATGTTGTTTCCCGTTGTCCTCGGCCGCTCACTTGAAATGAGCGGTCAAGGGTGTTAGGTGGCTTCCACCTAAAATAAAAAGGGCGCATCACACGCCCTTCGTTTTTCTTTTTCTTCTCAAGAAGAAAATTTCTTCTCCGTAAATTTCCCCATCACTTCTTACCCAAGGTTCAAAAACATCTTTCACACGGTAAATTTCCCCATCACCCTCTTTACCGTGCCAAGTGCCATTTCTCCACAATCTCAAGAAATGATAATCATTCCATCCCTTGCGTTCTCCCCAACGGAATGCCACATAGTCATAATGTTTGATATCAAACTTCTGCGGGCAGTCGCAACGCTCCCATTCAGGCAAGGCCGCGCAAATTGCGTCCACCTGTTGGGAAGCATTGTCGCGGGAGTGCGGAAAACGAAAACCTACCCAATCGAAAGTGCGCAAGGCATAGCCGCCGCAGTTATAATCCTCTAACCAAGTCCATCTGGGGCGATGTGCTAAAACTTTTTCACAACCATAAACTTCATTCTTCATTTTTGATATACCTTTTCTTTCCCTCTCGAATATAACAAGAGAAGTTGGGCATTTGTTCTTCCATCACAAGATTGAGGACTGCGTTCATTTCCCACGGGTTGTTAGCGGGAGGAAGTTCTTCTAATATGTGGTAGAAGTCTGACGCAAGAAATGGAGTGTTTACAGGCATTTCTTCTTTGATATACTTGCTAATGATGCGGGCTTGCCGCACTCGATCTCTAATGGCCTTGCGTTCATCTTCTTGCTTTTGTGCTCGTCGTAGCTTGCGGGCGGTCGTTCGTGCGGCCTGCTCTGAGATTTTATTGATATATGCTTGGTGGGCGGCCGCAGGGTCATATGCCTTTTGGTTAGCAGAATCGGCGGTAGGCTTGACCGTGATAATGATTTCTGCCCAAATTTCTTTACCGTCCAAGTCATTGATTATACCTGTTGGAACAGCAAAGCCGCCGTCAATAAGAGTGGAATTTGCGGGCAAAGCAGGGCGAATGCGATTCATAATGGAAGTAAAAGCAGACTGTCTCTGATGTTGCTTCATAAACTCTGCTTGATAGCCACGTTCTGCCATAATCTCACCTCGTTTCATTTCGTGAATATTATAGCACAAAAATTAGGAAATGTCAAATTTTGTTTTAGGTGGCGTCCACCTAAAACCAAGGGCGGGGCGTATTATCGCCCCTTGTTTATGGTAGTGAATGAATATACATTATTGCGAATATACTTGCGAATGTATTCGCCGTCATAGATAATTTGCCCGTCTACCTTGACTTTGAATGGTGTTTGCGTGATACGGGGGAATGTTCTGATAACTTCATATTCCATGGCGGGGGAAGCACCTGCCGCAATACACTTTAGTAAAATTTGGGCTTCAATTAGACTATCTGAAAGTGCGGTGTGATCTTCGATAAAATCGGGGTTTTGCGTGATATACTGGAACATCGTTTCGGCGGTGGTGGAGTAGTTGCCCGAATCGGTAAAACGCTGATTCTGTTCACAAAAAGCGAAATATTCATCATTACAGATAAAGTGATGGGCATAGCCGCGAATGTCAAAAATAGGAATTGTTTCAATGGCGTTCTGAGTGTGAAACCAATCGCAGTTGAATTGAATCACTTTATCGTCAAACGGGGAGTTATAAGCATAGCAGGAAGATACATTGAATTTTTTGATATCTCTTTTCATCTCCTGCATAGCATAGCCCCACTTGGTTTTCTCCGCCTTGCGGGCACGCATTGCCTTGACATAAATAGGACGTTTATCCGCGTAATATGCGGAAGCGAACAGTGGGAGATTATCCCAAATTTGGGTTATAACAAAGTCGCGGTTAGTGAGTGTTTCACCGTCAGGTGAAATTATGGTGTAGCCAAGATTATAACAATACGGGCGATCAAGGGAAGTGGCCTCAGAGTCTAATACAAGATAATTCATGCGCATCAATTCCTTTCATTTGATTTCGTAAAGAGTATATCATAAAAGAAAACGCTTGTCAAGACACGGAAATTAGGTGGTCGCCACCTAAAGTAAGGAAAAGCCGCGTTAGCGGCTTTCAGGAAGAAGTGATCGCCTTCGCTGATCTCCTTTTTCAATCACAAAGTATCTCATTTCATCCATTTATCTAATACAAGACTGCGGCCGCACGTATCACAATGATAACTATAGCGGGAGCGGGAGCGGTTTTTGGAAATCATAAAGCTGTCATATGTCCATCTGCCGCCATCATCTGCATAGATACCATTGTTATATTGGGTCATGGGATCTTCGTAGAAGATAAGGCCAAGCACGAGAGTAAACACAAAAATGAGAATCATTAGGATAGCAAAGATGTTGCAGATAGCCCTGGCAATTTTCCTTCTACGAATGCATTTCTCCATATAGTCCATAATTCATACCTCCCTTTCATTACGTCCCTATTATACATCCTTTGGCCGCGAATGTCAACCCTTGAGTATTAGGTGGCGTCCACCTAAAACCCGTTAGGGAAAAGGGCAGGGATTGCTCCCTGCCCTCAAGAATCACGCCTTGGTATAGGTTTTCTTGCCCTTGACAGTTTCCACGTCCAGCATGCCCGCTTCGACCATCTTGTTCAGAATAGTGCCGACCATCATCGGCTTGGTGTCGGGGTCATCCGCGAACACGGCATTGCACACATCGGTCGCGGTGGCATTCTCGATATCGTTCGCGGCGATGTAGGCGCGAATCTTATCGGTGCGGACGCGGGTGCGCTCAGCACTTTCGGTTTTCTTGGAATTATCGCCCTTGGGCTTGTTCGCGCGCTCAGCGGCTTCCTTAGCCCACTGCTCATAATCCGCGCGGGCGGTATCAAAGTCGAACGCTTCATGGGTTTTGGTGGCTTTGGTCGCGAAGGAGCCCAGCTGAACCTTGATATACTTGGGCATACCGTTCTCGATAATGTCGGTGGGGATGGCAAGGCAGTTCGTCTTGTTCGTGCGAACCATGGTAGCGTCAGAGAAGGTGCTGGTCAGCAGTTCCATGATCTCATTGATAGTAGCCATAGTGTTCCTTTCCTACATGGGTTTGGCTTGGGTTTTCCTTCCCGAATCTTTGTTCCTCTCTCTTGAGGACGATATAAGTATAGCACATTTTTTGAAAAAGGTCAATAGGTTTGAAGAAAAAATTTTTGAAAAATCGGGAACTTTTGTTAGGTGGTCGCCACCTAACATTTCGTGTTGACATTAGGGTGCGTTTATGTTATACTATCATTGTTCCAAAGGGAACAGAAAGAGAGGAAGAAAAAATGAGAGCAACGGGTATTGTGCGTAGACTGGATGACTTGGGACGTTTGGTAATTCCAAAGGAGATTCGCCGCATGCTGGGCTGGAAAGAAGGCGACCCTCTTGAATTGTATTTCGATAGAGAAAATAAGGTTATTGTATTGAAGAAGTATGAAACGGAGGAAGAAGAAGAATGAAAGAATATACGGTGGAAGTCGCAATGTCGGCTTGGGCAAAGGTTTCCGTAGTTGCGCGGAATGAAGAGGAAGCAGTTGAAGCGGCCTGCGATATGGCCGATCTGGATGATGCCTATGATTGGGAAATTGAAGGAGCGGAGGTAGTATGAAAAAGTATCGTGTAGGTATTGAAATTAGTGGTTATGTAGAACGCTGTGTAGAAGCAGAAGATGGGGGTGAAGCGCAAGATATTGTGCTTGATAGTATTGATTGGGATGACGTGGAATTTTCTTGTGAAGAATGCGAAGAAATAAAGGATAATTCGCGCAAGAAATATAAAATAAAAGCTAAGGGAGAAAACTAATCTCCCTTTTTACGTTAGGTGGCTTCCACCTAATATATATAAAAGGCACGAGAAAAATCTCGTGCCAATGATGGTGCGCGACGGTAGAGTTGAACTACCCCGAAGTGTTTATAAGACACCTATCCTCATACCGATAGATCAGTCGCGCGGAATGCGGCAGTTTATCCTGGAGCCGCGACCAGCAGAGCAGTTTCACGGAAACAGGCTAAACCGTCTCATTTATATCCCGCTTGAGCGTGCGGAAATGCGGCTACCCCAGACCGCCACTGGCATAATGAGGGTTGAGCATAACCCCTTGCCTTAGCCGCCAACATAATGCTCAATCGGGCGGCCGCGAGATACTAACCGAAAACTTAGGTTTGTTTTTCTAAGGGCTGGAAGCAGGATTTGAACCTGCTGACTATTACTCGAAGCAATCGTGCTACCAATTACACCATCCAGCCACAAACCTTTGTTTCCTACGGCGGTTTCTTCCGGTTCTCAAGAGCAGGTTGGCCAACCTGTTGTTCTCTTGATTACGTATATAGTATAGCAGAAAAATTGAATTTTGTCAATACGTTTGAAGAAGAAATTTTTAGAAAAATGGAAAGATTTGTTAGGTGGCGAACACCTAATACTGATGGGAGGTTTTACGCAAACCTCCCATAGATTTTATATTTCTCTCCATATTCATTTTTATCAAGCACAAATGTAAATTCGTTCTCCGGCAACTCGATAGTTTTCGGCAGAAGGAAATAGCGAAATCTATCATTAGGAACATATACAAAGCCCTTCATTTTCTTTATGACTTCACGAGCTTCATTTTCCATGGAATACGCCTTGTCTTTTTCTACTGAGATAGCCGAGAGAATGCGCACATGAGTATAGTTATAATTACCATAAAGGCGGTATTTTCTGGCTATGGGAGACTTCAAGTCATAGCGTTGAGATAATTTTTTGGCTGTTCCTACTTTGAGATAACGTGAACGAGTGTTATAATCATATAAGAGAGCAATGTAAAAGTATAAATTAGCAGGAACTCCATCATAACTAACTTGAAATACATTGTCTTTTAGCCCTGATACGGCGTGTCCAAAATACATAGTTTCATCTCCTTTACGAAAAGATTATAACATAGGCAAGAAGAATTGTCAAGAAAAATATCTTAGGTGGCCTCCACCTAAGCCTGCGGGAAGGGCATTAGCCCTTCTTCTGGTCGAGATAGTAGGTAGTGGTAGTCTTTTCCACGTCCCACCGGCGAATGGCGCAACCTTCATCATCCAGTTCTGCAAAGTGGCGGGTAGTAGTGCGCCAGCTGGTTTTCAGAGCAGGCAGGGCGGAGAAACTGTCTATATACTGCCTATGTTCTGCGCCTCGGGCAAGGCCGCGCAGACTGGCACGAATAGAGCGCTGTTCATCTTCATCATCAGACAGGCGCTCGGCGATAATTTCGGCAGGGAGGGAAAGCTCTTCTTTGAGGGGAAGAATCTTCTTCAACTGAAGGATATACTCTTCATAGCGACCTTCAGAATCTTCACGCAGGTCAGCCATTTCATCAAGCACATGCTGAATAGAACGGCGCAGATCTTCGGTCTTGTCCTTGTTCTGGCGGCGGGTAGAGAAAGCGTTAGTCATTTTTGTTTTCCTCTTTTCTTTTTTCTTTTTGTTCCCTCTTGGAACACCCATAGTATAGCACAAAGGGATAAAATTGTCAAGGGAAAAGTATTAGGTGGCGTTCACCTAATCCGGAGGAGGCTGGCGTTAGTCGGCCACCAACCTTTCCAACCATTCTACAATATCAACCTTAGCGGGGTCAATAGCAGAACAGTTATTGAATTTACTAAACTGCGCCCGCACTTCTGCGTTATCGTCAATGAGAACATTTCTCTCATTGGGGGCACGATATCTGCTCTTGGGCGTGCCATACTTGACAAGATGAATTTCATCAGACGGAAAATCAAATTGGTCAAGCCATTCTCTTTTAGCTACGCGAGTGTCGTGATCAAATACTTTGTGCGGTTCTTTGCTTAGCCACGACACAACAGAAAATGAAATTCCTGCGGCCTGGGCTTTACGAATTGCCGCCGCAAGTCGCTTCATATCCCACATAGGTGCGGCTTCTCGGTAGGGTGAAGCATCGTGCGCATGAATGCGCTCAAGCCAGTTAGGAAAATCGTAGAGATTCGCAATGGTGCCGTCTAAATCGAAGATAATTCGCATAAGGTCAACTCCTTCTCTTGATTACGCACTTATTATAGCATATCTGCTGGAGGAAGTCAAGTCCTGCGAATTAGGTGGCCACCACCTAAGTCTATGCTTTTGCCTTATTTGGCAAAAGCTGCTTCGTAGGCATTGCGTTGTAGATTTCGCGTATACTCTGCGGCGGTAATTTCTTTACACTCAAGCGGTAATTTTCCGTGCTTTACTCCCGGCATTTTGCGGCCTTTTTCCATTGCAGAAAGCGCGTTTTCGGCTTCAAAGAAGAATGTTATAGTGCTACTGCGTTTTGTGCCAACGTGCCCTCTTTGGCACAAAACGCGATAGTATTTCATTCTGTTTTCAAATTGTCCTTTTCAGAATACTTGAGCAATTCTTCTTTGATTTCCTGTCGCTTGGCCGCTTCTGCGGCCTTGCGGGCCGCTACATCTGCGCGGCGGCGCTCCTTTTCTTCGGCTACGCGCTTTTTTTCATCTGCCCGTTTCTTTGCCTTGAGTGCGTTTTCCTTCTGAATAATTTCGTAGTTGGTCGCAGCTTCATAGCCGTCATAGCCCTTGCCATCTTCGCGGCTTCCCGTAGGGATAGAGAGCTTCACTTCTGCGTAAAATTCTTCCCCGTTCATTACAAAGGGATACATGAAAGTGTTGCCGCTGGTCAGTCGCGCGTCATAGTCCTGAGACTTATACAGATTGAACAGTTTTTGGAACTCTTGCGCGCGTGCGGCATTGCGGTCGGCAGTTTTCTTGGGGATTGCCATGATTTCAGTCTCCTTTCTTTCTTAGGCACGTATGAATTATAACATACCCTGCCCGTGATGTCAAGAAAAAGGTTTAGGTGGTCGCCACCTAAGATATCAAGAGGGCGTTATTCGCCCTCGATGAAAGTAGGCATCCAACTAACACCATTGACTTCAGAAGAATCGAGTTCTTTGGGTAGAGATTCACATAGTGCCGCGGCCCGTGCCATGCTACGCACTACGGTATAGATTCCTACCACGCTATCGTCATACCAAAGTAAAATTGCATATCCACGTTCGCACATTAGAAAAACACTCTCCTGTCCCATTCTTGAATTTTTTCAATGGGCGCGTAAACTTCCACGCGAACTACATTATCGCACAGAAGTGTGCTACTTTTGATATAGTAGCGGTCAAAGATGTATTGGCGGTCTTTCGAGATATAATAGGTCTTGGCAACCATAGGACACACCTCTCTTTCAGATTACATATATATTATAACATAAGTGAATGAAAAAGTCAATAGGCAAATTCAACAAAAATTTGTATGTCCATTTGTGAGAAGTGAACAAAGACGAATATAAGTAGATGATTCGCGTCCGTCCGCGTTAATGAAGGTGGGCTTGATTCGTGCGACTGCGCCATCGGAGAACACAATATCCACACTATTTTCTTGCGGATTGATACAACTAATGTAGTCTAAGTTGATACAGCTTTTGCGATTATGAACATCTTCTACCTGAATCCACATATTCAACCCTCCACTTCCAGCTCGTCAAGAAAATAGTCTAATCCTTCTTCCAGCTCACCGCTAACACCTTCGCTGTTTAGCCATTCGGTGAGGTCACGAATATACCTCTCCGCGGCCGCACGGGTCGCAAAGATATGCCTATCAGACGTATGCGTTTCTTCATAAAGCCATACTTTCATTTCTTGTTTCCTCCTTACGCGAATAGTATACCAAAAGTCAGATGAATTGTCAAGTAGATGGTGTTAGGTGGCTCCCACCTACGAATATTAGGTGGCTCCCACCTAATTTCACGCGGGCGGCCGCGTTAGCAACCGCGCAAATATTCCATAACAAGTTTGACGCAATCTTTGTCTGTCATGAATATGCGTTTTGTATCGCATTCTTCCCATACTGGACAAGGATAGCCGCAAAGACTATCATCCGCAAATAATTGACAGAGCA
>ERZ1106954.3105-NODE-3105-length-10975-cov-25.240018_pt1 | contig 10975 bp, 9 predicted proteins | sample MGYA00403678_ERZ1106954 | MGnify/ENA primary metagenome ERZ1106954 (study PRJEB35170, sample SAMEA104062445) | human gut metagenome | biome: human gut; feature: human-associated habitat; material: faeces | place: Denmark | collected 2012-08-20 ... | reverse complement strand
GGATGGCGACCGGAGGGACAGACTGGCTCTGGCTGGCGGCACTGGCAGCAGCGGGTGTCCTGCTGGGCCGCTGCTTTGAAAACCGGCTGTGACCGGGTCGGTCTGCTCAGCTCAACGGCAGAGCCTCGGCAACGGTCAAAAAAGTATAGCCGTTGTCTGCATACCACTGGATGATATCCGGCAGAGCCTCGGCGGTGGTGCGGGTGGAGGCGGAATCGTGCATCAGAACGATGCAGTTCGTCTGCTGCCCAGTCTCCCGCACCACGTTGCGGTAGATGGTGTCTGCGCTGGGGTGTCCGCCCACAGCGTCCTCGGCGCAGACATTCCAGTCCACCCACTGCCAGCCCTTCTGTTCCACTTCGGACTTCAGCTGTTTCATTAGCTCTCTGCCGCCGTAGCGGCGGCTCACCGTGTTGGTGCTGCCGCCGGGGAAACGCAGATACCGGATGCTTTCTGCATCCACATAGGGGGCAATGCGCTCCTTCAGCAGTGCAATGTCCGCCCAGTAGGCTTCGCTGCTGCCATAGATGTCGCTGTACTCGTGGGAGGCGGAATGTAGCGCGATCTGATGCCCGGCAGCGGCAGCCTGTGTGAGCAGGGGCAGATACTTCTCGTTGTAGCCGGTAGCCACCACAAAAAAGGTGCCATGGACCCCGGCGGCATCCAGTGCTGCCAGCACCGCCGGAGTCGTCCGGCTGGGTCCGTCATCAAAGGTCAGGCAGACCCATTTTTCGGGCTGCGCACTGCCGGCGTTGTCCGCAAAGGCGGCAGCAGCGGGACAGAGTGCAGAAGTGTCCGGCACGGGGGTCAGGTCCTGCGTGCTGCAGCCGACAAATTCTGGCTGTGCCCCGGCGGTGAAACCTGCAATGAGAGCAAGCAGCAGGGCGGACAGGAGCAAGGTCCTGTTGCGCCGAAAACGATGTGCGGAGAACTTCATTCGGAAAACCTCCCTTGTACGTTGTTTTGCGGAGAGAACGTTATTTATATAGATATGACCGGCGGGAAAATCTATGAAAAACCGGAAAAAAGCTTGACTGTCCGGGAGGAATGTGGTAATATATTCAAGCAGTCCGCGAGACGGCCTCAAGCCTCAGAGATCGGATGGACGGCAGAAAACAGGATATGCGAGGGTGGCGGAACTGGCAGACGCGCACGTTTGAGGTGCGTGTGGTTTATCCTTGGGGGTTCGAGTCCCCTCCCTCGCACCATCGACCAGTACACATCGTGTGCTGGTTTTTCTTTTGCAATGCGGGAGAACGCTGGACCGGCAGCGGCCGAAGGGCCTCGGTTTTTGCTGCTGCAGAGCCGCCGCGGCTTGCACAGAGACCAAGAACATGGTACACTGTGCCTATGCACAATGGTGTACGAAAGGCTGTGAATTGCTTGAAGGAAGAACAGGAAGACCGGAGAGGCTCGCTGGATCAGACCGTATTCCCGGATACAGCGGCCTTAAAGGAGTGCCTGAAGGGCGTGAACCGGAATGAAGATGGTTATTATACCGTCTCTACACTGGCAGAGATGGCCTATGTCCTGCGAAAACTGCAGGAAGAAAAGGCTCGTCAGGAAGCGGCCGAGGAACGCCGGAAACGGGGAAAATAAGAAAAGTGCGATGATAAAAACATATCATCGCACTTTTTGTTTATGCGGGTAGTGGGGGTCGAACCCACACGCCTTGCGGCACAGGAACCTAAATCCTGCGCGTCTGCCAATTCCACCATACCCGCGTCTGTAATCTCTCCGGGAGATATCTTTAATATAGTAGCAGGTCCGATGGAAAATGTCAATCTTTGCAGCCCATGATATTCCGGCCGCTTTCTGCGCATACTGCCCTTGAACAACATCGGAAAGGAGCTTTTTATGCGCAGGTCAAGGGTTCGCCGCTGGTGCGGCATGGCGGCGGTTTATCTGCTGGTCGCGGCCGCAGCGGCGCTGGGATGGCTGTGGCACAGCCTGCCGTCCGAGGTCTGCCTGGAGCCGGGCCAGGCCCTGACCCTGCCGCGCTTTGCCTGGGTGGAGCCACTCCACCCCAGCGGGACACGCAATGCGGCCAGCACCCAAGCCGCGGGCAGCTACCGGACGACACTGTCGCTGGGCGGGTGGCTGCCGGTCAAAACGATCCGCGCACTGGTGACCGACCGGCCCACTGTGACCGTCTGCGGGACACCCTTTGGCGTCAAAATGTTCTCAGAAGGGGCGCTTGTGGTGGGCTTTTCGGACATCGTAACCGCAGACGGCACCGTGAACCCGGCCAAGCAGGCTGGCCTGCGGCTGGGCGACCGGGTGATCCGGCTGGGGGCGGCGGCAACCGAAACGAACGATGCCGTCCACGAAGCGCTGGAAGCGGCCGAAGGCCAGCCGCTGGAGCTGGTCTATGTCCGGGACAACGAACAGCGGCAGACCGTTCTCACCCCTGTGTGGGATGAAGCCGCCGGGCAGTGGCGTGCCGGGATGTGGGTGCGGGATTCTTCGGCGGGGGTCGGTACCATGACCTTTGTGGATGCAGAAAACGGCGTCTTTGCCGGGCTGGGACACCCCATCAGTGACAGCGACACCGGCGAGAGCGTTGCGCTGCGCAGCGGCGAGATCGTGCCATGCCAGATCGTTGGCTGCACCAGCGGCACCGTAGGCAGCCCGGGCGAGCTGAAAGGCCGCTTTTTGAGCACACACGCGCTGGGCACGATCTGCATCAACGGAGAAAACGGCGTCTATGGCCGGACCCGGGCAGATTTTTCCGGGCAGCAGATGGAGATGGCCTTTGCACAGGAAGTCGTGCCCGGCGAGGCCGAGATTTGGACGACCGTCTCCGGCGAACAGCCGCAGGCTTACACGATCCGCATCGAAAAGGTCAGCGATGCCGCACCGGGGCGCAACATGGTCCTGCGGGTCACAGACAAGCGGCTGCTGGCCCGGACCGGCGGCATCGTGCAGGGGATGAGCGGGAGCCCCATCGTGCAGAACGGGCGGCTGGTGGGGGCAGTGACCCATGTTCTGGTCAACGATCCGACCCGGGGCTACGGGATCTTTGCCGAAACCATGCTGCGGCAGACCCAGGCGGTGGCAAAAATGGACCCGGATGCGTGAGCCTGACCGGGAAAAATCACACATTTGACTTTCTTTGCCAAAATTTGCCAATAAAAACCGTTGAACAATCTGGAAAAATATGGTAAAATCCATGGTGTTAAGGGAACTGCACACATTGGAGGAAACAACCATGGACAAAGTGAGATTTTTGATGTCGGATACCAGCACTCAGATTACCGAAGCCTGCCGTGAGGCGCTGGAGCAAAAGGGCGTAGAAGTGACCGTCGTCGAAAAGGACGGCAACAAAGTTCTGCAGAAAATGCTCGCGGTTCATCCGCACGTTGTTCTGCTGGACGCCTTTATGCCCGGGCTGGACGCGCTCGCGGTAAAGCAGCGCTACAATGCGGCAGGTGAGCGGCACACGTCCTTCTTCGTCACCGGTGCATTCCAGAGCGAGGAAATGGTGCAGGAGCTGCTGGACGAAGGGTTTGCCTACTACTTCGTCAAGCCCTTCGACGAAAACGTTCTGGCGGCACGGGTGCTGAAGGTGGCTCTCGGGCAGGAAAAGCGCATCCTGCACACCAGTGTGGACAGTGATGAGCTGACCGTGACCGAGATTTTGCACCAGATCGGTGTTCCCGCCCACATCAAGGGCTACCAGTTCCTGCGGGATGCCATCCTGCTCACCATGAACGAGCCGGATTACATCAACGCGGTGACGAAACGCCTGTATCCAGAGATTGCCAAGCGTAATGGTACCACCGCCAGCCGTGTGGAGCGCGCTATCCGCCATGCCATCGAGGTGGCGTGGGACCGGGGTGATGTGGATATCCTGAACAGCTATTTCGGGTATACCATCCATAACCTGAGAGGAAAGCCCACGAACAGCGAGTTCATCGCGATGATAGCTGACAAGATGCGCCTGGATAAGCGGCAGAGGGCGGTGTGACAGAAAAACGGCAAACCGTCTGAAATTATTCCATAATATTCCAACAATGGAAGCTGTACCAATAAATAAAGCGAAAAACGTTGTGGAAATATGGAACCAGACCAATCAATAACTTGAATCTAAGGCAATAAATCTCCTGTATTTATTGGGTCATAGGGCCTGACGATGCAGGAGATTTTTTTGTTGAGCTTCCATCGGGACGATTCCGAAAGATAGCGGTTGAACGAAAAGAGCTTATGTGCTATGATATAAACAGTTATGGCCGGACGCCAAAGAGCAGAAGGGCCTGAATGAGGATCGGACAAAGGAGAATGCGGATGGAAGACGGGATCGTGGTTTCGGTGTATTGCCTTGCATACAATCACGAGCAGTATATCCGGGACGCGTTGGAAGGATTTGTGCGCCAGAAAACGAACTTCCGCTATGAGGTTCTGGTCCACGATGACGCGTCGACCGACAATACCCCTGCGATCATTTGGGAATATGCGCAGAAGTATCCAGATATTATCAAACCGATTTTTCAGACGGAAAACCAGTATTCAAAGGGTGTGAAAATCTTACCGGAGATCATTCACCCGAAGTCCTCCGGGAGATATATTGCATTTTGTGAAGGCGACGACTACTGGTGCGATGAGAACAAGCTGCAGCGGCAGGTGGATTTTCTGGAGACACACCAAGAAGGCTACTCGGCCTGTGTACACAACACAAAAGTGCTGGATTGCAGAAACGGCGAAACATACCTCAAAAATCGCTCCAGGAAGGATAGGGACCTGACGTTCCGGCAAGTTGTAAAGTACGGAAGCTCAGAGTTTCAGGCATCTTCATTGATGCTCAGGCGAGAGTTTTTCAATGCCCCTAAAGAGATTCGAGTAAGAAGCTTTGGCGATTACACGCTGGCGGTCCATCTGGCGTTTATGGGGAAGATTCGATACCTCAAAGAAACCATGTCGGTGTACCGTATGTTCTCGGCAGGCTCCTGGACATCCCGGAATCTGGGAAATGTTTCGGAGGAGCGCTTCATCCGCACGCAGGCGGAAACGACCGAATTTACGACGAAGCTGTATCGGTATGGCAGAGAACAAAATATTGCAGCCTGGCAGCTGGACGAGATCAAGAAGGTGAATGACCGGAATCTGCTGCAGCTTTATGTGCTGGAAAACGGCTTGAAGGGACTTTTCTCGACGGCAGAGCGCAGAAAAATGTTCTGGCATCTGGATGCCGAGCAGAAGTATTGGGTCATTGACACAGAATTTAAAAAGAGAAAGCGGATAAAACAAAGGGAAGAAAATGAAAAAAACGGGCGTCATCAGTAATTTTATCTGGCGCTTTGCAGAGCGCTGCGGTGCACAGCTGGTCACGGGTATCGTGTCGCTGCTGCTTGCGCGCATCCTGGCCCCGGCAGACTACGGACGGATCGCACTGGTGGAAGTGTTCATGAACATCCTGTATGTGTTTGTGGACTGTGGCTTGTGCACGGCGCTGATCCAGAAAAAAGAAACGGATGAGCTGGATTTTTCATCTGTATTTTATTTTAACCTTGCGACATGTATTGTGCTGTATGCGATCATATTTCTGGCGGCACCGTACATTGCAGCTTTTTATAAGGATGCAGAGCTGACGGCAGTCGTGCGCGTCATTGGTCTGATGCTGATTTTCGCCGGCCTGAAGGGAATACAGCAGGTGTATGTTTCCCGGAACATGATCTTCAAGCTGTTCTTTTTCTCGACGCTGGGCGGCACCGTATTCTCGGCGGTCGTGGGCCTGTGGATGGCTTATTCCGGCTTTGGCGTCTGGGCACTGGTGGCGCAGCAGCTTGCCAATACGGCGGTTGACACGCTCGTTTTGTGGCTTACCGTCGGCTGGCGACCGAGAAAGCTGTTCTCGTGGCAGCGGTTGAAGGGACTGCTTTCCTACGGCTGGAAGCTGCTGGCGTCCTCGCTGCTGGATACCGTGTATAACAATCTGCGCAGCCTGCTGATCGGCCGCGTTTATACCTCGGCAGACCTTGCCTATTACAACCAGGGCCGGATCCTGCCGGATGCCATTGCCGTCAATGTGGACAGTTCCATTGACAGTGTTCTGCTCCCGGCCATGGCGGCCGCACAGGACGATCTTTCGCAGGTGAAGAATATGACCCGCCGCGCCATCAAGATGAGCGTGTATCTGATCGCGCCGTTGATGATGCTGATGACTTTCTGCGCAGAGCCTCTCGTCCGGCTGGTGCTGACCGAAAAATGGCTGCCCTGCGTGCCGTTTCTGCGTATCTGCTGCATCACCTATATGTTTTACCCCATTCATACGGCGAATCTGAACGCCCTGAAGGCCATGGGACGGAGCGATCTGTTCCTGAAACTGGAGATCCTCAAAAAGATCGTCGGATTGGTGCTGCTGTTGATCACTTACCGCATCAGCGTGATGGCGATGGGCTACAGTCTGCTGGTGGCCAGCGCGCTGAGCCAGCTCATCAACTCCTGGCCCAACAAAAGGCTGCTGCACTACAGCTACCTGGAGCAGCTCCGCGACATCCTGCCCAGCCTTCTGCTGGCTGTTTTGGCAGGCGGATGCGCTGGCCTGGTCGGTCTGCTCCCGCTGCCGGACCTTGTGACGCTGGTGCTTCAGATCTTGCTTGGCCTGGCGCTTTACGTGGCAAGTTCTGCAGCCTTGAAACTGGATACCTTTGCATTCCTGTGGGATGTGGTAAAGCCTCGGCTGCTGAAAAAGCCCTGGGCAAACAGCGAAGACTGAGCGACGGGAAAGGAACGTGAGAGGAGTGCCGAAAAAGCTTCTTCTTCTGGGCGGCTCTGCACAGCAGGTCATTGCGATCAAAACCGCAAAACGGCTGGGGTGCGAAACGATCCTCTGCGATTATCTGCCGGATAATCCGGGCCGATGCGAGGCAGACCGGTTTTACCTCGTCAGCACGACCGATGAGCAGGCTGTGCTGGAGGTGGCCCGCAGAGAACAGGTGGATGGCGTTTTGGCCTATGCTTCTGACCCGGCGGCTCCCACAGCGGCATATGTGGCCGAGAAACTTGGCCTGCCGGGGAATCCGTATAAATCGGTGGTGACCCTCTGCAGCAAAGACAAGTTCCGCAAATTCCTTGTGGAAAATGACTTCGCAGCACCGAGTGCATGGGGATGCCCGGACATGGAAACGGTCCTGAAGAAACGGGAACAGTTTCACTACCCGGTCATCGTCAAGCCGGTGGATTCTTCCGGCAGCAAGGGTGCGACCGTGCTTCGTTCGGCAGATGGTCTGGAGCGTGCGGCTGAATTTGCTTTTTCCTTCTCGCGCTGCCACCGCATCGTGATAGAGGAGTTTGTGGAACAAAAACATCCCTTCCTGATAGGCGGCGATGTTTTTGTAAGAGACGGAAAAATCGTTTTGTGGGGGCTGCTGAACTGCCACAGAGACCCGTGCGTCAACCCGCTGGTCCCTGTGGGCAAAAGCTATCCGCTGCGATTGGAAGCGGGCGACATTCGGCGCGTGAAAGATACCTTGTCTGCCATGGTGGAAAAACTCGGGATCCGCAATGGGCCGATGAATGTGGAGCTGATCGTGGACAAAGAAAACCGGGTCTTTCTCATTGATGTGGGGCCGCGCAGCGGCGGCAATATGATACCGGAGCTTTTGGGCGATCTGTTTGGCGTGAACGCTGCAGAAATGTCCATCGAAGCTGCCATGGGGCTGTCCATCCACGGCGGGTTCCATGCGCCGACCGGATTTTATGCTACGCACAATCTGCACAGTGACCGCAGCGGCGTTTATCAAGGTGTCCGCTTCGCGCCGGAGCTCGAACGCTATATTTACCGCAAGTGTCTGTACAAAAAGCCGGGAGATGCAGTTGAATTTTTTGACAACGCCTCAAAATGCCTTGGCATTGTTTTTATGAAGTTCCCGTCGGCAGAGGAAATGCAGCGATATCTTGACGATATTTCCCGTTATATCACGGTCGAAGTGCGAGGCAGCGAACATGAATGAGGGCGCAATGCAGGAAAGGATCGTGCTGTGCCGGACGCCGGATGAGATCCAGGCCCTTCTGGAACGATTTCATATGGTCCTGCCGTCGCTGAAACGAGGGAAAGCATTTCGTGCAGCAATGGCAGAAAAGTTCTTTCAGCACGGAAAGGTCGTTTTTATACCGGAAGATGGCCGGGCAGTGGGCTTTGCGGCGTTTTACTGCAACGACCATGTGGAGCGGAAAGGCTACTTGTCCATGATCGCGGTATACCCGGACATGCAGGGAAAAGGCTGCGGGAAAGAGCTGCTGACATATGTTGAGCACACAGCAAAAGATTGCGGGATGCGTACCGTATGGCTGGAAGTTTCAAAGGCAAACGGTTCGGCCAGGAGTTTTTATCGAAAAAACGGGTATGTTCCGGTGGAAATGCGGCCAGAAAGCATGATCTGCGCCAAAATGCTGGAAAATGCATCGGATGAATGGACAGAGGATACGCACGATGTCTGAACAGATTTTAGTGACGCGGTCTTCCATGCCGACCATGGAGGAATACATCGAAGAAATCCGCCCCATCTGGGAGAGCCACTGGCTGACCAACATGGGCGAGAAGCACGAAGCATTTCAGCTCGAACTGCAGAAGTACATGGGCGTGCCCAATGTGGAACTGCTGACCAACGGCCACATGGCGCTGGAGCTTTCGCTGCAGGCAATGAACCTGCAGGGCGAGGTCATCACGACGCCGTTCACCTTTGCGTCCACCACCCACGCCATCGTACGCAACGGGCTGGAACCGGTGTTCTGCGATATCGACCCGGAGACCTACACCATGGATGTGACCCGGATCGAGCGGCTCGTCACCGACCGCACCTGTGCCATCCTGCCGGTGCATGTCTATGGCAACATCTGCAACATGGAGGAGATCGAGCGCATCGCCCACAAGTATGAGCTCAAGGTTGTGTACGATGCCGCCCATACCTTCGGCGAGACCTACAAGGGCCGCGGCATCGGCAATTTTGGGGATGCATCCTGTTTCAGTTTCCACGCCACAAAGGTGTTCAATACCATCGAGGGTGGTGCGGTCTGTTACCGCGACCCGGAGATGGGCCGCCGCCTGTATGAGCTGAAAAATTTTGGCATCCACGGCCCGGAAGAAGTGGATGCTGTGGGTGCAAACGCCAAAATGAATGAGTTCTGCGCGGCCATGGGCCTGTGCAACCTGCGCCATGTGGACGAGGAGATCGCCAAACGCAAAGTTGTGGTGGAGCGCTACCTCGAGCATCTGGAAGGAGTCGAAGGTCTGCACCTGAGTCGGCCGCAGCCGGAAGTGCGTTCCAATTACGCGTACTTCCCGGTGGTGTTTGACGAAAAGCTGTTTGGTGCCAGCCGCAACGAGGTGGATGACGCGCTGGCGAAAAACGGCATCGGCGCACGGAAGTATTTCTACCCGCTGACGAACACCTTTGAATGCTTCCACAACAAGTATGACGTGGACGAGACGCCGGTGGCTCTGCATGTGGCAAAGCGGGTGCTGACCCTGCCGCTGTATTCTGACCTCGCACTGGAAGATGTGGATCGCATCTGCAAGATCGTTCTGGAACTGAGACGGTAACACGCAAAGCCCTTTGTACCTGCGCTGCGGTGGGTGCAAAGGGCTTTTGTGCATCCGTTGCCGCTCCTATTATATAAGGTTATAAAAAGACATATCAGCCGTCGCGAAAATCCCGGCAGGGGAGAAGACTTGTACGGCGCGAAGGATACAACTGCCATTTCAGTTGTGTGAAGTGCAGCCCAAAAATGCTTGATAAAAATATGGCAATCCTGCACAAGAAAGACCTGGCAAAAAATCGGATATAAGCGAATTTGCCGGAGAAAAAGGGGCTTTTTCGTCCTTTTGTCTAAAGTATACAAGAATAAACACGGAAATTCGGCATTGCGTCCATTGAAAAAAGAACACTGATATACTAGAATATAAGTCAGAGAACGCGGCACAAGGCCGCGTGAAAAGCAAGGCTAAAAAGAAATAAAAATCAGGAGGAACCCACTATGCCTATGAAAATGGGTTGGCGCTGGTATGGCGAGGGCAATGACCCCGTCAGCCTGAGCGACATCAAGCAGATCCCTGGTGTGACCAGCATCGTCTGGGCACTGCACAACAAGATGCCCGGCGAGATTTGGGAGATCGACGAGATCCAGAAGGTCGCCGATCAGATCCACGCTTACGGCTTCGATATGGATGTGGTCGAGTCCGTCAATGTCCACGATGACATCAAGATCGGTCTGCCCACCCGCGACAAGTACATCGAGAACTACAAGCAGTGCATCCGCAACCTGTCCAAGTTCGGTGTCAAGGTCATCTGCTACAACTTCATGCCGGTCTTCGACTGGACCCGCACCGATCTGTTCCATCCCGTGGGCGACGGTTCCACCGCTCTGTTCTACGAGAAGGCAAAGATCAAGGACGACTACAAGTCCATGGCTGAGTACATCATGTCCTTCACCGAGAAGTACAACATGACCTTCCCCGGCTGGGAACCCGAGCGTATGGCAAAGCTGGATGAGCTGTTCAAGGCTTACGCTCCTGTCACCAAAGAAAAGCTGTGGGAGAACCTGAAGTACTTCCTGGAAGCTATCATGCCCACCTGTCACGAGTGCGATATCAAGATGGCCATCCATCAGGATGATCCTCCTTGGGATATCTTCGGCCTGCCTCGTCTGCTGACCGATTCTGACGCCATCGACCGCTTCCTGAGCATGGTGGACGATCCGTACAACTGCCTGACTCTGTGCTCTGGCAGCCTGAACGCAAACCCCAACAACAATGTTGCTGCCATCGTCCGCAAGCACTGCGACCGTATTGCATTTGCCCACATCCGCAACATCCATCACTTCGAGAACGGCGATTTCTGCGAGGCTGCTCACCGCGATTGCTGCGGCGAGACCGGCATCATCGAGATCCTGCGCGCTTACCATGACTGCGGCTTTGAGGGCTACATCCGTCCCGACCACGGCCGTCAGCTGTGGGAGGAAGGCCCCGGCAGCTGCC
>ERZ1106954.3102-NODE-3102-length-10982-cov-5.843049_pt1 | contig 10982 bp, 22 predicted proteins | sample MGYA00403678_ERZ1106954 | MGnify/ENA primary metagenome ERZ1106954 (study PRJEB35170, sample SAMEA104062445) | human gut metagenome | biome: human gut; feature: human-associated habitat; material: faeces | place: Denmark | collected 2012-08-20 ... | reverse complement strand
TAATGAAATAGACTTTGTCTCTACATCAAATTCCCATATTATTGTGTCTCCTTTGTCAATTCCATAAACATCAGTTATAGTTTTTGGAATAGATATAAGTTTACTTCCTCCATGTTTTTGGACTTTACTAGTAAATGTCACTTTCATAACCTCCTTTATGGTAATTATTATTATTTATAATATTATATATATGGTTATTAATATTTATATTTAAGTGGGTATAAACCAAACAAAAATACAAACATTTATAAATATCAAAGTTCAAGTATTAATTAACAAGTTAGAATTTGGAGCGGCAACTCTGAATGATAATTTGAAAAAATCTAGATGAGTGATAAAAATGGATAAGATTGAAGTTTTTGGAAGATTAACTTCCAAAGAAGAAATTGAACATGTATTTTTAAAAGCAAAAAGGCTTCAGGCTCAAAACAGAGTCTATGAAGAAGAACTCCAAAAATTCAGGAGTGTGGGCGTATGAGTTGCAAATACAACAACTCAATGTATACGATTACTCCACCTGAAGATGAGGTCGAGTTTGATTATCTTGAACAGATATTATTGTCTGAGGATTATGAAACCCAGGAAGAAATAGATCATAGGTTGGCTGATGAATATAAGCAATTTCAAATCTATGAATTGTCTGATGATCAAATGTTGGAGTTTGCTCGTGCAGGTGAACTAGCTTACGGGGGTAAATGAATGTTCACTCCTGAATTCTGGAAAAATGAAAACAAGATTGGTAATGCGTTATATCGTATAAACCAGTCACAGTACAAGGATTACTGTGAAATAGATGAACTGTTCGTATTTCTAGCACAGGAATATCCGGAGCAAAGGGAATTGTTCGAAACATTATACGGGGAGTATGCTGAGTATGTTGAAGAACAAACCAGGTTAAGGGAATTGAAAGATTTCCTTAATGCTCCGGGTATGAAACGTGAGGTTAAGTATAAATTGTTGGAGGCTCAATTATGAGTCTCTTCAACAATAAACCTACTCCAGTTAGACTTCATAAAAAAGTGTCCTGGAGAGAAAAATATGAAGTTGAAATAATCTTTGCAAAAGGAATAATTTTAATAATTTTATTATTCATTTTTGCATTCTGTATTGTGGGACAAATGGACCCCTATTATAATGGGTGTTTAGTATGATTTTAGATTATGAGGAATTAATGGAAATCAAGTATAATGATTACCGTATCGATGCTGAGTTAGAAGAACTAGCTATGGAGTGTGAAGATGATGATTGAGGATTTGAGTAAGAATATAGGTAGTATGACTATATATGAAAAGCTGGCAAGAATGCAAAATGAAATGCATGACACAGGATTTGAAAAAACAGGGGATAATAAATTCATTAAAAATAAATACTTCACATTAGATGACTTATTATCCCAAGTAATACCTTTAACAATCAAATATGAAACCACATTAATATTCAGTTTCACTGAACATGGAGTTTTAAAATTAAAAGATTGGAATCCTGAAAAAGGAGAAATAAGCATCAGAGTACCATTCCCAGAACTCAAAAACAGTAACTCAAATAAATTAATTCAAGATATAGGCAGTGCTATAACCTATTTAAAAAGGTATTTACTCATGCAAATGTTTTTATCAATGGAAAAAGATGAAATTGAAGAAGAGGCAGGGAAAAACAGGAATAATAACTCATTTGATGGTATGCCTAAAAAGGAAGTGGATGTGGATGAGGTTTTAAACAAAATAAAAGCCCATATTCATAAAAAAGACAGTACAATACCCATCACTCCAGTAAGGATTAATCTCACTCGTAGGAATATGCTTAAAAAGAAAGAAATCGATGAAGTTGAAAGTAAAGCTGTTTTTGAATGGTTTAAAAAACAGGAGAAGGAGGCTAAACAATAACCTCCAATAATCCTGTTTGTGTAGAATTAGTTTTCGCACAATTTAAAGCATCAGGCAGTACTGGTAGTAATACTGTGAATTATGATAATGTTGATGGTTGGTGGTGTAGCTGTGAAGACTTTCACTACCGTAAACATGAGTGTAAACATATACGAGAATGTAAAAAGATTTTGAGGTGATTATTTTATGAAGAGTGTTGATTTTCCTGAGACTGTTTCTGCTAAGGTTACTAGTCGTTGTAAGGAGCTTTTGGAGAAGCATAATATTTCTGTTCGTTCTGCTGTGGAAGTGGGGTTAAATACGTTGCTTTCATCAAAAGGGAGATTGGAGTTTGAGATTGGTGAGTTGGATAAGGAAATTCGTGAGGTGAAGCTTGATTTGATTGCTTTGGAGATGGAGCGTGATCAACTTTTGGGTAAACTTGAAGGTTTACATTCTAGCGAGGAACCTGTGGAAATCCACATGTGTAAACAAGTGTACAAATGTAAACAAATGTAAACAGCAACAGAATCAATTTGAAAATGTAAACTTTAAAGTTTACATATAATTTTTTTTAAATGGAGTGCAAACATTATGAAAAAATCAGTAACATTAACAATTGATTCCATGATATGGGAACAAGCAAAAGAAAAATTACCTCAAGGTCGAAGTGAATTTGTTGAAGAACAGTTGAGAAAAGCAATAGGATTGTCTGATGATAAAGAAACAGAACTAAGAAAAAAAATTGCAATACATCAGGATGAAATAAATGTTTTGGAATCACAATTATGTAAAATACGTGAAGAGAGATTAAAAAATGAAAAACAAGATAATGATGAATATGGTAATGCAATGGATACAGTTTATCGTATACATGAACATTTAGGATGTGTGGGGAAAAATCAGATAAAGAATATTAGTAAACAACAACAGGTTCCATTTGAGGGTTTAATTGATTGTGTAATTAATGAAGGATTAAACTTAGTAAACTATGCTGAAGGAGTGAAATAATATCACTATTCATATATTATAAGGTGATGTGTATGGCTGATGATTTAGTAATTCTGGCTCAGTTTGTGAAACTGGGAAGATTACGAAAAAAAGTATTCATGGAATTGGCACAAAAAGAAATTTCTCAAATATGTAAATTAGGAGAAAAGAAAGGGAAGTATTGTACAAGTTCAACGTATCATGCAGTGTATGATTTGATTGATAAAGGTTTAGTGGAGTATGTTGATCCAGATAGTAAAAGAAGAAAAGAGGTATGTTTAACTGATTTGGGTTATAATGTTTTTGAAAAATTAGATATTGTGTGTTGGTGAGGATATAATGGGTAAAGTAGTTTTTAATATTGTTGAAACTGATTATGATGTTAGTAAGGATGAGGAAAAGTATCAGAAATTCAGGAAAGATTATCTTGAGAATTTAAGTGTTGGTGTTTGTAGGTTGCAGGAGCAGTATGGTTTGACTAGTTATAGGAGAGAGAAATTTATAAATCGTATCAGGTGTGAGGATCATGTTAGGCGTCGTAGTAATGGTAGATTTACTGTTTTAGAAAAGGTGGAATCATGAAGGATGTATGGCATGAGGTATTAAGAGATAAGCATGAGAGTTTTAAATGGAGTTTACTTATAGACACGGCAATTGAAACAGTGAGGATGTATAAGCAGGAGTATCTGTTAAGTAGGTATGGTGTAGCGGAACCATCTCAAAGACAACCCACACGGAATAAAAAGGAGATACAAAAATGAAAACATTGAAGTTTAAACCGTATTTCTTTGAACCTTTAAGAAGTAGGAAAAAAATGGCTACAATAAGGAAATCTGATAAAGGATTGAAAAAAGGCGATATTGTAAGATGTACATTTGAGTGTAGGGATTTTGGTCTGTTTCAAGTAGTAAGGAGTGTTGAAACGGTTAAATTTAAAGATTTGAAACATAATCATGCTTGGTTTGAAGGTTATAGGCATGTTGATTTGTTGAAACATGAGTTAAAAAGTATTTATCCAGATATATGTGGGGATACTGTTTTGTTTCAGATTATATTTGAAAGACCAACACTACCATTACAACCTTTCAAAATTAAATAGGAGGATATTGAAAATGAATAAGGAAAAAATAGATAAATTAACTGCTAAGATTGAGTCTTGTTGGGATGAGAATAATCCTGGTGATGTAAGAAGTTTTGATGAAAGGTTAAAACAGAAGTTAACTCCTGAGGAGTATGAGTTAATAACAAGTTGGAGATAATGGGGGGGAATATAGTATGATGGATGGTTGGGTAGTTTTTAGTGTAAGTGTAATTATTAGTTGTTGTTTAGTGTTATGTCTTACTGATTTTTTTGATGATTAAGATAGGTTATATTGTAATCAGGAGTTTTTATGAAAGAAGTTAAAAAATACATGGAGGATAAATATGCATGATTGATGAGAAATTATTACTATATTTTATTAAAACAAGAAGCAGAGAATTTGAAGAACAATCTTTTACTATTCATAAAGAATGCACAGGTAGTTTGAGAGACATGGAGTATACTGATGTTATAATTCATAGTGTTAATCTTAATACTTTGATGAATGTTACTCGTATTCTTAATGAGTTGATTGAAATGATTGAAGATGGTAAATTCAATACTTCTGAAAATTCAGTTTCTTGTTGTGGTGGAGTATGTGGAAAACAATAACTTTAATCTATATGAAAGAGTATACATTAGTTTAAGTAGAACAGTCTCCAATTTTGAATGCATAAGTGAAGAATTAAAACAAGAAACTATAACTGAAGCATTAAAAAAATCACAAGTAATTAATGAATATGTGAAATATCAGGGTAAACTTTTACCTTTTCACATGTTTGTTTTTGAAGTGAAGAAAAACCTACTATCCAAAAATTTAGAAAGATGATAGGATGTTATTGAAGAAAACATTAAATGATCCACAAACAAGATTCTACATCAGCAAATGCAAATACTGTGGCAGAGTATTTATTAAGTTTGAGAATAAAACAGGTTATTGCAGGGAAGCTTGCAGGACCTGGGCGGTACGTGAGCAGAAAGCAAAGTATCAACAAAAACGTAGGAAATTAATTAATGATGGGGAGTTAATTAGTAATGAGTTAAGGGAGCCAGGTACAACATTTCTTTCACAGCATGCTTTGAGTGATTTTGGTTTGGAGGAAAGAACTGTGAAAAGAGAATTAAAAAGAATAGGAGTAAAAATATAATGGAGAACATGGAAGATTTAAAGAAATTATACGAATATATTAATAATGAATTAATCCCAAAATATGATGGTTTAGAGAAGTGTACAATGCACATATTGCCTGATGTATTAGAAGCAAAGGTAGAATTTTTAATTAAAGCAAATGAAAACCTAGATTTTGATGATTTTGGTTTATTAAATTATTTAATTAATATAGATATTGTTAATGCTGCTTATGAAATATTAAATGAAGTTTATCCTCAGCCATATATTTATGTTTTGAGTAGATATTAATTCATTTCTTTTTTTCTATTTTTCCACTCCTATATATTGAAGGGGATAAAATATTTTATAATTTTATCTTTTTTGTGAAAAAAATAAAAGACATTATTATAATTATATATGGGAGGATATTATTGGATGCTAATACATTTTTTAAAAACATGAAACATGCAAATATTGAATGTCCAGAATGTAACTGGAAGCGGAAACAAAGGAAAAAACAAGAAAAACATTATAGAAATCACAAGACATCTTGTTATATTAAGTTTCCTGAACTCCCTTTAACTGTTTTGGATGAATCTCGTGCAGAATATAATTGCACAAACTGCGGGTGTGTATTTCCCTTAAAAAATGAAACATGCAGAAATAGAGTGTCCTGTTTGTGAAAAACTGAAAAAAGATTGCAAAAAAACCCGGAACCTTTTCGTAGCCGTAAGGGCTCAAAAGGTTCCGGGTTTCTGCGTTTAATGGTTATGCAGCAGCTTTTGCCTTACTCAGAAGGGGAAGATTTGGAAAAATTGGAGTCCTTTACTGCCCAAACTGCGGCAGACAACGACGGACTGACTGCGGCATTGCCAAGAAGGGCATTATTTTGTGAAATGCCGGGACGAATGTGCAGGCGTACCGGACTTTTTTATGCCCTCGCGCGCCGGGCAAAAAAGAAATTTCTTTTCATAGTTCTGCGGTGGGTAGGACGAAACTTTGTCAAATGCGTGAAATATCGCAGAAAAAATTGTGAAAAACAGCCAACGGATATCCCCTAAACGTGTTGATATTGAGAAAAAAGACGAAGGATTGTTTACAAAAGAATGACAGGCTGGTATACTTTATAACGGTAGATCCCTATGAGATCCGCAAAGAAACAAGAAAGGAAATACCGAACCGTGAATACCACCGCACCGCACGCCTTGAAAAAACGATTGCTGACCCTGATACTGAGCTTTGCTTTCCTGCTTACCTGTCTGCCCGCTGCATTGGCAGTGGACCTGAACGTGGACGCAGGCTTCTACTTCAAGCAGAGCCGGGGCGGCACCTGTACGCTGGCTTCCGCAGCCATGATGCTGCGCCGCCGTGCTTACTTTGACGGGCTGAGCGACTGGACGAATGTGACCGAGAACAGTGTGCGCTCCACAGCATGGGCCAACGGCCTTGCACACAGCTTTACATATAAGGAGATGCAGGTGGGCTACGCCACCCTGCCCTCCGGTCTGCAAAGCAAAACGGCGGTGCTGATCTCCCTGTTGGAACAGCACCCGGAGGGAATCGTCCTCTACGACCGCACCCAGCCCCATGCGGTGCTGCTGACCGACTACACCAACGGTATTTTCTATTGCTCCGACCCGGCGGGGAACATCGGCTACGGCCGCATCCCCATTACCAGCTCCAGTGTTTCCATTGCAAGAGCGTCCTGCTACTGGTATGTCACCGCAGATCACAACAGCGTGGCGGCACAGGCTGATGGGCTGCGGTTGGAGGGCGTGCGCTACCCGGTGAATATCCGCACCGGCAGCGGCATGGCATTGACCGGTACGGCCAACAGCGCCAGCGGCACCACTCTGACCAGCGTGCAGGTGGCTGTTCTGGACGCGGCAGACCAGACCGTGCAGAGCGCTGAGGCGCAGGTGAACGCCGCTGCCTTCTCGCTGAACACGCTGGACAGCCAGATCCGCTTTGGCGAACTGCCGGAGGGCAGCTACACCTACATGGTGCTGATGACCGACTCTACGGGTGAGAGCCTGTGCTTTGCCTCAGACTTCACGGTGTCCGGCAGCGCAAGCAGCACCCAGACCTACTGGTCGGTCAAGGATGCTGGGGGCACTAAGTTGCAGCAGACGGTCAAGCAGATGGAGACCACGGTAGAGACCGCCGCCGAGACCACCGTAAGCTGGTTTGCACAGCTGTTCGGCTGATAAAAGGATATAAATTTGGAGCCGCTGCACAAGGCAATGTGCAGCGGCTCCATTTGCGTAATTTAGGACTTTATTTAAAATAAATTTTCCGCTTTGTTCTGCCGCTATTACTCCCGCAGCTCTGTGCCGGGGTAGTAGTGCGCCAGAATGGCGTGGTAGTCTGCGCCCTGCTCTGCCAGTGCCTTTGCACCCCACTGGCTCATGCCTACGCCGTGGCCGTAGCCCCTTGTGGTAAAGGAGAAGGTGCCGCTCTGGCAGACCACCGTAAAGCAAGCGCTGCGCAGCCCCAGTGCCTTGCGCAGGGCGGTGCCCTGTACCGTCTGCCCGCAGACCGGCAGGCTGTCCACATAGCCGGAGGGGGTGAGCACCGGCGTACCGAACCACTGCGCCTGTTGCGAAGGATCAGCGGCGATGCCCAGCCGTTCGGCCAGCAGCTGCTGTAATTGGGCTGCGGAAAGGTTCAGGGTGTATTCGTAGTTGTCGGCGGCGGTGTCGGTGCTGCTGTCCACCGGCACAAGATAGGGCAGGGCGGTGCCCCAGACGTTTTCGCTGGCCTCGGTGCGGCCATTGGACATGGCAAAGTAACTTGTCCCGGCGGGGGCATCCCCATAATACAACACCTGTGTCTGTACGGTATCCACCAGCGCGGAAAGCCGGGCGTAGTTGGCGGCGTAGGCAGTACCCCAGTAGCTGTGCAGCACTGCATCGGTCAGGCAGCCTTGCCGCCGGGCGGGGTCTGCGGTGAACCATGCGCCGTTTTCCCCGGTACTGTGGTCCCGGCGGTAGAGGGCATAGCTGTGCGCCGCCACTGCCTGCGCCTTCAGTGCTTCGTCCGGCCAGCTGACCGGCATCTCGGCGGCAACGGCTCCAATCAGGTACTCTCGCAGCGGCAGCGTTACCGCCTGTCCGGTGCTCTGATCCGTAAAGCAGACGGTGTCGGTTATGTCAGCAGGGGAGGGAGCTTCTTGCTCGCTGCTTTCCTCCGAGGCGGCAGAGGCGGCTTCGGCTGCGGACGGAGCGGTACTCTGCGCAAGAGCTATGCAGGCAAGACGGTAGGCAGCACACGGCAGGGCGCAGCCCAGCACCAGAAGAACGGCGCACAGCAGCAAAAAGGAACGTTTCATACTAGACCTCCTCCCGGGACGCAAGCTTCAGAAGCATCATACGCCCGGCGGCGTGCAAACCGGCGGGAAATGCGCAGAGAAAAACCTGCATTTTTGCGCTTTACGGTGAGAAGTGCGCACTTAACGCTTGAATTTACTGCACAAAAGCGATATTATAAAAGTATGTCCATCAGAGCGTAGGATGGACGGAATCGGAAAGTATAAGAAGTAAGAGACGGAAAGGAGCACTCCTATGAACTTTGCACACGCAGAAGTGGCAACGCTGGACCCGACGACCATGCGTACCCTGTGCGAGGAGTACATCGCAAACAACTACATCGACCCGGAGACCAGCGAGCGGCTGGGGGTCAAGCGCGGCCTGCGCAACCCGGATGGCACCGGCGTGCTGGCCGGCCTGACCAACGTCTGTGACGTTGTGGGCTACAAAAAGGATCAGGAAGGCCATGTGATCCCCACCCCCGGCAAGCTGATCTACCGGGGCGTCAACATCAACGAGATCGTGGACGAGGCTTACCGCAACGACCGCTTCGTGTTTGAGGAAGTGATCTGGCTGTTGCTGTTCGGCAGCCTGCCCACCCGGGAGCAGCTGGACGATTTCTGCGAGATCCTGGCAGAATCCCGCGCCCTGCCGGACGGCTTCATGGACACTATGAACGCTCCCTCGCCCAATATCATGAACAAGTTGCAGCGCTGCGTGCTGGGCCTGTACTCCTACGACGACCGCGCTGAGGATCTGAGCCTTGAGAACATCCTGAACCAGAGCATCAACCTGATCGCCAGTATGCCCACCATGATGGTGAACGCTTACCAGATGAAGCGCCGCTACTACGATAAACAGAGTATGTTCTTCCACCTGCCCAAGCCCGGTCAGAGCACGGCAGAGCACATCCTCAGCACCTACCGCCCGGATCAGAAGTTCACCCACGAGGAGGCAAAGCTGCTGGATATGTGCCTGCTGGTGCACGCAGATCACGGCGGCGGCAACTGTTCTACCTTTACCACTCGTGTGCTGTCCTCCTCCGGTACGGACACCTACTCGGCCATCTCTGCGGCCATCGGTGCCCTGAAGGGCCCCAAGCACGGCGGTGCGAACCTGATGGTCAACCGCCAGCTGCAGGATATCCTCAAGCACGTCGAGAACCCGGAGGATGACGATGAGGTGCGCGAGTATCTGCGCCGCATCCTGCGCAAGCAGGCGGGCGACGGCTCCGGCCTGATCTACGGCATGGGTCATGCGGTGTACACCATCAGCGACCCCCGTGAGGTCATCCTGAAGCAGCGCGCAAAGCATCTGGCCTACGAAAAGGGCTTTGAGGAAGAGTACAATATGCTGTGCAGCATCGAGCGGCTGGCACCCGGCATCTTTGCCGAGGAGAAGGGCAGCTCCAAGCCGGTGTGCGCCAATGTGGACCTGTTCAGCGGCCTGATCTACAATATGTTGGGCATCTCGGAGGATCTATACACCCCGCTGTTCGCCATCGCTCGTGTGCCGGGCTGGTGCGCACACCGGGTAGAAGAGGTGGTCTTTGCCAACCGAATCATCCGCCCGGCTTACAAGTATCTGGGCGTGCGCCAGAAGTATAAGCCCATCGAGGAGCGTTAATGGAACCGTTAGAGTTAGTTATTGTCCTGCTCTGCGTACTGCTTGGCTTTGGCCGCGGCGCAGACCTTGCCTTTGCTACGGACGCTGCCACCGGTCTGTGTACCGCAGGTGCGGTGTGGTGGCGGTATCTTGCCTTGGGTGCTGTGGTGCTGGCCGCAGTGCTGGTCGGGCGTAGCCGCTCGCTGCCCCCGGAGCCGCTGCGCAGCCGCCGCCCGGCGGCAGGTGTGCTGGCCTTTGCCGGGGCAGTGTGTATGCTGGCTGCCGGTGCAGCACAGTTTGTGTTCGCCGCCGGTACGGTAAGCACCTTTGTACGCATTCTGCTGGAGGTGGTCTGTGCCGTGTGGCTGAGCAACCTCGGACGCAGCTGGCTGCGCCGGGACGGCTGGAAAACGCCTGCCGGAGGTCTGCCGGTGGCCATAGCGGGCAGTGCACTGTTTTACTGGAACGTGCTGATGCGCTTTATGGAGAACAGCTCCAGCTGGCACAGGGTACAGCCTACGGCAGCGGTCTGGCAGGAGATGGCGGCGCTGCTGCTTCTGGCGGCGCTGGCGCGCACGCTGTACCTGCCCCAGCCGGAAAACGGCCGCACCCTGCACGCAGCGGCGCTTGCAGCCTTCTGCCTGTGCCTGTGCTGGGAACTGCCCCGGGTGCTTCTGCTGTTGGCGGCGAGTCTTGGCAGCGGTGCTGCGGCGGTGCTGCCGGAACTGCTTTCCGGTCTCGCGCTGTGCTGTATCGGCGGTATGGGACTTGCCTGTACTGGGCAGGGAAAAACTGGAAACGACTGACAAAAATGGCTGCGCGCCCTTGGTGTAATTGAACAAAAGCTTTGTGGCAGGGTGCATAAAATCATACAAAAGCAAAAAAAGATAAAATTGTGTTGTTAATTTTTTAGCAGATACTTGAAAGTTTGCCGGTTTTGGTCTACAATAAAGATACCGTGATTTATCCGATTATGGGTAAAATAATTAGGAGGTACTATTAACATGGCTGTTAGAGTTGCTATC
>ERZ1106954.3100-NODE-3100-length-10986-cov-3.852347_pt1 | contig 10986 bp, 3 predicted proteins | sample MGYA00403678_ERZ1106954 | MGnify/ENA primary metagenome ERZ1106954 (study PRJEB35170, sample SAMEA104062445) | human gut metagenome | biome: human gut; feature: human-associated habitat; material: faeces | place: Denmark | collected 2012-08-20 ... | reverse complement strand
GTTCTTATATTTTAATTTATCCATATATCCCCTGCATTTTTCCTTCAAAACTGCAAAGCCTTCTGATCTTGAATAAAAAATAACAGCTACACAAGCACACACTAAAGCAACAATTGCCATTTTTATAAAAAGAGTAATAAAATTATGTACTTCAAATTTTCCAGCAACCTCTAACGAAATAATTGATAACGCACTTATCAATGCAACATTTTTTAATAATTGCATATAATACTCTGCAGGTTTCTGTTCGAAATAATCTTTCATCAACAATTTAGGTTCATACCATACATATGTAACAACTCTGGACAATGCAGATGCAAGAAGAATTCCTGTAATACCTATGTACATTCCCAGCACTACTGACATTACAATATTAATAATTGCACACAATAACATAATCCATTTGGTTTTCTTATATAATCCTGTAGCCTCTCTATATGACCATAAAGGCTGTAATACACATGAAAAATAAATATTTATTCCCATTGCAATTACTGTTGCATATGATAACTGGAATTCTGTTCCTATCCACACTGCTATCAAATCATTCACCGTAGCAAGAAAGCAGGGCACAATTACTCCACAGCCAATCATGCTTATAACCTGCTCACATTTGAAAATCTCATACCTCTTCTTACACGAATCAGTCACAATCAAATTTCCAACGCCGGCCGTAAGTGAAGAAAAAAACAATGAATAAAACAAATATATTTTATTCTGTATCATAAAATAATTAGAATATATACCAACTGCCGCTGTTCCAACTATAATAGATATTAATATGTTATCTGTTGTATTCATAAGTAACGATGATAGTTTGTATATGAATACATTACCAATATTTTTGATAACGCCCCTTTTCTCTGTAATAGTAAGTTCGGTTTTATTATTAATAAAAGGATACTCTACATCTGCAATATGTGATGCATAAAGATTATTAACAACTGTTGATACTACAGCAATAACTAAGAATACTATATAACTTCTGAATAATACTAATGCCGCAACCTGCATAATAGTCCTGAGCATGCTGACATACATATTAACTTTAGCTACTTTATAACCTTTCTGATCTGCTGTAAGTATAGATGTTTTATATATATACATATAAGATGCAACTATATTAAGCAATGATAATATATAATACTTCATTAAATCAGGTATTTCTTGTTCAACATTTATCACATATGGAAGCACTGGTATAATACACACACCTAATACTGCGACAGTTACAGCTATTATCATGTATATCTTACGATAAAACGAAATCAATGCTGCTAGTTTCTTCTCTTCATGCTCTGCTAATGGCTTATAAAAGCTATATGCCATAGCCGTTCCCATACCAAGATCAGCTAATGACAACAATCCCAGAACGTCACTAAACAAACCATTTATTCCCAAATATTCTATACCCAGCATTCTTATAAAAACTGTTCTGGATATAAATGCAAGCACTAAAGATACTATCTGGTTTACGAAATTAACACCTATATTAATTATTGCTTTTTTTGTTCTTCCACCTTGCATTACTACTTACCCTATCTATATATTATTTAATATTTTTTATTTTCCATTTTATATCACCCAGAAATTTATGTAAACCAGGATTCATCAAAAACAAGTTCCAACTAATCATATGCTTTATTGAAATATGTTTTATAATTTTGTTCATCTCTGTATGCAGCCTGTTTCTTACTCTTATGTATTCTTCTTTATTTCCACTTTCGCTAAAATCAAGTCTTGCATATGCACCAAGCATCAATTTAACCGCGCAATGAAGAGATGCTTCTGCAAATTCCCATTCTTCTCTTGTAATAAAATTCTCTGCTCTTATAATATTAGCCTCTGGTATTGAGAGATCTTTCTTTGAATAAGACATGGACATTATGCTATCCTGTCTTTGAATGTAATAATAATATGCCTTATTAAGTACAGATATCTTATCACACTGGCTTATTACATCATATAATATCCAATTATCCTCATATTTTTTTCCTACACAATATCTCGTTTTTTCAAATATTTTCCTAGAATATAGCTTGTTCCATGCAACAACATAATAATAATACATGCCCTCAAATGCATCATAAAAATTCTTCCAGAATTCTTTTTCTGTCCACTCTCCATCTGAAATATCCTCTGATTCCCATTGCTTATGCCCTTCATTATCTACTGCACAATAATTGCATATAGTAATATCTGCTCCTGTCCTTACTATATTATCATACATATCTTTAAGCATATCCTTTTCTATATAATCATCACTATCTATAAAACATATATATTGTCCTGTTGCAATATCCAATCCTGCATTTCTCGCGTCAGATAATCCACCATTTTTTTTATGGATTACCTTTATTCTTGAGTCTGTTTCTGCATATTTATCGCATATTATTCCGCAATTATCTGGAGAACCATCATCTACTAATATAACCTCAATATTATGATAATTCTGAACCAGCACAGATTCCACACAACGATTAATATATTTTTCAACTTTGTATACTGGAATAATCACACTTATAAGTTCTGTCTTCATATCTTCTTGTATTCCTTCTGTCATAAAAAATGTCTCCCTTGACTATCATTGCATTGATAGTACAAAGGAGACACATTGTTTGTCAATATTATATCTTCAAACGAAATATTTTATTTAACAAGACCATATTCGATATTGTATGTTACACCATTAACAACTACTTTACCACTAAAATCTCTGTTAAGGAAGCCGTTCTGGATATACCATGTTCCCCACTGATTAGATGCTAATCCTGTGTATGTTTTATCCAATGCTCCATCCTTTACATAGAACCAGCCCCAGTCATTCTTTGCAAGACCTGTATATGTACTATCATATACTCCGTCTTTTACATAGAACCAACCCCACTCGTTCTTTGCAAGGCCTGTATATGTTGTGTCACGAAGACCATCCTTTACATATACCCAGTCTGAACCATTCTTTACAAGACCTGTATAACTTCTGTCAAGCATACCGTCCTTTACATACCATGTACCCCACTCATTATCTGCAAGGCCTGTGTATGTTCTATCAATAACTCCACAATTTACATAGAACCAGCCCCACTCATTTCTTGCAAGTCTTGTATATGTTGTATCAACCTTACCATCTGCATAGTAACGCCATACTCCATCTGTATCCTTTAAGAAGCCATTCTTAACAGGTCCTGTTGCTGGTATCTCTGTTACATCTGTCTTTGCATCACATACTGTACAATGATGGCTCTTGCTTCCTGGTGTTGTATCTGTTGGAGCTACATCAATTGTCCACTCTGTGCTGAACTTATGTCCAGTTGCTGGGATTGCTTCTGTGTATGTCTTCTTGTCACATGTTCCTGTTGTAGATGTACATGTATATGTAAGCACTCCTGCCTCTGTACATGTTGCTTCCTTTGTTACTTTTGATACATAGTTATGTGTATGTGTCTCTTCTGTTGTTCCATCTGGTGTATATACCATATAGAAGAGATTCATTGTATCTCCCTTTGTTATCTCTACACTTCCAGCGTTAACATCTACTGATACAATACCATTTGAATCAGATGCATACTTTGTACCATTTACCTTTATAGACTTACTTGCTTCTGCAAATACAAGTGTAAGTTTACCCTTTGCTGTAGCAGTAAACTTAATATTTGTTGCTGATTCTATCTTAAGACACTGTGTAAGTGTAAGTCCATTATATGTTACTGTGCCCTTATTAGTTGCAAGATTACCTGTTATTGCATAGAAATTACTTGTCTTTCCATCTGCTGTGAAGTTCTGTACATAGCTTCCCTCTGATGGGGCTGGTACATCTGGTGTATCTGTTGAGCCCTTCTTAGGAATAACTTCTGTATAAGTATCTCCACATATACTACATGTATATGTCATTAAACCTTCTTCTGTTTCTGTTGCTTCCTTAGTTACAACACCTACATAATTATGTGTATGTGATTCGCCTGATGTGCTGCCACCACCTACAGATACAAGAGATGTCTTGTAATTGTTAAGTGCTGTCTTTAATGCTGTGTTAAGTGAATAGCTTGCATCATCAACACTGTTATCAAATGTCCACTTGAAGTCTCCTCCAGCAAGACGTCCTGCTTCAGATTTTACGATTGATGGAACATCTGCAGGATTATCAATTGCTGATTCCTTAACGCCTAAATCAACAGTAGTATCAAAGTTAGAGTATACTTTTCCACCCTGCTTAGCTTTATATGTAGAAGGTACCTTCTCATTTCTTGCTGTTGCAAGATATGCATCGAAATCAGTTGCACTTGCAGTTGTTGTACCAGCATCTGAATTAGCATATATAACAGACTTCTGACCTTCCATATAGTTGTTGTATGCCTTGATGACACCACCATTCTCGCCTGAGAATATGCCATCAGCAAGAACATCACTACCCTGCATTGAGCTGAGCATTGGGTATGGACAATTTCTGAAGTAGTTAGCTTCTACAAATGCCTCACTATCCTTAGCTGCACCAACGCCATACTTAGCATTGCCATCATAGTAGTTGTTGTATACATGAACTGACATTGTTCTGATACGTGGATGACGTGAATCAGAATGATCAAACCAGTTATGGTGATATGTAATCCAGTTCTCGCCTGACTCTGACTTCATACCACAAAGTGACATCTTTCCAGAATCCCAGAAATGGTTGTAAGAAATTGTTACATACTGTGAATTATCCTTTAAATCCATAGAGCCATCGCCCTTAGCCTGATCACCATCTGAACCAGCATCGCCATAGAACACATCATTATTATGTACCCATACACCAAGTGACTGCTTAAGAGTTATACCATCTCCATCTTTTCCACCGCCCCAGTTCATAAGGCCAAGATTTCTTACTTCAATGCTGCTTGACTGGAATGCTGCAACACCTGCTGTATATAATGTAGCATCATCACCAACACCTTCAAATGTTACGTTATCTGCTCCCTTAACGCCAATAGCATATGCTGATCTCATATCTGAGCAAGAAAGTCCGCTTAATGTAACCTGACCGATAATACGGATAGCAACTGGCTGGCAGTTATTCTTAGTCTTAATTGCCTGTGTAATAGCTGCTACACCTGTATATTCAGTGTTGCCAATCTTCATCTTAACTGTATTCTTATTAGCTTCTGTTACATAAAGAACAGATGCTCCTGACTTTAATGTACCATCATTGTTATATGCACCTACACCATTCTTTGCTGGTGAATTACTTGAAAATGTAAATCCACTTCTGTCATATGCAGATACAGTCATTGTATTAGAAACTATAGCTGCTGATGCATTCTCTTTTCCATTTACAACAGGAACAACCTTCATAACATAGTCACCTGCTCTTAATCCAAGTGCATCTGCTCTCATGTATGATGGATATTTTCTTATAAGTTCATCATCCAACTGAACATATGCTGCATCTGTTGCACTGGCAGCCTTAACATATACGTTATAACCAGTTGCTCCTGATACTGGTGTCCACTTAACATATGCTGTCTCAAACCACCCTTTTGCTTCTGTTATTGCGCCAGAAGCCGCATGAACTGGCTGAATATCAGTAATTACAACTGATGCTAATGTCATAACTGCAACCAGTGCCACGCTTAAAAACTTTTTTAATCTGTTTTTCATAGCTCTTCTCCTTCTTTTTTGCAATAATTAATTGTACATTTTGGATACAATGTATCCCAAAAACAAGCTCATATTACCACTTATGCACAATAGAAACAAGGGTTTTTATTAAATTTTCGTAAAATTAGTCAATTATTATCCCCTTTTCTAAAGCAAATGAATATATTATCTTCTCTTTGACGCGTTTCCCCGTCAATTGAGCTAAAGCTTTGGCATAATAATCAAGCTGAACTGCATACCTTTTCACAAGATTCTGTTCTCCCGCAGCACTTTTATTAACCCGGTCCGTCTTATAATCAACAATCACAAGTTCTCCGTCCTCTTCAAAATACAAGTCAATTATACCCTGTATAAGCTGGCTTTCATATTCAAAGACAAATGGCTGTTCTCTTCTTGCCTTGCCACTTCTAACAGCACTGGCTGCTCTTTTTCCTGTATCAGATTGTACAAATGTATTGATATCCCATGGATTAACACTTTTCACTTGTAATTCATTCATCTTGCCAGTTTCTAACATCCTGTTAATATCAGCTTTGACTCCTTCAATGTTCACACTCACTGAATAATCAAGGCACTCCATAACCCTGTGATATGCACTACCACGTTCATTCGCTGCAAGCTTCACTTCCTTACCACTTATGAACTTTGGAATTATGCTGTTTGTTTCATCATATGCTTCCATTTTAATTGCTGCCTTCACAGATTCATCCATGTAAGCATTTTCCTCTGAATCATCCTCCGCCTGCATTGCCTTAAGCTGTGAAACCGTCAGCTTCATCCTGCCGGCTGCGTTATCATCAGGAACATACTCCGGAATCTCATCTAATAAGGGATATCCTGCCGATACTTCTGGCTGACTCATTAAATCTTTATCTGCCACTGCTTTCTTATTCTCGTCAGACATTTCTTCTGATTCAAATGCATCAGTCTCAGAATTCTCACCTGCATCAACCATCACATTAAAGCTGCCTTTCAATTTATCTGAATCCATAAGGCACACTGGCATTATCATATCAAGATAGTTCTTTATATTCTCACTATCCGCGAAAGACAACATTCCATCTGCTGCAAGTTGCTCGGCCCTTCCCCTGTATTTATCAAGCGTCTTGTCTGCATCTTTTACAACTCCGGTAATTATGAATTTTTCCCTTGCTCTTGTCATTGCAACATAGAGAAGTCTCTCTTCCTCAGCTATCGACTCCCTTACAATTCTTCTTGCCATTGCGCCTTTTATAATAGTAGGTGTCTTGGTTCTTCTTTTAAGGTCAACATAATCAACTGCAATTCCTAAGTTCTGGTCTACAAGCACCGGTGCTGTTGCATCCATAAAGTTAATGCTCTTATGCGCCCCAGCAAGTATTACAATCGGAAATTCAAGACCTTTACTCTTATGGATACTCATAATTCTTACAAGATTCTCATTATCAAGACTGGCAGCCCCCTCTGCAAAATCTTCGTCAAACTTCTTAAGTCTTTCAATATATCTTAAGAAATTAAACAGACCTGAATAACTTGACTTTCCATATCCCGCTGCTCTTTCCAGCAGGACATTTAAGTTAGCCTGTCTCTGTGCTCCGGCAGGCATTGTTCCCACATAATCGTAGTAGCCTGAATCATATATCATCTCCCAACACAGATCATATAGTGGCTCAACACTGCTCTTGTCTCGGTATTGTGTGAGCTTTGCAAGAAATAATGCACATTTGCCGGACAGCTGCTTAACATCCGTCTCCTGTATCTTATCTTCTCCGCCAAGCACTGCAACTGCTTTCAAATGTTCATACAGATTATTATGCACATTCTTATCCACATACTCCCTGCCAAGCTTTCTCACCATTCCAAGCTCCGCTGCCGTAAATCCTCCAAAATAAGACATCATCGCCGCCGCAAGGCTTATCTCTTGAACCGGATTATCTACTATCGTAAGCATGCTTAAGATTACCTGTATCTCACGCACGCTGAAATATCCTGTTGACGAATCGGTATACGCCGGTATCCCCCTGTCCATCAGGGCATCTGCAAATGTATCCGCCCAGCCTGTAACTGACCTTGTAAGAATTACAATATCCCTGTATTCTGCCGGTCTGTATATATTCTTATCTGCATCATATACATTTACACCAGAAGCAACTATTCCCTCAATCAGCTTTGCAAGCCTGTCTGCCTCAAGTTCTCTTGTTGTCGCCTCTTCTTCATTCTCTGAAGATATAAGAATAACGTCTGTACTCTTGTTGGCACCATCACCATAATTGCTGTCACTGTACTCAGGATATGGAAACCCCGCATTAAGCCTTACCGATTCGTCATACCCGATTCCTGAAAAATTCTTGTTCATAATATGACTGAACACATCATTGGCACACTCAAGTACATTTTCCCGGCTTCGGAAATTCTTCTGTAATTCAATTCTAACATTATCGCCAGTCTCGCCGTATGTATCGTACTTCTCTATGAAAAGCTCCGGGCAGGCAAGACGGAACTTGTATATGCTCTGCTTTACATCACCAACCATGTATATATTGTTATTCTCACCTGACAGTCTCGTCTTTGACACCGCATTAAGAATAACCTCCTGCAACTGATTGGAATCCTGATACTCGTCTATCAGTATCTCCTCAAATCTGTTTGCAAGCTTGTCGGCAGTCTCTGTGTATACAAGCTTTCCATCTTCTTTCTTTACAAGTATTGAAAGAGCAAGATGTTCCATGTCATTAAAATCAATTATTCCCTTCTCTCGCTTCACCTCTGAAACACGCTTGGCATACACCTTTGCCACTTTAAGTAAAGTCCGTATCTGAATACCTGCTCCCTGCATGTCTGAAAATATTCCTTCATCATCTTTTAAGAATATCCTGTCATTAAGTCTTCCTATGTAATCTTTAAACAGCTTTCGCTGCCCCTTAACATATTCCTTAATATCCGGGTCTGCTCCTGCATCCTTCTTTCTTGATAGGGCTTCAAATGAAAATATTCTTATTCTTCTGCCAAGCTCTCCAAAATTCTGTGAATTAATCATCTCATTAATTCCAAGCAGGTCAGACTGCAAAGCACCTGTATATGCTGCAGGTCCTGCCGGCTCAGAACAGATATCTACTAATCTGTTGTATTTATCACGGTAATCGAGAAGTACATTTTTAATTGAATCATACAGCTCCTTAATTGCAGGATTATCGTAAGTCTCATCATCATAGACCTTCATGCACTCGTCAAACCACTCATCAATCCACGGATTGCTTCGTGAAAAACGGTATATTTTATCTATAGTGCTCACAAGCCCTGAATCGTCCCGTCCCATGCCAAATGCATCAACAAGATTAAAGAATTCTTCATCTGCTTCGGCATAGAATTCCTCAAGCACATCTTCCAATACATCATTTTCAATAAGCTTCTTCTCACCCTCATCCATTATCCTGAATCCCGGGTCCAGATTAACCTCTGGAAAATGATTTCTGATTATCCATAGACAGAAACTGTCTATTGTTGTTATCTGTGCGTTGTTAAGCAGTGTTATCTGTCTTAAAAGGTTCACATCTCCCGGATTCTCGTCAAGCATTGAATCAAGTGCTTTTCTTATCTTGTCTTTCATCTGGGCTGCAGCCGCCTTTGTAAATGTAACAACAACCAGCCTGTCTATATCTATATTCTTGTCAGGGTCTGTAATCATGGAAATGATTCTCTCAACCAGAACAGCAGTCTTACCTGAACCGGCAGCCGCTGAAACCAGCACATTACAATCTCTTGTATCAATCGCACTCTTCTGCGCCGGTGTCCATTTTCTTTCCATTCTCATCAACCCCTTCCTTTATATTATTCCATAACACTTCATCATCGAATTTCTTTAATTTTCTATAATTGCAGCCTGGCAAATCCACTGAAAATCCACACACTGCCCCGTAAGGACATCTGTCACAGCTTGAAAACTGTCCATCTTTATAAGGACTTCTCCTGATATCACCACCTGCAATTCTATCCGCGGTATCAACCGCCCTTACATCAACGAATCTTCCAAGCATATTAAACTGCTCTGTATTCATCACCTTGCTTCTTCGTGAATCAAATCCGCCGTCAGCCTTTCTGCTAACTGGAATATTAAGTGATGTACCCTCGGTATTGTCCATCTTCTCGGCAATATCCTTATCCGAATTAACCATTCCTTTAAGACGCAGTTCACCCTTAATCTTATCCTCTATCTCTTCTGCACTCTCTGTTGTCGCAGATACAATCGGGTCACTTATGTTGTAGTAGAACACTCCGGCAGGAATCACATTTTTACCCGGACGCATCTTCGCCACAAGCTTCATTGCCGCTTCCATGTAGACCATAAGCTGGATATCAATTCCGTAGTAGGTCTTTACTATGTTGAAATCCTTCTTTCCTGTCTTGTAATCGATAATTCTTACATATACATCTGTGCCGTTTTCGCATATGTCAACGCGGTCAATTGTTCCGCTCATAAGCTGCTTTCTGTCTCCGTCTCCGACTTCCATATTAAACTTATGCTCGAATACAAATGGCACGAAATCACCACATTTTAACTGTTCACCCATCGCCCATATAGTGCGGTCTGCAAGGTCTTCCATCCGCTTAATCATGAATGAATTACGGCTTGAATCCTTAAGGATACTGTTCTGGTATATGTCAGTAATTGCAGCGACACTTCTTTTTACCATCTCGCGGCGCTTCTCCTCTGATATCAGATAGTACGACTCACCGTTTTTCTTGATTTCATCGCACACCTCACGGATAACCGCATGCAGTACGACGCCGAAGTTTACCGGTGAAAATGTAAATTCTTCCCTTTCCTTTAAATCAACTCCATACCTTAAGTAATATCTCAATGGACACTCTGCAAAGTTCTCAAAAGAAGTTACACTTCCGACAAGCCTGCCGCCAGTAAGTGAATCTATAATGTCCTCATATACATTTGCAGCAGTTTCAGTCTGTTCATAGCTGTAAGCCGCATGTGGTATTGTTACATAAGAATTCTGCTGTGCCGTGTCTTTATAAGATAACTTAAGGCAATGTGAAAACATTTTTCTCATGCTTCTTATAATATAAGATGGCATTAACACCGCACCCTCACTGTTTTTCACAGCATATGACATGTACAGCTTCTCCGCACTCTTCGTCATAATAAGATACAGATAGAATCTCTGTGTAAATGCTTTCTCCCTTACAGAAGCGGACATAACAATCCCCTTATTCTCAAGATATTCCCTGTCGCTTTCTGACAGAACACTTCTTGAATCAGCCTTCTTAGGAACATTTCCGTCATTGATACCAACAAAAAACATAACCTTAATATTATCAAGACGGGTTCTTTCTATATCACCTATAACAACACAGTCATTG
>ERZ1106954.3096-NODE-3096-length-10989-cov-4.115786_pt1 | contig 10989 bp, 10 predicted proteins | sample MGYA00403678_ERZ1106954 | MGnify/ENA primary metagenome ERZ1106954 (study PRJEB35170, sample SAMEA104062445) | human gut metagenome | biome: human gut; feature: human-associated habitat; material: faeces | place: Denmark | collected 2012-08-20 ... | reverse complement strand
CCGAAGGATGCGCCGCTTCCTGTTTGCCGCGCTTTTTCGTTGACGGCGGTTTCTTTTGCGTGTAGAATCGTGTCGAAAGGCGGTGTCCTATATTGAAGAAACGGTTTTTCCCGGCCCTTCTCCTCTGCTTTGCTCTGGTGTTCACGCTCACCGGCCCGGCCCTTGCCGCCGGTACGGCGGAATATGAGTCTTCCGAGCTCGGTCTTTCCTTTTCCGCGCCGGAGGATTTCAAGATCCTCTCCCGAGATTCGTATAAAACCGATCCCGTGGCGGAGGAACTTCCCTACGCGATGGAAACCCTGGACAGTTGGTTTACCGGAGACGGAGACTGTTATTTTCTCGGCGGGCTGGATCCCATGCGCTGTGTTTTTACTCTACGCGCCTATCCGAACGGTCGTGACTACTTTGTCTCCGCCATTGAAGACGGAGAGCTGGATTCTCTTACAGAGGATCTCGCCGACGGATTCACCGAGGACGGCTGCGAGGTTCTGAGCGCGGAGACGTATCCGCACCCGGAAAACAGCATCCTGCGGTTTGGATATCTCGACACGAACGAGGACGGCACGACGGACTACCGCGTGACCTTTTTCACCGTGTGCGGCGAAAACACTGTCCGTATCGATTTCTCTTTCATATACAGTTCTGGCGCGGCAGAGCAGGACGCGCTCGCAAACGGCGTTATCGACTCCATGAAATTTTCCGCCGCCGTTCCAAAGCCGCAGGGTTCGGCGGGAACGACCAAAACCATCGTCTCCTGCGTGCTCCTTGCCGCGGTCATCGCAACTCTCGGCATCCTCAGCCGGAAAATGCGCAAGGATAAGGAAGCCGCCGCAAAAGCGATGGCATCCGACGCGCTCACCCATGTCCCATCCGCACTGGCGGAAGCTACCGCCGCGCCGGATACGAAATACTGTGCCAACTGCGGCGAAAAGATCCCCGCGGGAAGCCGGTTCTGCCCCAAGTGCGGCGCGCAGCTCCCGCCGCGCAGTGAAAAACAATAAACTTACCAAAGGAAGAATACCATATGAAAATTCCGTGCAAAAAGCTCCGTGAAAATGCCATACTGCCCACGCGCGGCACCGCGCTCGCCGCGGGCGTTGATCTTTACGCCCTGCTGCCGGACGGGCAGGAGAGCGCCGCCGTTGCCCCGCAGGGCAAGTACCTCTTCCCCACCGGCATCGCCGTGGAGATCCCGGAGGGGTACGTCGGACTGGTGTTTGCCCGCAGCGGCATCGCCACAAAGCGCCAGCTCGCCCCCGCCAACTGCGTTGGCGTGATCGACGCCGATTACCGCGGAGAGCTGCGGGTGTTTCTGCAGAACAACGGCACCGAGACGCAGACCGTGGAAAACGGCGAGCGCATCGCGCAGCTCGTCATCACGCCGTGTCTCGACATCGAGATCGAAGAAACGGACGAGCTCTCCGAAACACTCCGCGGCGCGGCAGGCTTCGGCAGCACCGGCACGCACTGAAGCGGAGCCGAAAAACCGTCACAGAAAAACATCGCCCCGCATTTTGGACGCACTCTCCAAAACGCGGGGCGATTTTTTGTATTCTTTCACTGAAATAAAGACAGACTTGCCTGCACGATGCGCCGCACGAACCGCACGACCGTTTCGCGCTCATACCGGTCGTAGCCCTCCACCACGACATGCATCAGCCCATTGGACAGATGCGTGTACAGCATCTCCAGTTCCTCGTCGCTCGCGCGCAGCTCCTGCCGCCAGTAGGCGATGCTCTGCGGCCGGGCGTAATCGATCATCCGGTGGATGACCGTCGAGCCGGGATTTTGGAAGATCAGCACACGGCAGGCTTCCTCGTTCTTCCCGATCATGTCGTAGATCGCCTCGATCAGCGCCGCAACATCAAACGATTTTATCAGCGTGAGCGACTGCGCGAACGCTTCAAGCAGCTCATTCTCGATCGCCTCCAGCAGCGCAAAGCAGTCGCTGTAATGCGAATAAAACGTCGCGCGGTTCAGCTCCGCCAGCTCGCAGACCTCCTTGACCGTGATCTTGTTCACGCTCTTTTCCTTCAGCAGCGTTAAAAGCGCCTGCTTGAGCGCGTGCTGCGTATACCGGACTCTCGCATCGGATTTTCCTGCCATGGGACACCTCATCACAAATTGTTTACAGAATTGGGCAACGTTTCTGTTCCGCATGTCGGTTTTCTTTCACGCGGCAGCCGGTTGACGGTTGTACATCTCTGTCGGAAAAAGTATACTATATACATGAAAGATAATCAACATATGTCTTTCGTATTTATCCCATGGAGGTGGATCCCTATGTATAAAACTTATCTTGTGACCGGTGCGACTGGCTTTCTCGGCCGCACGGTCGTTTCGGAGCTGCTCTCCCGCGGTGCGTCGGTGCGGGCGCTCGTACTGCCGGGCGACCGGCTCGCCGGAGTTTTGCCCGAGAGCGTGGAGCGCACGGAGGGCGATATCTGCAGCGCGTCCGCGCTGGAAAATTTCTTTGCCGGAACAGATGAAAGCACCTGCGTCATCCATACGGCGGGCATCGTAACGGTGGCATCGCGCCCGGATGCCTCGCTCTACCGCGTAAATGTGGACGGGACGCGCGCCATTTTGCGCGAGTGCGCCGCGCATGGCGTCGGCAAGCTCGTGTATATCAGCTCCGTCCATGCGCTGCCCGAAAAACCCAAGGGCATGACGATCACGGAAACCGACGCCGTTTCTTCGGAATTTGTTTCCGGCGATTACGCCAAAAGCAAAGCGGAGGCGACATCGCTCGTATTTGCCGCAGCGAAAAATGGTCTGAACGCGAGCATCGTGTTCCCGTCCGGCATTATCGGGCCGGGCGATATCGCCGGAGGCAGCATGACGACGATGTTCCGCTCGTTCCTTGCGGGGCGGCTCCCGCTCGCGGTGCGCGGCGGATACGACTTCGTTGATGTGCGCGACGTTGCCCGCGGCATCGCCGACTGCGCGGAGAACGGGCAGCGCGGCTGCAGTTACATTCTCTCCGGCCACTATACAACGATCCGCGATATGCTCGAAGCTCTCAAATCCGCAGCCGGTGTACGGCGCACGGTAACATATCTGCCGCTCAGGCTTGCCCGGAGCGCGGCGAAGGTCTGTGAGAAATTTACCCGTAGGGGAAAGAAGCCTTTCTTCACGCCTTATTCCATAGCAGTCCTCGGCTCGAACGCGGATTTCAGCCACAGCGCAGCCAGCCGGACGTTTGGCTATACACCGCGTCCGCTGCTTGCGACGCTGCGCGACACGGCGCACTGGCTGTGCCGGGCAAAGCCTATCACGGCAGCAACATGAAACTATAAGCCCCATACTCCGCCGGCGGAAGCGCATCAAGCGCTTCCGCCGGTTTCGTTTTCCACGCGCCGCTCCACATCCCGGACGAGCGCTTCAAACCGCCGGGCAGTATCCGGGCTGTCAGACTCAATGCAGAGCGCCGCGCGGTCGGCGCAGGGCGCGATGTGCACGCCGCCGGGGACCGTCCGCACGGTCAGCCCGTCGGTGAGATCCGCGCCCGCTTCCATGAGTCCCGCGGTGAGCGCGCGCATGAGCCGCGCACGGTGCGGCGCGCCGCAGTACACCCGGCAGGCGTACCGCGCCCGTTCGGAGAATGCCTCCGGCGCGCGCTCAAGCGCGCCGCCTCTCTGCTCGGGCAGGCGCAGTTTGCCCTCCCAGGCGTCGAGATTGGCCCGGTAGTACGAGCCGGGGTCGCCGATATCGCGCCAGTAGCCCTCCATCGGCACGCCGCGGATGCCTCGCCCGGACGCCATCAGCCGCGGGAAAAGATCGCGGGCAAAATCAAAGGGCGTATCCGCCGGGATGAAGCGCAGCACCTCCGGGGACAGAACATAGATGCCGGTGTTTACCAGATCGGTAACGACGCGCTCCCACGCAGGCTTTTCGATAAAGCTGCGCACCCACCCCTCGCCGTCGGTCACGGCGAGACCGTAAGGCAGCGGCGCTTCGTGCGGATAGAGCGCCATCGTAACGGCGGCGTGCGCGCGTCGGTGCTCGTTCCAGAGGGCGCGAAGATCAAAATCGCACGCGGCGTCGCCGCTGATGATGAGCGTGTTTTCCCCCGCGATAAAATCCTCGCAGTTTTTCACCGCGCCCGCGGTGCCGAGCGCTCTGTCCTCGCGCCGGTACTGCATGCGCACGCCAAAGCCGCTGCCGTCGCCGAAGTACCGCTCGATCTGCTCGGGCAGGCAGGCCGTCGTGCAGCAGAGATCCCGGAAGCCGCAGCGCTTCAAAAGCGCTACGATGTGCTCGAGCATCGGCGCGCCGAGCAGCTCCGCCATGGGCTTGGGCACCGCGCCGTGAGTGACCGGGGCGAGCCGCGTCCCTCTTCCTCCCGCCAAAATGACCGCTTTCATCTTTTTATAAAAGCTCCTTTTTTTATTTTTACGGAGGAAGTTTCTGCACCACGGCGAAAAAATATGCAAACAGCGGAAGAATGCGGCGAAAAGGGCTCGCATTCTTTGGATATTTGTGGTATATTATATTCTGTATTTTTATCTGCCCGCTCTGTGGTTCCGGCGGGCATGGGGAGAGGATACTTTGAACAGCCGCAAACCGCAGAAATTTGCCGAGCCCGGCCTCCGCATGTGCCTGCTCATCATGCTCATATTCGCGCTTGTAACCTTCTTTTTCGCCCGCTTCAACCGCTATATCGCCTACGGCGAGGCGGTCGTCACGGTGCTGCTCGCGATCTACGCGCTCATCCGCGCGCGGGCGCGTCAGAAGGAGCTGCAGGCGTTCGTTGAGAACGTCACCTATAACGCCGAATCCGCCACGAACAACACGCTCATCCACTTCCCGCTGCCGATGGCGGTGTTCCGTCTGAACGACAGCGGCGTCGTCTGGGGCAACCAGCCGTTCTGGGAGATGTGCGGCCGCACGAGCCCCGCGTTCGACGCGAAGCTCGCCTCACTCGTGCCGGAATTCAACAGCAAGTGGCTGCTCGAGGGCAAAAACCGCATGGCGGATCTTCTCGAGGTGGACGGGAAAAAGTATCAGGTCAACGGCAACATGGTCCGCGCCGGAGAGCGCGAGGAGACCTATGAGTTCATGGGCATCACCTACTGGGTGGACGTGACCGAGTACGACGACGTAAAGCAGGAATATCTCGCCACGCGCCCGGTCGTGATGGTCATGCTCGTGGATAACTACGACGAGCTGATGAAGCCGCTCACCGACCGCCAGCGCACCGAGCTGCGCGGCCAGCTCGACATTGCCATTGAGAAATGGTGCGAGGGACGCGGCGGCATTCTCCGGCGCGTGGACCGCGACCGGTACATCTTCATTTTTGAAAAGCGGCATTTTGACGAGATCACGAAAAACCGCTTCACGCTCGTCGAGAGCATTCATTCGATCGTCAATCTCACGGGCATCCACGCCACGGTGAGCATCGGCGTCGGACTCGACGGCGCGAGCTATGACGAGGACTATTCCTTCGCCACGCTCGCCGAGGATATGGCGCTCTCGCGCGGCGGCGATCAGGCGGTCGTGAAAAACAAGTTCAACTTTGAATTTTTCGGCGGGCGCGGCGCGGAGGTCGAAACGCGCACAAAGGTCAAGTCCCGCGTTATGGCGAACTCTCTCTCCCGGCTCGTGCAGGACGCCTCACAGGTGTTCATCATGGGCCACCGGTACGCCGATCTCGACGCCGTCGGCGCGGCGGTGGGCGTGCGGTGCATTGCCCGGCGCTTCCACTGCCCGGCGAAGATCGTGCTCGACATGGACAAAAACGCCGTCGGGCCGCTGCTCACCATGCTGCACGGCGAGGAGGAATACAAAACCGCCTTTATCAGCGCGCAGGAGGCGCTGCTCGAGGCCGACAGCCGGACGCTGCTCGTCGTGGTGGACACGAACCGCCCCGAGCAGGTGGAGGACGAACCGCTGCTCACCGCGTGCAGCAACCGGCTCGCGGTCATCGACCACCACCGGCGCGCCGCGACCTATATCAAAAACGCCACGCTCACGCTCTATGAGCCGAACGCCTCGTCCACGTGCGAGCTCGTCACGGAGCTCATGCAGGAGCTGTGCGAGCCGACGGATATTCTCCCCTTTGAGGCGGACGCCGTGCTCTCCGGCATCGTGCTCGACACGAAAAACTTTACGATCCGCACCGGCGACCGCACGTTTGACGCCGCGGCGTTCCTCCGCCGCAGCGGCGCGGACACCACGCGCGTGAAGAAGCTCTTCCAGAACGGCATGGAGGAGACCATGGAGCGCTACGACATTATGAAGCAGGCGCGCATTTACAAGGGCATCGCCGTGGTCGCCGCGCAGGAGACGCAGAACCGCATCGTCGCCGCGCAGGCCGCGGACGAGCTTTTGAACATCTCCGGCGTGAACGCGAGCGCCGTTTTGTATCCCACCGGCGACGGCGGCGTCGCGGTGTCGGCGCGGAGCATCGGCAATGTGAACGTGCAGGTGCTGCTCGAAACGCTCGGCGGCGGCGGCAACCGCTCGGCGGCCGGGGCGCAGATACCGAACTGCTCGCTGCGCGACGCGGTGAACCGGCTCTTCGCCGCCATCGACGAATACTGCGCCACAGACTAATAAAAAAACTAAGAGACCGAAGGAGGTCATATTCCATGAAAGTTATTTTCCAGCAGGATGTCCGCGGACAGGGCAAAAAGGGCGAGATGAAGGAAGTCTCCGAGGGCTACGGCCGCAACTACCTTCTCCCCCGCGGTCTCGCCGTAGAAGCGAATAAGGACAATCTCAACACCCTCGCGCTCAAGGAAAAGGCGCGGAAGGCGCAGGAAGCGCGCGAGCGCGCCGAGGCCGAGGAGGCCGCCGCCAAGCTCAAGGACGTTATCGTCACGGTGCGCGCCAAGGCCGGCGCGAACGGGCGTCTTTTCGGCAGCGTCACGTCGCAGGAGATCGTGGACGCGCTGCGCGAGCAGCACGGCGTCTCCATCGAGAAGAACCGCATCGTGCAGGCCGAGCCGATCAAGAGCTTCGGCAGCTTTGAAGTCAAGTGCAAGTTCGGCTACGGCATCGACGGCACCGTGCAGCTGCTCGTCATCGAAAAGTAAGAGCGGATGGAAGAACTGCTCGGACGGCGGGTGCCCTGGTCCGCGGAAGCGGAACAGGCAGTGCTCGGCTCGTGCCTGATCGACCCGTCCTGCCTGCCGGACGTTATGACGGCGGTGCGCGGCGCGGATTTCTATCTGCCGCAGAACCGGGAGATCTTTGAAACGATCTTCTCCATGTTCACCTTCGCCAAGCCCATCGACCCGGTGACGGTGCTCGATGAGATGAAGGTGCGCGGCGTTTACCATGACGAGAGCTCGCAGCAGTACATCCGCGAGCTGATGCGCTTGACGCCCACGGCGGCGAACGTGCTCAAATACGCCGCCATCGTGCGCGACCAGGCGCTGCTCCGCAACGTTATCTCCGTGTGCGAGGAAACGGTCGAGGCCGCCTCCTCCGGCGCGGGTGAGGCCGGGGATGTGCTCGATCTCTGCGAAAAGAAGATCTATGCGCTCCGGCAGGATCGCGTTGTCGGCGGGCTGATGCCGGTGTCGCAGGTCGTGAACAGCGTTTACTCCAATCTTTCCGAGCTCGCCGCCTCCGGCCAGCCGATCCCCGGCATCCCGACCGGCTTCCGGGACGTGGACCGCCGCATCATGGGCATGAACAAGGGCGACTTTATCCTTGTCGCCGCGCGCCCCGGCATGGGCAAAACGAGTATCGGTCTCAACATCTGTCTGAACGCCGCGAAAGCCACGGGAAAGACCGTCGCCATCTTCTCGCTCGAAATGAGCCGCGAGCAGCTCGTAACGCGCTTTCTCTCCAGCGAGGGCGAGATCCCGCTCGGGAATCTTCTCACGGGCAATCTCACGATGGATGAGTGGAAGCGCACGGCGCACGCCTGCGCCGCGGTGTCCTCGCTCGATATTCTCGTAAACGACAACCCGACGCTCACCGTCGCGGAGATGAACGCGCAGTGCCGCCGGCTCAACAATCTCGGCCTTGTGATGATCGACTATCTTCAGCTCATGCAGGGCTCCGGCAGCAAGAACAGCTGGGCAAGCGAGAGCCGCCAGCAGGTCGTCAGCGACATTTCGCGCATGATGAAGATCATGGCAAAGGAGCTGAACGTACCGGTGCTGTGCCTTTCGCAGCTCTCGCGCGCCAACGAGCAGCGGCAGGACAAGCGCCCGATGCTCTCGGATCTGCGCGAGTCCGGCTCGATCGAGCAGGACGCCGACATCGTCATGGGCATTTACCGCGAAGGCTATTACAACCAGGAGATCGAAAACCCGAATCTCACGGAGCTGATCGTGCTCAAAAACCGCCACGGCGAGACCGGCAAGGACAATCTCCAGTGGCAGGGCGAGTATACAACGTTCCGCGACGCCGACCGCTGGCACAATGAGTGAGCCGGTGCTCGACCGCAGCCTGCTCCCGGCGGGGTGCGCGGTGCTGTGCGCCGTGTCCGGCGGGGCGGACTCGGTATGTCTGCTTGATCTCGTGCGGCGGCTCGGCGATGTGACGGTGCTCTGCGCCCACTTCGATCACGGCATCCGCGGCGCGGAGAGCGCGCGGGACGCCGCGTTCGTCGAAGCGCTCTGCAAAGAATGGGGCGTCCCGTTCTTTCCCGGCCGGGGCGACGTCCCGGCGTATGCCGCGGCGAACGGCTTGAGCATCGAGACCGCGGCGCGCGAGGTTCGCTACGCCTTTCTCGAGCGCACCGCGAAGGAACAGGGCGCGGACGTCATCGCCACGGCGCACAATTTAAACGACAACGCGGAGACCATTCTCTTCCGCATGGCGCGCGGCACGGGACTGCGCGGACTAACCGGCATCCCGGCGCGGCGCGGCAGGATTGTCCGCCCGCTTCTGCAGACGCCGCGGCGCGATATTGAGGAATATCTCACCGCGCGCGGCATCCCCCATGTGGAGGACTCCACGAACGCGGAGACGGACGCTGCGCGAAACCGCATCCGGCTCGACGTGCTCCCGATGCTTGAGAGCATCCACCCCGGCGCGGCGGCGGGCATCGCGCGCATGAGCGAAACGCTCGCCGAGGACGAGGCGTTTCTCGCCTCGCTCGCGGAGGAAAAGCTCGCCCTCTGGGGCGAGGCGATCCCCGGCGCGGAGCTTTGCGCGGTGCCGCGGCCCGTCGCGCGGCGCGCTCTTGCGCGCTGGCTCGGCGGAGAACTCTCGCGCGAGCGGTTCGACGCGCTGCTGCGCTTTGCCGCCGGAGACGGCGACGGCGTGCTGGAGCTTCCGGGACGGCGCGTCCGGCGGGAGCTCGGGCAGCTTCGGCTCGGCGAGGGGGACGCGCCGCCGCTGGAGGAGCGCGTGCTTTTGCCCGGAGAAACGCTCCTTTACCCCGGTCGGTGGCGCATTTCGTGCGAAAGTTGCGCTGCGGGGTCGGAAATTCAAACTTCGTTCAACACTTTTTGCTTTTCATGTGCCAATATATGTGGTAAACTGTCCGTCGCATCCCGCGCTGCGGGAGATACGATCCTCCTGCACCGCCGCGGCGGTACGCGCTCGGTGAGCAAGCTGCTCGGCGAAGCGCGCATCCCGGTCTCGCAGCGCGCCGCCGTTCCCGTCTTGCGCGACGGGGCGGGGCCTCTTGCCGTTTACGGCATCGGGCAGAGCGAGAGAGCTTTCCCCGCGCCGCAGGAACCGTTTTATAAAATCACCATTTCGCCAATTTCGGAGGAAGAGAGAGAATGAGAGAAGATATTGCGTCCATACTGCTCAGTGAGGAGCAGATCCATACGCGCGTCCGCGAGCTGGGCGAGGAAATTTCCCGCGACTATGCCGGGAAAGAGCCGCTGTTCGTCGGCGTTTTGAAGGGCTGCTTCATTTTCATGGCGGACCTGTTCCGCGAAGTGACGATCCACGGCAGCGTGGACTTTATGGCCGTTTCGTCCTACGGCAACGGCACCTCCACCACGGGCGCGGTGAAGATCAACAAGGATCTCAGCCAGGACATTGAAAACCGCGACGTCATCATCGTCGAGGACATTCTCGACTCCGGCATCACGCTCAGCTATCTCACGAAATATCTCCAGAACCGCAAGCCGAGCTCCATCTGCATCGCAACGCTGCTCGATAAGCCCGCGCGCCGCCGCGCCGATGTGCAGGCGAAGTACGTCGGCTTCACTGTGCCGGACGCCTTTGTCGTCGGCTACGGTCTGGATTACGCGGAAAAGTACCGCAATCTGCCGTTCATCGGCGTTCTCAAGCCGGAAGTATACGAAAAATAAATCTCTGATTTATATATTGTCCGCGCCGTCCGGTGGGACGGCAGAAAAGGAAGTGACAGTTTTTGAACAACCGACCCTCCCCCAACAAGACCCGTCAGATCGGCTTTCTCGTATTGATCTTCGTGCTGCTGCTCGGCACGATCTATTCCATGACGAGAAACACCGCGAAGGAATCGCTTGTCTATTCGGAAGTCATCGAGCTTTTTGAGACGAAGCAGGTCGAATCCTTCACCATCGACACCGACGGCAATCTCACCATGCAGCTGCGCTCCGCCTACAAGGGGCAGACGAAATACTCCTACGAGTGCGGCAGCTTCAGCATCTTCTACAACGATCTCAACGATCTCGTGCAGGAGCAGAAGGCCGAAGGCATTCTCACCGAGTACGACTACCCGCCCGCGTGGGAGGCAGCCTGGTGGCTGAGCTTTGTGCCGTATCTCATCATCTTCGTCATCATGGGCGTGCTGTGGTACTCCATGATGCGCTCGGCGCAGGGCGGCGGCGGTGCCGGCGGCGTTATGAAGTTCTCCAAGGCACGCACCCGTCTCGGCAGCGAGGAAAAGCAGAAAAAGACGTTTGCCGACGTTGCGGGCGCCGACGAGGAAAAGGAAGAGCTGCAGGAGATCGTCGAATATCTGAAAAACCCCGCGGCGTATTCCCAGATGGGCGCGCGCATCCCCAAGGGCGTGCTGCTCGTCGGCCCTCCGGGCACAGGCAAAACGCTGCTCGCCAAGGCGGTCGCCGGCGAGGCGGG
>ERZ1106954.3092-NODE-3092-length-10996-cov-4.176401_pt1 | contig 10996 bp, 13 predicted proteins | sample MGYA00403678_ERZ1106954 | MGnify/ENA primary metagenome ERZ1106954 (study PRJEB35170, sample SAMEA104062445) | human gut metagenome | biome: human gut; feature: human-associated habitat; material: faeces | place: Denmark | collected 2012-08-20 ... | reverse complement strand
TACCCCTTTTGTCCCTTCGGGACATTTCCCCCTGATAGGGGGAATCGGCCCCTGGGAGGGGAGCCTTATTTAATGTTGGATGCCGATGGGGGTCCAGGTGTGGGCTTCGAGGTCGAGGCGGTAGCCGCCGCCGGGGCGGGGCTGCCATTCGTAGCCGTTTTTCTCTTCCTCCGGAAACAGCGCCTGCATGATCGTCAAAACCGTCCCGCCGTGCACAACGGCAAGAATATCCTCCCCCTGCGCCTGCATCCGCGCCAGCCCCGCGAGGATCCGCGCCTGCGCCTGCGCAAAGGACTCGCCGCCCGGCGGCACGTTGCCGAACCAGTCGCCCGCCAGCCAGGCCGCGTAATCCGCCCGGCCGTTCAGCTCGTCATAGGACTTGCCCTCGAAAATGCCGAAGCTGATCTCGCGCAGCTCCGGCCATACCTCGTGCGGCACGTCGCCGTAGAGGAGCCGCAGCGTCTGCTCCGTCCGCAGAAGTCCGCTCGTGAGGATCTTCGCCTGCCCGATGGGCGGATAGAGCCCGGCCGCCGCAGCTTCGCGGAGCGCGTCGGCCCCGGCCTCGCACAGGGGCAGATCCAGCGCGCCGTAGTACCACCGCCGCACGTTTCCCTCGGTCAGCCCGTGGCGGATGAGCGTGAGGCGCCTCATCCCTTCAGCTCCATGGGCAGGCCGCAGAAGATCCGCGTGACCCGCTCCGCCCGCGCGGCGAGCATGGCGTTCATGCGGCCGACGGCCTCGCGCCACGCGCGCTGCTCCGGGTCGATGGGCACGACGCCGCAGGAGATATCCTCGCAGAGGAGGATCTTATCCGAAAGGTCGAGCGTCCGCAGCTCGTCCGCCGGTTCCTTCCCTGCCTGCACGCAGGCGAGGGCAAAGCGCTCGAGATGCCGGACGCACCGCGCCGCGGGGTCCAGCGCAAGGCCCTCGCAGGTGAAAATATCCGCGTCCTGCAGGCCGTAGGTCTGTTTTGCGTATGCAGTCTTTCCCTGATACGCACCGCCGATGATCAGGATCATATCGTTACCTCTCAGAAGATCGCCAGGATCAGAAGCCCGGAAAGCTCGCCCAGCGTGATGGAAAAGCCCGCGATATCGCCGGACATGCCGCCGAGGTTCCGTCTGGCCAGACGGCAGGCGAGGATCGTCGTCAGTCCCGCCCAGGCGACCGCCAGCGCGCAGCTGGGCTTTGAAAACAGCCATAAAAACACGACGAACATCACGGCGATATACATCCCGAGCAGGATCCGGCGCTGCGTCTTCGTCTTCCCGGCCGCAAACGAGCCGGCGTACTGGCTGGTCTGCATGGGCGCGAAGGTCTCCACCGCGACGCCCGCCATGCAGCGCGTCACGACCGGAATGAGCAGCAGCGCCCGCCAGATCAGCGAAAACGAGCAGTCCGCCAGCGCCGCGAACGACAGCAAAAACAGCAAGACCGCGCTCACGACCGCGAACGCGCCCACGCGGGAATCCTTCAGGATCTTCTGCCGGGTGGCTAGATCGCGCCGCGACAAGATCGCGTCGCAGCAGTCCAGGAATCCGTCCAGATGGAAAAAGCCCGTCACGAGGAAGGGGACCGCTGCAAGGATCGCGGCCGCGAGAAAGCCGGTAAAGCCGAGCTTTGCAAAGATCCCCGCGCACAGCGCCCAGATCCCGCCGACCACCAGCCCCACGGGCGGCAGACACACGATCTGCCACGGGCGCAGCGCGTCGTCCCACACCTTATAGGGGCAGGGGATGGCAAGATAGGTGCCCCAGGCCATCATCAGAGCCGTCAGCGGCTTGCGAAGTTTTTCTTTCACCGGTCAAACCCTCCTTTGTACCAGTACGTCTGCGCGCAGCACAGCTCCGCGGCATTTTCGCACGCCGCGGCGAGCGCCCGGTCGAGCCGGGCAAGGCCGCGGCGGTAGGCTTCTGTCCATGCGTCATACTGCCCGCCGTCGGCGTAGATATAGTCGCTGACAAACACGCAGCAGCGCATTTGGCGGGAGAACGCGAGCAGCTCGCGCTCCAGCCGTTCGGGCGCGTCCGCGTCCAGCGTCCCGTCCGCGCGGAACATTTCGTTCGAGAGCAGCGCCGTCACGCTGTCGAGCAGCACCGCACCGCCGGGGTCCATCCGGCCCAGCGCGGAAAGGACGTCCGTACCGCACTCGACGGTGGTAAAGCCGAGCCCCGCGCGGTCGTCGATGTGCCGCTGGATGCGAAGCAGATCCTCGTCGTCATGCGGGATCATGGTGGCAAGATAATAATGCGGACCGGGCTGGGCGCAGACGATCCGCTGTGCCAGCGAGGATTTTCCGTTTTTCGCGCCGCCGGAAAGAAAGTAATTCATACGGTAAAACTGTCCTTTTCTCGGATCTCGGTCAGGTAGGTATCGTCGATGGCGGCCTCCGGGAAGGTAGCCATGGTGCTAATGACGGCGCAGGCCGCCTCGATCACGCGGAAGGCCAGCGGGCAGCCGCTGCCCTCGCCGAGGCGCATGCCAAGCTGCAGGCAGGGCTGCAGGCCGAGCAGCTGCTCCGCGACCTTGTAGCCGTGCTCATAGGACACGTGCGAGCCGAAGAAGAAGCCCCGGGCGTTTTCGCACAGCCGCGCGGCGCACAGGGCCGCGACGATCGAGATGAACCCGTCGACCACGACGGGCAGCCGCGCATGCGCCGCGCCGAGGAAGACGCCCGTCATCGCGCACAGGTCGAAGCCGCCGACCTTGCACAGAACGTCGATCGGATCGTCCGCGTCCGGCCGGTTGACGGCCAGCGCCTGTTCGATCACCTGTTTTTTTCTGCCGAACGCCGCGTCGGTCAGTCCGCCGCCGCGGCCGGTCACGGCCTCGACGGATTCTCCGCTGAGCGCGCAGAGGACGGCGGACGAGGTCGTCGTGTTGCCGATGCCCATCTCGCCGACACCGAGCAGGCGGATGCCGTCCTGTCTGGCCTGTGCGGCCAGCTCCATGCCGGTCAGGATGCCCTGCACCGCCGCCGGCCGCGGCATGGCGGGGCCGGCCGCAATGTTGGCCGTGCCCTTGCCGAGACTCCGGTCCAGGATCTCCGGGCAGGTATAGGGCAGGGCGATGCCCATGTCGACGACCGTCAATCCGTCGTGAAAGTGCTTCGCCAGACACGACGCGCCGGTCAGGCCGCGCGTCAGGTTGATGGCCTGCGCGCGCGTGACCGACTGCGGCGCGGACGAGACGCCTTCGCTGACCACGCCGTTGTCGGCGGCCAGCACATAGATGCGGGTGGGGGAGGCTTCGTTTTTGACCGTCCCGGTGATGCCCGCGAGGCGGATGGAGATCTCTTCAAGCAGCCCAAGGCTGCCGGGCGGCTTGGCCAGCGCGTCCTGCCGGGCTTTTGCCTCGCGCATGGGCGCTTCGTACAGGGGGCTGATCCCGGAAAGCAGGCGCTGCAGCCGCTGTTCATTCTCTGTCATACGATCACTCCAATAGTTCCTGTTCTTCGAGCCAGCGAAGGCTCGGGCGGTCCTGCATGAGTTCGAGCGTACAGGTCGCCTCCGGCGCGAGCTGCGCAAGCAGGCGCAGCAGCGCGGCGCAGTCCATCTTACCGTCCATGAGCGCCGCGTGCAGGTCGCGGCCGCCCTCGTTGTTATGCAGGTGTACGTGGGAAAGGAACGGCGCGCACGCGCGCAGCCACGCCTCCGGCAGCTCCTTGGACGCAAACGTGTTCGCGTGGCCAAGATCGAGGCAGATGCGAAGCCGCGGATCGTCCACACCCCGGACGATCTGCGTCAGCAGCGCCGCCTCCGGCTCGAGCACGTTTTCGAGGCACACGGTCAGCCCCTCCGGGACCTCCCGGATGAGCCGCCGCCAGAAGATGACCGACCGCTCCACAAACCATTCTGAATCATATACCAGCGGCAGAAAGCCCGCGTGCAGCACCAGCTTGGGCGTCTGCAGCTCCTGCGCCTTTCCGATGGCCTGGCGGTAGCGCGTCTCGGTCACGCGCAGGACCATGGGGTCGATGGCGGCGGGCGTCAGCTCGTTGAACGGGCCGTGGAGCACAAAGCGGTCCGCCGCGGCCAGACACCGGTCCAGCGGGCACTCCCACGGCTCCGGCGGCGCGCCATCGAGCCGCGCGGCGGTGCAGAACTGGGCAAGCTCGATCCCGACGCCGAAGTCCCGCGCGCTTTCGCAGCAGTCTTCGCCGATGGACGAGACGTAGAGCTGCGCCCGCTTCACGAGAGCTTCCCTTCCTGCAGCATGCACCAGACGCGGAGCGCGGCGGCCTGCGTCTTGGCGTCGGGGATCTCGCCGCGCAGGACGCGGTCTACCAGCTCGCGCAGCGGCAGGCGGAAGACATTGAGGAATTCATCCTCGTCCAGCTCCCGCTCGCCGAAGGTGAGCTGCCGGGCCAGATACATATGGATGACCTCGGTCGAATACGCGCAGGTGGGGTAGAACCTGCCAAGGGGGATCAGCTCGCCCGCGACCGCGCCGGTCTCTTCGCGCAGCTCGCGCAGGGCGGCGGAGGCAGGGTCCTCGCCGATGTAGTCGAGCTTGCCGGCCGGGATCTCGGTGATGACCTCGCCCATGGGATAGCGGAACTGGTGCTCAAGCAGCACGTCGCCGTTTTCCAGCAGCGGGAGGACGCACACCGCGCCGTGGTGGACGGTATATTCGCGCGTGGCCTGCTTGCCGTTCGGCAGGCGGATGGTATCCTTGAAGATGTGCAGCACGTCGCCGTCAAAGATCGGCTGGGACGAAAGCTGCGTTTCCTGTAAATTTTTGAAGTCTTCCATGGGTGTTTCGCTTCCTTTTTCGTTTTTCTTATCTTACCGTTTTGCGCCTGCAAAGTCAAATCCCGCCTTGTGTATTTTCCCGCGCGCTGCACATACTAGGCCCAGAGAGATCGTTGGCAGTGCTTTTGCAGGATCTGCCGCCGGATGATCCATACGCAGGTGCGCGCAGATCAGCCGCCGCGCTTCGCCGGAGCGGCAGAAGGCAGGCAGGACCCAGGTTCCGCGTCCCGCTGATCCGGGCGGAGTCTGAATCACCGCCCGGTTTCTTTGCAGCCGACGCCCCGGCGGCACCATTTCACCGGGCAGGCTGTTTTTTCCGGCAGAGGCCGGGAGTGAAGATCCACTCCCGGCCTTTTTCGCGCGCAAAAATTTTTCTTGCAACACTTTCCTGTTTTCTGCGACTATATAGGTGAGACGTCTCAAAACACGCAAGATGTAAGGAGGGTTTCATACGGACGATCAGAAGATCCTGCGGGGACTCAAACGGCAGGACAGCGCCGCGCTGGAGGCTGCCATCCGCCGCTACAGCGGCTACGTTGCCGCCGTGATCGGCAACCAGCTCGGCAGCTTTGCCGCCGGGGAGGATATCGAGGAGCTGGCCTCCGACGTGTTCGTCGCGCTCTGGCAGGCGGGCAGGACGCTGCAGACGGAGCATCTGCGCGGCTGGCTCGGCCGTGTCGCGCGCAACCAGGCGATCAGCTTCCTCCGCAAGCAGCGGCTGCAGCTCGTGCCGGACGAGGACTATCTTCTCGTCGACGAGCGCGACGCGCAGAAGCTCCTGGAGGCGCAGGAGCGCAGCGACCTGCTGCGCCGGGCGCTGGCCGGACTTTCCGAAGAGGACCGGGAGCTGTTTCTGCGCCGGTACTACTATAACCAGACTGCCGAGCAGATCGCGCAGGAAAAACATATGAACGCCAATACGGTCCGCAGCCGGCTCGCCCGCGGGCGGCAGGCGCTGAAGGCCGAATTACAGAAAGGAGCGATCCAGATTGAAGATCTCTGTGCAGAGTCTGTTTGAGGACTATGAAGACGATACCGTCGAGCTGCGCCGCGACGCCGACACAGCCCGCATTCTCGAAAAAACCATGGCGAAGCTGCCGAATGCGCGCAAAAAGCGCCCGCTCCGCCTCGTGCTGATCGCGGCAGCAGCCGTGGCGATACTGTGCGGCGCGGCAGCGATCGTACATTATGCCTCCGTCGAACCGGCGGAGCAGCCCTATACGCTGAAAAGCGTCTTCCGCGATGTAGACGGCACCACCATCCGGCAGGATATCGATTTTACGCAGGACGGTGCCGTCACCTTTGACACGGACGGGAAAACAGAGGGCTTTTTCTGCGGCATTTCGCAGCACCCGCAGCAGGTGAACGGTGTTGATGCCGGGCTGACCAGCACGCTGTACGAGTCGCTTTCCTATGCCGACCAGTATGAAGGCCAGCACTTCCTGTCTTCGCTTTCCGACGAGGAAAAGCAGCAGGCAAAGGAGCTTGTCACATGCATCAACTATCATGACAAGGTGAGCAACGACGACTGCAGCGTGGAGTGTCTGTCGGCCAACGACGTTGCGGGCGTCGATCTGCTGCTGTGGGGGCGCGATACCACGCTCGTCAAGGAGGGCACGATCAACGGTCTGTACGCCGCATGGATGGAGAACACGATCGAGCGGCCCAAGCCGGATGAAAACGGGCAGACCGATGAAAAGCAGCAGTATCTGTTCCTCTATGACCCGGACAAGCTGTGCGTGGTAGTCCTGTGGGGAAAGTGGGAGACCTGCGAGGCGCTGGCCGCGGAACTCACGATCGTTCAGACCGACATTCCCACACCGGAACGCGACCGGGACTTCATCTGGGTCGGCGCGCTGGGATAAGCGCCGCGGCGGAAGATCTTCCCTTTTTCCTCTTGACAATTTTCGTCTAATGCGTTAGACTCAAAGCATCAAGCAAAGTCTAACGCATTAGACAGGAGGATTGCCCATGGCCACACCGAAGATCTTTGAGAGCGAATACCGTTTCTGCCTGATTTTATGGGAGCGCGAGCCGGTATCCAGCGCGGAGCTGGCGAAGATATGCAAGGAAAAGCTCGGCTGGAGCCGGACGACGACGTACACGGTCATTCACCGTTTGTCGGAGCGCGGCGTGGTGAAGAACGAGGGCGGGCTGGTCTCGTCCCTCGTATCCAAGGACGAGGCGCAGGCGGCGGAGCTCGACGCGCTGGTCGAAAAGACGTTCGAGGGGTCTTTGCCCGCGTTCGTCGCGGCCTTCGCGCGCAAGACGAAGCTGTCGCAGTCCGAAGTCGATCAGCTGCGCGCCATGATCGACGGATTTGAGGAGGCACAGAAATGACCGACATCTTTCTCGGGTTTCTGAACCGCAGTCTGGCCGCGGGCATTCTGATCCTGGCGGTCGTGCTCGTGCGGCTGGTGTTCAAAAAGGCGCCGCGGTGGCTGCTGTGCGCGCTGTGGGCGCTGGCGGCGGTGCGGCTGGTGTGCCCGGTATCGATTGAGAGCGTGCTGAGTCTCATCCCGAGCGCCGAGCCGGTGCAGCCGGAGATCATCGTCTCCGCGCAGCCCGCCATCACGAGCGGCATCCCGGCGGTCGACGCGATCGTCAATCCCCCGCTGGCCGCGGCGTTCACGCCCAGCCCCGCGCAGAGCGCGAACCCGCTGCAGATCTGGACATTCGTCGCCGCGTGCGTCTGGCTGACCGGGATCGCGGCGCTGCTGCTCTACGCGGCCGTCTCCGCCCTGCGGCTGCGGCTGCGTGTGCGCACGGCGGTGCGGCTGGAGGGGAAGGTGTACCAGTCGGAGTTCGTCTCCTCGCCGTTCATCCTCGGCGTGATCCGGCCGCGCATTTATCTGCCTTTCGGGCTGGAGGCCGGGGCGCAGGCGATGGTGCTCGCGCACGAGCGCGCGCATCTGCGGCGCGGCGACCAGCTGTGGAAGCCGCTGGGGTATCTGATCCTGACCGCGTACTGGTTCAATCCGGTCTGCTGGCTGGCGTACATTCTGTTCTGCCGCGACATTGAGGCCGCGTGCGACGAAAAGGTCGTGCGCGAGCTGGGTGAAGGGTGCAAGGCGGCCTATTCCCGCGCGCTGCTGGCGTGCAGCGTACCGCGGAAGCTCATCACGGCCTGCCCGCTCGCCTTCGGCGAGACGGGGGTCAAATCTCGCATTAAATCCGTCCTCAACTACAAAAAGCCCGCGTTCTGGCTCGTGCTGGCAGCGGTGCTCGTGTCTGCCGCCGTAGCCGTGTGCTTCCTGACTGACCCGAAGCGCGAGGAGCAGACGGAAGCCGCTCCGGCGGAGACCGTGGACGTCACGCCGGCAGCTACATCCGATCTTCTGGACGCGGATTACCCGTCCATGCGGGCCTTTGCCGACGTGTGGCTCGCACAGGCGACCTCCTCGCAGCAGGTCGAATATGAAGTCCAGACCGAAAGCGGCTCCGAGACGGTGACGGATACCATTCATGACGCGCAGGCAGTGGATCTTACGCAGCTCGCGGAGCTGCCCGATCTTGCGCCGGGCGGGACGCTGCAGCTGTGGAGCTTCCAGATCGCCGTCTCGCCGGAGGGCATCGACCCGGATACGGTCCTGCTGTCCACCGAGCGTGGGATGTCGATGATCGACGGGCGGGCGTATCTGCTGGACGGCAGCCGGTATCTGGCCGTCTGCCTGTACGGCAAGGACCGGTATCAGATTCTCTCTGTCCAGCACGACACCGACGGCACGGCGCTCGGCAGCTACGAGACGCTGGACGAGCTTCCGGCCTATCTGCACGATTTCTTCCTCGACTTTGCCCACCAGAGCAGTCAAAAAGCACTCAATGAAGATTTCTTCACCGGCACAGACGGCTATGGCGAGTCCGTCACAGTACCGGCGGTCTTCACGGCCGCCACGGAATCCGGCGGCGGCGATTGGGGCGCGTACATCCCCGCGGAGGGCTGGCTGCGGAATCTGGGCAGCCGGCTGTGGTACAGCGAAAAGACCGGCGCGTCGTTCGAGGTCGTCTATTACCCGTCCGTGCCCGTATCCTCGCAGATCGCGAGCTATGACGCGGGCGGCTATGACGGGCTGGCGATGACGCGCTGCACGGTCTATGGGCTGGGCCCCGAGTCGGCGGTCTATCTCTACGGCGCGGAGGGCGGCTGCTTTGAGGTGCGCATCCGCTGGGATCAGGGCGAAAACCAGACGGACGCTTCCGGCTATAATTCCTACCTGCAGTCCTGCTTCGAAGAGCCGCTGCTGCGGAAGATGGCGATGAGCTTCTACCCGCTGAACGCCGACGGCACGGCGCAGAAGCGCACGATGCTGGCGCAGGCGGGCGGCTACACGCTCTATGTGCGCACGGAGGCGACTGACTGCCCGTACGGCGACGAGAGCTGCCACCTGCACACGAAGACGTCCCTGTCCTGCGAGATGGCGGACGGAACGGAGCATCTGCTGGATCTGGGAGCCGACAGAACCTACTGGTTCATGCACTATGACGCGGGTGGCGGCTTTTTGCGCGTCGGCTGTCTGTCGCAGGATCCGGCGCACGGACAGCGGTTTTCGACATGGTTTCTGGATATCTTTGTGCCGGAGCTGCGCATCGGACTCTCCACCTCTTACACGAACGTGAGCCTCTCCGGCGAAAATCCCGCCGCGCCTGAAGAAGTCGCGACCGACAGCACCATGCCCATCCAGCCCTGCGAGCTGACGCTGCCGAACGGCGTGTATCTGGGCCTTGATTATGAGACGACGCTGCAGCTGGCGCAGGCGTACCGCGGCAGCCGCGTGTATCGCGGGCAGACGCCGGGGGATAACTTCACCGTCGACGGCGTGAGCTATTATTTCTCCGCGGACAGCTCGGGCGTCCTGCGGCTGGATTCCTATTCCGTCATCACCACAGAGCTGGCAACGCAGAGTTTCCTGCGCGGCATCAAGCTCGGCGACGGGCTGCAGAGCGTACTGGATACGATCCCCACGGCAGACTGGAAGCCGGAGGAGCTGTATGCCCAGCTTCTCTACGGCGAGGATCTGGTCAGCGGCGACCGGGCGGTGCTGTACTGGAACAGCTCGATCTACCACCCCAGCTATTACACCCTGATCATCAAGTCCGGTGAGGATTCGGCCAACATCGAGTTTGACCATGACGGGTCCGTGTCCGGCATCTACGTTTCCAATTACTAAAGAGAAAGAGAGGCAGCTATGGACGAATTTTATGAGCAGGAGCATCAGGCGTGGCTCGACGAGCGGAACGCCGTCATCTCCTTCCATGAGATCCCGCAGAGCGAATATTTCCGCGCGCCGGACGGCGTGTTCTGGGTGAACATCCTGTCGCTGCTCGAGCGCGGATACCGGGTGCAGTAGTTTTTCTTGCAATTCACGGCCGCTGCGGTATAATGACAATAAAATCAAAACCGCAGGAGGAAACAATTATGATCGCACTTGCATGTGACCACGGCGCACTGGACCTCAAGAAGGCTATCATGGCGCATCTGGACAAGCGTGGGCTTGCCTACAAGGATTTCGGCTGCTACACCAAGGACAGCTGCGACTACCCCGACTTCGCGGGCCCAGCCGCGCAGGCTGTTGCCAGCGGCGAATGCGACCGCGGCATCGTCTGCTGCACGACGGGCATCGGCGTGTCCATCACGGCCAACAAGGTCAAGGGCATCCGCTGCGCGCTGCTCGACAACCCCATGTCCGCAAGGCTCACCCGCGAACACAACGACACCAACATGATGGCAATCGGCGCGGGCGTCACGGGCGAAATGCTCGCGCTCGAGATCGTCGACACCTGGCTGAATACCGAATTCTCCCACGCCGAGCGCCACCAGCGCCGCATCGACAAGGTCATGGCGCTCGAAAACGACTGACCGCTTGACAAGCAGCCGGATTTGGGTATAATAAAAACAGAGAGGTCGTACCGATAAGCGGTTGACCTTAATTGTAAATTATCTTGCTAAATAGCAGATAGCCGCAACCTTGGCTGGGGGGCGGCTATCTTGCTTTTATGGTGAAGATGTAAAGCATAAACGCGATACAAATCAGAATCCAAACGATGCGAAGCACCCGATTCTGCCACATCAGCATCACCTCCCTCTTCGGGAAGTGCCAGCCGCCTACCGTATATCGTAGAACCTCTCCGACCCTTGCGGGCAAGGTCATTATACAACAAAACACAAAAACTGTCAAACAAAGCCCCGGTTCCGGTTCGGGTAATGTTCGTAGGGACACAAGTTGACACCATATCTTGCAAGG
>ERZ1106954.3087-NODE-3087-length-11002-cov-3.425505_pt1 | contig 11002 bp, 10 predicted proteins | sample MGYA00403678_ERZ1106954 | MGnify/ENA primary metagenome ERZ1106954 (study PRJEB35170, sample SAMEA104062445) | human gut metagenome | biome: human gut; feature: human-associated habitat; material: faeces | place: Denmark | collected 2012-08-20 ... | reverse complement strand
CTCCGGCGGCCAGCCGCTCCAGCGCCTCCAGGTGGACGGCGCCCAGATCCTTCCGTCCGGCCGCCTTTTCAAACCATTCCACGGCCTTGGCCGCATCCTGCGGAACGCCCAGGCCATCCCGGTACTTGAATGCCAGAAGCCCCTGCGCCGTCAGGTTGCCGCTTTCCGCAGCATGAAGGAGATACGGAACCGACTTTTCCGGAGAGCTGTCCGGAACCAGCTTCCGTTCATAAACAAGGGCCACCCACAACGCCGCCTTGGAATCGCCGGCGTCAGCCTCTTTCCTCCATGTTTGGAGGGCTTTTTCATAATAGCGGGCCGCCATTTCCTCATTCTTCGGACCGCCTGTTCCCTTGGAAGCCATTACAGCCACCTGGTACTGGGCCGCGGCATTGCCGCTGTCAGCGGCGCGGGCAAACCAGTACCGGGCCTTTTCAAGATTCTTGGGGTACAGGCGGCTGCCTGTATAAAACAGCTTGCCCAAATCCAGCATGGAATCCACGTCCCCGCCATTGGCCTCCTTCTCCGCCAGGGAAACGTATTCAGACATCCATTTGGACGTCTCCGGGGCATTCCCCTCCACATCATAATGCACTGCCAGTTCCCGGGCGGCAGCTTTATCCCCGTTATGGGCTTTCTCCTGAAGACTGGACAGGTACGTCCCAAAATCCCCCTCACCGGCAGGAGCCGGGGAGGGAACAGCCTGAGACGCATGAAGCGGAGGCTGAACGAGGCACAGCCCACACAATCCGGCAAGGAGCCACCATTTGCACTGCTTCTTCATACCGGAACAAGTCAATCATTAACGGCCCCTGTTTCCGCGGGAGAAACCGCCGGAAGATCTGCTGCCAAAGCCCGGTTTGCGAAAACCGCCTTCACGACGCTGGAAGCCTCCCTCGCGGCGGTCTCCTCCGAAACCGCCTTCGCGGCGTTTGAAACCTCCTTCGCGACGTTGGAAGCCTCCTTCGCGGCGGTCTCCTCCGAAGCCGCCTTCACGGCGCTGGAAGCCTCCTTCGCGGCGGTCTCCGCCAAATCCTCCCTCTCGACGCTGAAAACCTCCCTCGCGGCGGTCTCCTCCGAAGCCGCCTTCACGGCGTTGGAAACCTCCCTCGCGGCGGTCTCCTCCGAAGCCACCTTCACGGCGCTGGAAACCTCCTTCACGGCGGTCTCCGCCAAAGCCGCCTTCACGGCGCTGGAAGCCTCCCTCGCGGCGGTCTCCGCCAAATCCTCCTTCACGGCGCTGGAAGCCTCCCTCACGACGGTCTCCTCCGAAGCCGCCTTCACGGCGCTGGAAGCCTCCCTCACGACGGTCTCCTCTGAAACCTCCTTCACGACGCTGGAATCCTCCCTCACGGCGACTGCCACCGAAGCCGCCTTCACGGCGCTGGAAGCCTCCTTCGCGGCGTCCACGGAAACCATCTTCCCGGCGTTCGCGGGAACGGAATCCGGAATCATCCCGAAGGTCTTCACCGTCCTTGATTTCATCCTCGTCTTCCGTATCCGCAAAGCGGGTTTTCATTTCCGGAGTAGGTTCATAAGAATCCCCAGCCTCAAAATCTTCCGGATTAAATACATAACCTTCATCGGAATCATTGTCTTTCCCGCTCTGTTCGCCCTTGGCGGGAGTCCCGGCTACAAGCTGGGAAGCGCCCAGATACTTGCGCTGGCGGGGAGGATTCTTCAGCAGCAGGGCTACGTCCGCATCATCCAGGAATCTCCAGCTTCCGGGTTCCAGATCGCCCCCCCACAGGGAACCGATGCGCACGCGCACCAGCTTGCGGACACGGGGGCCCAGGCATTGGAACATCTGGCGCACCTGGCGTTTCAACCCCTGTTCCAGAACAATGCAGGCGCGGCGCGCGGAAGCGCGGCAGACGTACTTGGCCTTGGCATTGCCTTCCGGAATGCGGACTCCGCGCAAAAACTGCATCAGCACGGAATTGTCAAAATTCTGATCTACCGTCACCCAGTATTCCTTTTCAATCCCGCCGGTGGGGTGGGAAAGGGTCTGGGTCAGCTCCCCTTTGTTCGTCATGATCAGGAGGCCTTCGGAATCCGCATCCAGCCGTCCCACGTAATTCAGATGGCGCAGGCGCGGCGGCAGCAGGTCGTAAACAGTGCCTATGGCCCCCTGGGCTTCACGGCTGCATACGTACCCGCGCGGCTTGTTCAGCAGCACCACAACCTCCTCCATGGGAGTCATGTGACGGCCGTCCACCTTCACGAAATCCTTCTCCGTCACCCTCATTCCGGGCGTATCAATAACCTTCCCGTTCACTTCCACGCGTCCTTCCTCAATCAGTCTGTCAGCCACCCGGCGGGAATCAATGCCGCAGGATGCAAGGAATTTATTAATGCGGATACCTCCGTTTTCTTCGGAGCCATGTTGTTCTTCACTCATATTGGTATAATGTCCGCTATCTCAGCGGATGGTTTTGTATTGTTTGTATTACGGCAATTCACGCGCCCCAAAAAGAGGGAAAGCCTTCTTTGCCGGAAGAAAAAAGCCTCTCGGTTCATAGACATCCGAGAGGCTTCCTGTATTAGGAAAATGACTTGCCGTGCATGACTCCGCCGGGAAACTCTCCGGAGGGGGTAAAAGCAGGCTTAAGCTTCATGCTTGGTCTTCGGCAGGCCGAGGGGGCTTTGGCCCTTCTTCCATTCGCCGCGTTCCTTGAGAAGCTTGACGCGTTCAAAACGCTTCAGGACGGAACGCTTGCCGCCTACGGTACCGGTTGCTTTGAGGCTGGAATGCTTGGACATGATCTTGTGTTTTGTAAAAGGTTCAGAAAGGTGCTTTACACCACCCTCACGGTGGCAGGCGGGGTTTTATAACGGAAGGCCCCGGTCTTGGCAAGAGAAATTTGACGCGTCGGCCAAATATCTCATTCCACGGCATCCTCCGGATGCGTTCTCAGCCACTCCCTCCATAAATCCGGACGGTTCAGCCGCGTACGCTCTAGGGACTTCCCGTGCTTCCACTTTTCAATGGCGGGATGATTGCCGCCCAGCAGGATGTCCGGGACGGCCAGCCCGCGGAACACGTTCGGCTTGGTATAGGCGGGCGCCTCCAGAAGACCGTTGGAAAAAGACTCCTCCACGGAAGAGCGTTCATCCCCCAGCACACCGGGAATCAGGCGCGCCACGGCATCAATCACCACCACGGCGGCAATCGCCCCGTTCGTGAGAATATAATCCCCGATGGACAGCTCCACATCCACCAGCTCTTCCACCACGCGGTGGTCCACCCCCTCATAATGCCCGCAGAGAATGATGAGGTGGCCGCCGGATGCGGCCAGCTCCCCGGCCAGGGACTGATTGAAGGTGCGGCCCTGCGGGGTCATCAGCACCACGCGCGTTTCCGGCCTGCGGAGTTCCTCCACGGCGGCAAAAATGGGTTCCGGTTTCAGCAGCATGCCCTGCCCGCCCCCGCAGAGGTAGTCGTCCGTCTTGCGGTGCTTGTCCACCGTCCAGTCACGGATGTTATGGCAGCGCACCTCCACCAGACCCTTTTCACGGGCCTTCCCCAGGATGCTGCCGCCCAGGGGAGCTTCCACCATCTCCGGGAACAGGGAGAGAACGTCAATAACCAGTCCAGCGGCCATAAGAAGGGAAGGAAAACGTCAGCGTTCGCGCTTGTGGCCGCGCAGCATGGCCTCAATGAAGGGGTCCAGGTTGCCGTCCATTACGTCCTGAATGTTGCCGGACTCCACGCCCGTGCGCAAATCCTTCACCATCTGGTAAGGCTGGAAGACGTAGGAACGGATCTGGTTGCCCCAGCCGATGTCCCCCTTTTCACTGTACTGGCGGTCAGCTTCCGCCTGCTTCTTGTCTTCCTCAATCTGGTACAGCTTGGCGCGCAGCATGTTCATGGCCTCCTCCTTGTTGCGAAGCTGGCTGCGTTCGTTCTGGCAGGCTACGATCACTCCGGAGGGAATGTGCGTGATGCGCACGGCGGTTTCCACCTTGTTCACATTCTGACCGCCCTTGCCGCCGGAACGGTAGGTGTCCACCTTCAAATCCTTGTCCAGAATCTCAATACTGATGGAATCGGAAACCTCCGGCGTAGCGTCCAGGGAGGCGAAGGAAGTGTGCCGCTTACCGGCGGAATCAAAGGGAGAAATGCGCACCAGGCGGTGGATGCCGCGTTCATTCTTCAAATAACCGTAAGCATACTCTCCATCCACCTTCAAGGTCACGGAACGGATGCCGGCGTCATCCCCGTCCGTGCTTTCCAGATAAGTCACGGAAAAGCCGCGGCGCTCACACCAGCGGATGTACATGCGCATCAGCATGGACGCCCAGTCACAGGCTTCCGTGCCGCCTGCCCCGGCGTGAATGGTCACATAACAGGAAGCCTGGTCCTGCGGGCCGTTCAACAAGGTCAGCAGCTCAAAATCCGCCAGGGACTTCTGCCATTTGGCAAACTCCTCCACGGCCTCCCGGCCCAGGTCGTCGTCATCCGCCTCCTGGGCCAATTCAATGGTAGCGTCAATATCCTCCAGACGGGATTTCAATGCGGAAAACGCCTCCATCCTGTGTTTCAGGGGATTCACTTCCGCCATCAGCGCCCGCGCGGCATTCTGGTCATCCCAGAAATCCGGAGCACTCATGCGTTCGTCCAACTCGGCCACTCGTTGTTGAATGCCGTCCAGGTCAAAGATAGCTCCCGAGCTCGGAAAGACGGCTGTGCAAAACAGCCGTGTCGAGCGCCGAGAGATCTGCAGCGATATGGGGATCCATGCGCGGGAACCTATCACGAATCACCTGAACGGAAAAGGGCAAAATACCGATTCTCCCGGTCATTCTTTTTTCAAGGAAAATTTCTCATGGAGATACTCCATAAGATTCTGGCAAGGGACGTGAGGTCCTTGTTCCCGGCAGTGCGGCTATCGGAAAAAGCAGGGGAAAGGACATATCCCACAGCCTGAACGAATCACAGGGCCGTGTATGGAGGTATCCCGTCCTTCCCGGATAGCCGGCACCCAAAGCGCAACGGAGGCTTGATCCAAATCCCGCCCGCCACCGGAACTAAAACCTACCCGGCAGAATCTTCCCCGGAACCCTCAAAAGGCCGTATCCGGCAGGACTTGAGCTTTTCAATCTCCTCAAAAGTCATGATATGCTCAATCTGGCAGGCAACCTCATTGGCGCGTTCTTCCGGAAGAGCCAGTTCCTCCCTCAGGAAATCAAACAAAATACCGTGGCTGACAATGATTTTTCCCGCGATTCTGCGGCCCTGGGGCGTCAGCTTGACGGGAGCATACTGCGTGTACTCCACCAGCCCCATGTCCGCCAGCTGCTTGACGGCAGACGTGACGGAAGGCATTTTCACCTTAAGCATCTCTGCAATATCCCGCACCTGGGCCGTTCCGCTCTTTTCAGACAGCAGCCCGATGGCCTCCAGATAATCCTCATTGCTCTTGGTCAGCTCCAACATGGTATAAGAGAACAGTTAATCCCTTAGGTGGAACTAACTCAAGACTTTTTCCATCCTTATTTGGAATGAGAAAAAAAACCGCCGCGAATATTACCATTCGCGGCGGTTAAATCAATCAGTGAATTACGGAGATAAGCTTACTTCTCTTCAGAAGGGCTCCATTCTTCGTTTTCACGGGTAGCCAGGTTGAAGGCGTGTTCCAGGCCCACCATATCGCTACTCGGGCGGAGAGCTTCAAAGGAGGCGGTTTCACGGCGGAGCTGCTCGGTGTCGTAATTGACAGCCTTGATGGAAAGGCCGATGCGGCGTTCGATGCTGTCCACCTTGATCACGCGGGCGGTGATTTCATCACCCACCTTGATCACGTCCTTCACGCGTTCCACGTGGTCTTCGCTAAGCTGGGAAATGTGAATCAGGCCGTCGATGTCCCCGTTCAGGTTCACAAAGGCGCCGAAGCTGGCGATCTTGGCCACCTGGCCGGTCACCATGTCACCCACCTTGAAGCGGTCGTTGATGGATTCCCACGGATCAGACTCAAGCTGCTTGATGCCAAGGGAGACACGCTGGTCTTCCTTCTTGATTTCCAGAACGATGGCTTCCACTTCGTCGCCCTTCTTGAGGACTTCGGAGGGGTGGTTGATCTTGCGGGTCCAGCTCATGTCGGACACGTGGATCATGCCGTCGATGCCTTCTTCCAGACCCACAAAGGCACCGTAGGGAGTAAGGTTGCGGACCTGGCCCTTGATAACGGTGCCGATCGGGAAGCGGGATTCGATATCCGCCCAGGGATTGTCTTCCAGCTGGCGAACGCCGAGGGAGATTTTCTGTTCCTTCACGGAAATGGAAAGCACCACGGCTTCGATTTCCTGGTCCAGCTTCAGCACGTCGCTCGGACGGGTGATTCTCTTGACCCAGGACAGTTCGGAAACGTGCACCAGGCCTTCCACGCCCTTTTCCAGCTCCACGAAGGCGCCGTAAGGCAGAAGCTTGGTCACGCGGCCCTTGACATGGGAATTGATCGGGTACTTGCGTTCGATGTCCGCCCAGGGATTGTCCGTCATCTGCTTCAGGCCCAGGGAAACGCGTTCCTTTTCGCGGTCCACTTCCAGAATCACGACTTCCAGGGACTGGCCGATGTGGAGCATTTCGCTCGGGTGGTTCACGCGGCCCCAGCTCATATCCGTGATATGAAGCAGGCCGTCCATGCCGCGGAGGTCGACAAAGGCGCCGAAGTCCGTGATGTTCTTCACGAGGCCTTCCACCTTGTCGCCTTCCTTGACGGTTTCAAGGAAGCGCTGGCGCTGGTCGGCGCGTTCGGCTTCGATCACTTCGCGGCGGGAAAGGACGATGTTCTTGCGGTCGTCGTTCACCTTGACGATCTTGAATTCGTAAACCTTGCCCACGTATTCGTTCAGGTCGCGCGGGGGAATGATATCCACCTGGGAACCGGGAAGGAAGGCTTCCACGCCAACGTTGACCATGAGGCCACCCTTGACGACGCTCTTCACTTTACCCTTGACTAGGCCGCCATCGCGGTACACGCCCACGATCTTATCCCAGTTCTGCTTATGGGCGGCCTTTTCCTTGGAAAGGACGACGATGCCTTCGTCGTTTTCGAGGCGTTCCAGAAGGACCTCGATCTGGTCCCCCACTTCGATTTCCTCGTCTTCAAACTCGGAAATGGAAATAGCGCCTTCGGACTTGTAGCCGATGTCCACCAAAACGACTTGGGGACGGATTTCCTGGATGGTTCCGGTAACGATGGAACCTTCACGCAATTCGCGGAACTTGCTGTCAATAAGTTCCGCCAGTTCAGTTGTGCTCATTTAAATGGTTGATGAGTTAGTATTGCCGATTTTTCTCATGGCCCCTTATTGGCCGGCGGGCAATCGGGGCGCCTTCCCCCGCCGGGCGAAAAATCGGTTGCCTTCAATACCAGTTTCACGCAAGAACTCAAGGCTTTTCTTGAAAAACTCCTTCCGATTTTTTTACGGCCCTGCGGCGCCCCGACGGATGGCGGCAAAAACAAGCGCACAAAAACCTTGTAGCCCTCCCTCCCCATGTTAAATTCCGGCTAATGGGAAAATGCGGAACATCCGCATCCGTCAACCACTCCCGCCGCAAAGCCATGAAAAAAATCATCCTGTCCCTCCTCGCTGCGGGGCTGTCCGGAACAGCCCTCCTTCACGCCGCGGAACCCGTCAAACTGGACCAGCCGGACCTGGAACGGGGGGCGCCAATTATGAAAGCCCTGTCCGACCGCCAATCCATCCGGAGCTTTTCTGAAAAAATGCTCTCCCAAAAAGATCTGTCAGACCTGCTCTGGGCCGCCAACGGAATCAACCGCCAGGAATCCGGCAAGCGTACCGCCCCGTCCGCCATGAACCGGCAGGACGTCAAAATTTACGTATGCACGAAAGACGCCTCCTACCTCTATGACCACAAGGCCCACGCCATGGTCCCCGTAAGCGACGGGGACGCGCGCCCGGCGGACGCGCCCATTTGCCTGGTTCTTGTGACGGACACGGCGGAACCCTGGGCAGCCATGGACGCCGGCATCGTCTCCCAGAACATCTCCCTGTTCTGCTCCGGAACGGGACTGGCTACCTACCCACGGGCCAGCATGAACAAGGAGGCCCTGGCAAAAGCCCTGAAACTGGCCTCCCCCCAAACGCCCATGCTCTGCCATCCGGTAGGGTATAAAAAATAACAACTTCCGGTTCCATCCTTTGGATGGGCCGGAAAAGGGGCCATCCGGAACCGGAAATGAATTCCGCAACAGGCGGAATCAGGGCTCCGGCAGAATATCCACGTAAATGCCGGGAGAGCTCCCTTCAATGGGCATCGCGCCTACCGTCCGGGCATAAAAATCGGCTGGCCCTACCCCGCCGATGATGCCGTAGGCATGCCCCATCTCACGGAGCGCGTTCAATGCGGAAACCAGCAAAACCTTGCCCACACCGCTCTTGCGCGCCTCCTCCGCAACCCCCATGGGGCCAAGAAAACCGCGCGCCGTCACGTCATAGCAGGCAAAGCCGAGAATCTTCTTCTCCCGTGTGGCAATATAACAGGAAATGGGCTGGCGGCTGAATGCAGTCTTCGTTTCACTCACCCACTTGGGAGAAAAATTCCGGCCTACCCATCCAGCCACCAAATGGCGTTCATAAGCCCCCGGCCGCCGGATCAAAATGCCGTCCTTCTCCAGCTTCCGCAACTCTTCTTCGATATCGGGCAAATCATACAGCCGTACCAGCATATCCATCATAACCCCGGCACCGTATCACAACCAAGTGCCGCGGCGAATAAAAAAAACTGGACAAACCCTCCTTTCAACCGTAGACTTCGCCGCACCACAAACAACGAGCTGTAGCGCAGGCTGGTAGCGCGCTTCGTTCGGGACGAAGAGGTCGCAGGTTCGAATCCTGTCAGCTCGACCACTTTTTAAAAGCCGCCTTCGGGCGGTTTTTTTGTTGTTTGAATGCTGCTTTTCAAACAATTTCACACCTTAGAAACCCTATTTTCCTGTTATTTTACACTAAGGTGAATATAGCCCACTAAGTTTAATAAATGGTGCCATACTGATTGATTTTGAATCCATAAAGAGTATCAAGGACACAAAATCACATGAGCAAACCTCTCAGATTTACCATCTTCAAAATGCAACGTTGGGGCAAAATTCTCTACAGGATCAGAATACCGACCAGATTTGCAGCATCAGGGGAAAAAACCGACTTGTACTACAAAACAAGAGCTGAGGCTGAAGAAGAACAAGCCCTGCTCAGAGAAAAGTTGCCTTGCCGCGTTCTCGCAAAGAGAGCAAGCATTCTTTGTTTTTAAAAAAAGGTTTCTGAACATCGTGTCTGGAGAAGGAACTTACAGGTTTCCCTCTCCTGGAATCCCTCATTAAACCTACCCTTCACGATCCAGCCTCATTTGAGCACGTTTCATTAACCTGTAAATTCAAAAAGGGTAAGAAAAAACAGACCTTGGACAAATCATACTCCAAGAAGAATTTCGAGGAAAAAATGCTCTTGGCAATAAGGCAATCAACTACGCCGTTGTCGTCTATGATTACGACAAAGATACTTTCCTTGACGAAAAAGCAACAACAAACACAGAGCCATCTTTCCAAGGGACTTTAATTGAAGACGTGCAAAGACACCAAGTTGAAAATCCACAATAAAAAGCCCCGCTCATATTTCATGAGCGGGGTAGATTTTTCAGAAAAGTTATTTTGTTACAAATTCTTTCCTTGCCACATATCCTACCGAACGGCCCGGTGTGCCATAACCGTCCCGGTAAGTCACTTTCATCAAATACTTCTTCCCCCTTTCCAAGGGATGGTGGTAAATGACATGTTTCGCAAACCCCCGGATAGGAACCTGGAAGGGAATCCCGGGTTTCAAGAGAGTGAACTTCATGTTCTCTGCACTGCGTTCAACGCGGTAACGTGCCCAGTAATAAGCTATTTCTCTGGCTTCTCCATCCAATATCTCCAGAATGATATCCGGTTTCAGAGTCTTTGAAGGATAGAAGCTGTCCAGCAGGCGCACTTCTTTCCGGCTTTTATTGGTAAAAACCAGGGTAAAATCCGGAAAAAGCTTGCCCACCTCGACAGGTTCGGATGCCAGAACAACGGAACATTCCACCTCCTTGCTCTCCGGCCAAAAGTTGAATTCGCCTCCCAGGGACGGGAGGCAGGTCAACAGGATCAGGCAGGGAAGAAGAATTTTTTTCATAAAAGTACGGACGCGGTTGTTTCCAAAACTCCATGGAAACAGCCTGTTCCATGCCAGTTGCAGAAGAGCATTTCCAGTTCTCCGGATTGAACTTCCATCAATTTTTCGGAAATTTGGGAAATATCGACGGGAATGTCAAGTCTGTATTCTTCTCCGGGAGACAGCTCAAGACAGGGCAACTCCCGGGAGAAGGTGATTTTCCCCACTCTGGAATTCAAACGGTAGGTTCTCCCAGCCTGCAAGCTTGTGTAAAAAAAGAAATCCGACGTACGATCGTCAATCACATCAGGAAGTTTGACCACATCTCCGCTGATATTTTTCAAACCGACCCTTATTCTCCCTCTCAGCAAGTCCGCAGTATCCGCAATGAATAACTGTAGAGGAGTCACAGTCCTTGTTCTGGCAGCCTTGGCACTTCCCCCATTGACAGGAGGCAGATAACACACTGGCTCAATGACTCCAGGTTGGGTAATTTGACGCGGAACGTTGTTCCAGCCGTTCCGATCCGCCAGATTGATGACGAACTCCGTGGCTTCATTCAATTTTTTCTGCCCGGCGTGATAGGGCCTGGTATTTTTTTCATCCGGCAAACTCAGGAAATATTTATCTGCTTCCTTATGGAATTTTTCCATAGTCGCTGCTATCTTCATTTTCATCTCTTTTAAAGCATCATCCATTTCAGGAAACTGCTCACAGGACACCTGGATCTTTTCCAATTCCTCCTGTACCTTCAAGTTGGTCCAGTAAAAATTACATGTGTCCCTCCACTGTTGCTTGTGGTGCTCCTCATGGGCCAAAGATGCCTCAGGAGTATGCCATCTAA
>ERZ1106954.3073-NODE-3073-length-11033-cov-32.385498_pt1 | contig 11033 bp, 8 predicted proteins | sample MGYA00403678_ERZ1106954 | MGnify/ENA primary metagenome ERZ1106954 (study PRJEB35170, sample SAMEA104062445) | human gut metagenome | biome: human gut; feature: human-associated habitat; material: faeces | place: Denmark | collected 2012-08-20 ... | reverse complement strand
TCCACGTCGATGTTGTCCACACCCACGCCGCCGCGGATGATCAGCTTCAGCTGGCTGCCCTTGGCCTCGTCGATGTGGTTGGCGCGGACCTTGGTCTTGGAACGGACCACCACCACGTCGAAATCACGCAGCGCCTTGCCCAGCTGATCGGGCTCATAGAACTGCTCCACGACCTCGTGACCCATCTCACGCAGCTCCGCCATCGCGGTCTTATCCATACCGTCAGTAACCAGAATACGCATGGTAATACTCTCCTTCTAAAATACGTTTTGTTGTCGGAATTTGCCGACCAAGAGGGGAATGCGATCATTTTTGCCGCAGCGTGTACGTGGCAAAAATACCACGGCCCAGCCGCCTTGGGCGGCGTTCACCAGTGACCGATGTCAGCTGGTGAGGGGGATATACAAGGGGGATGTTATCCCCCTTGTACGTTACTTCGTGTGCTCGGCCTCAAACTTCTTCAGGAACTCCACCAGCGCCTGGGCGCCCTCGATGGGCATGGCGTTGTACACGCTGGCGCGCAGGCCGCCCACGGACTTGTGGCCCTTCAGGTTGTCGTAACCGGCGGCCTTGGTGGCGGCCACCACCTCGGCGTCCAGCTCGGCGCTTTCGGTGACGAAGGGGATATTCATCAGGCTGCGGAACTCCGGCTCCACGGTGCCCTTGAACATCTTGGACTGATCCAGGAAGTCATAGATGACCTTGGCCTTGGCGATGTTGCGCTTGTGCATCTCCTCCAGGCCGCCGATGCTCTTGAGATACTTGAACACCTTACCGCAGCAGTAGATCGCCCAGCAGTTGGGGGTGTTGTACATGGAGCCGTTGTCGGCATGGGTCTTGTAGCTCATGTAGACGGGCATCTTGGGGTCGATGTCCTCGCGGATCAGATCCTCGCGGATGATGACCACCACCATGCCGGCGGGGCCCACGTTCTTCTGCACGCCGGCGTAGATCATGCCGTAGTCGGACACGTTGCAGGGCTTGCTCAGGAACATGGAGGACTGGTCGGACACCAGTACGTGGCCCTTGGTGTTGGGCAGCTTGTTCCAGGTCACGCCGTGGATGGTCTCGTTCTCGCAGATGTACACGTAGTCGGTATCCTCGGGGATATCCAGATCGGAGCAGTCGGGGATATAGCTGTAATTCTTATCCTTGGAGGAGGCGGCTACGATGACCTCGCCGTACTTCTTAGCCTCGGCAATGGCCTTCTTGGACCATGCGCCGGTCTCGATGTACACGGCCTTGCCGTTCTTCATCAGGTTCCACGCCACAGCGGCGAACTGCAGGGTAGCGCCGCCCTGGATGAACAGCACCTTGTAGTTGTCGGGGATGTTCATCAGCTCGCGCAGATCGGCCTCGGCCTCGTCGATGATCTGCTGGAACACCTTGGAGCGATGGCTCATCTCCATGACGCACATACCGCTGCCGCGGTAGTTCATCATCTCGTCGCGGATCTCCTCCAGCACGGGCTCCGGCATCATGGCGGGACCGGCGGAGAAATTAAAAGTACGACCGTATTTCATGTGGTTTTCCTCCTATTTGTATATTGTTGGGTCTTCCTTGTGCCTTTTGCGTTTGGTAATATATAGTATACGGCAACACCGCGGCATAATCAACAGGGAAAATGAAAAAAAGTCAGATAAACTGAAAATTTTTCAGCCCTGCTGAAAGTTTATCCGACAGGGTTTGACACACTCCCGCATAGATGGTAGAATAATCGTCTGCAAAGAGAACGTTACAGGAGGCGGCACGGCCATGGAGAAGGTAAAGGAGCGCATCACACACTACAGTCTGTACGTCACTGCCCTGCTGAAATGGCTGGCGGTGGGCGCACTGGTGGGCGGCGTGGGCGGCTTCGTGGGCGCGCTGTTCCACCTGGGCGTCGACTGTGCCACCAACGTCCGCCTGGCCAACCCTTGGATTTTGTACCTGCTGCCCCTGGGCGGCGTGGTCATCGCCCTGCTGTACAGGCTGTGCCGGCTGGAGGGCGCGGGCACCAACGCCGTCATCGAGTCCGTCCACTTCGGCAAAAAAATACCCACCCTTCTGGTGCCGCTGATCTTCGTCTCCACGGTCATCACCCACCTGTGCGGCGGCAGCGCCGGCCGTGAGGGCGCGGCGCTCCAGATCGGCGGCGGCATCGGTTACCGCACCGGCACGCTGCTGCGCCTGGGGGAGAAGGACCTGCCCCTGGCCACCCTCTGCGGCATGGCGGGCGTGTTCTCCGCCCTCTTCGGCACACCCCTGACGGCCACCATCTTCGCTCTGGAGGTCATCAGCGTGGGCGTGCTGTACTACGCCGGGCTACTGCCCTGCATCACCGCCTCTCTGACCGGCTACTACATCGCTCTCCTCATGGGCGTGGAGCCCACCCGCTTCACCGTGGCCATGCCGGCGCTGGCCTGGCCCACCCTGGGCCTTGTGGCGGTGCTGGCTGTGGGCTGCGCTCTGGTGAGTATCCTCTTCTGCCGCGGCCTGCACATCACCGAGCATCTGGCCGCCCGTGTCCTGAAGGATCCCTTCCTCCGTGCCGCCGCGGGCGGCTGCGTGATCGTAGCCGCCACGCTGCTGCTGGGTACTACGGACTATAACGGCGCGGGCATGGATGTGGTGGCGCGCGCCCTGTCCGGTCAGGCGGACCCCTGGGCCTGGCTGCTGAAGCTGGCCTTCACCGCCGTCACCATCGGCTGCGGCTTCAAGGGCGGCGAGGTGGTGCCGTCGTTCTTCGTGGGCGCCGCCTTCGGCTGCGTCCTCGGCGGACTGCTGGGCCTGCCGCCCGCCTTTGCCGCCGCCATCGGCCTGGTGTCCGTGTTCTGCGGCGCGGTGAACTGCCCCATCGCCTCCGTCATCCTCAGCATTGAACTCTTCGGCTCCGGCGGTCTGGTCTATTTCGCCGCCGCCTGCGCCCTCAGCTACCTGCTCTCCGGTTACTGCGGGCTCTACAGCAGCCAGACCATCCTCTACTCCAAGCTGAAGGCGGAGTTTATCAATGTGCATACTCATGAGTAAAATCGGCCCCCGGGAACCCGGGGGCTGACATTTTATAAGCAAATCTTAACGTTTCGTTCACATGATTTTCCGAAAATCGTGGTATCCTGCGGGTAGTACAAGAAAAAGAGGTATCGCCCGTGAAGCGCACGCTGACCGAACAACAGAAAAAAACGCTGTCCGTACTGGCCATCGTCATATTCGTTCTGCTGTCGGCGGCGCTGGCCTGGTTCGTGGGGCGGCCCATGGTCCGCTTTGCCCGCCAGCCGGAGCAGTTCCGCGCCTGGGTAGACGGCCACGGCGCCTGGGGCCCGCTGGCCTACGCGGCCATGGTGTTTCTGCAGGTGCTGGTGGCCATTATCCCCGGCGAGCCGCTGGAGATCGCCGGGGGCTACGCCTTCGGCGCCTGGGCGGGCACGGCCCTGTGCTTGCTCGGTGCCGTGCTGGGCAGCGTGACCGTCTTTGCCCTGGTCCGCCGCTGGGGCCGCGGTCTGGTGGAGGTATTCTTCCCGGCGGACAAGCTGGAAAAGCTCCAATTTCTCCTCCATACCTCCCCCAAGCGCACCGCCCTGTTCTGGCTGATCTTCACCGTTCCCGGTACGCCCAAGGACCTGCTGTGCTACTTCGCGGGCCTGACGGACCTGCCGTGGGGGACCTGGCTGCTGATTGCCACAGTGGGCCGCCTGCCCTCCATCGTCACCTCCACCGTGGGCGGCAGCGCCCTGGGGGAGCAGGACTACCGGGCGGCGGTCATTGCCTTCGCTCTCGCCCTCGCTGTGGCGGGTGTGGGCTATGTGATCTACCGCGCCGTCTGCCGTCGGCACGGACAAAAACCGGATAACACAAAGACCGACGGCTGAGCCGCCAACAAAATCCTTCCCTCCGATATCTGTGACCGGGCAGGCGCTTTGACAGACTGAAAGACCGACGGCTCAGCCGTCGGTCTTGTATCTTTTCCTGTCTCAGAATGCGCCCAGCGCCTTGAACAGCACCGACCAGGCGAACATGGTCACGATGCACAGCGCGCTGGTGGACACCACGATGTCCCCAGCCAGCTCCGCGTCGCCGCCCATCTGCTGTGTCATGGTGAAGGAGGCGATGGCCGTGGCACTGGCGAACACGCTGATCAGTCCCGCGAAGCCCACGCCCCGTATGCCGATCAGAAACGCCGCCGTCAGCAGCAGCGCCGGCATCAGGAACAGCCGCACCAGACACACCTCGATCAGGTCCCTCCGGTACCGGCGCAGGCCGCTGAACCGGAAGAAGGCCCCCAGCAGGAACAGCATGAACGGGCTGGTCATGGCGGCCACCTGGTGCACCGCCGACTCCAGCGCCGTAGGCAGCCTCCAGCCGGTGCCCAGGAACACCAGCCCCACGGCGGAGCCCAGGATCAGCGGATTGGTGGCCACCATTTTGATGAGCCTTCCGGCGGGCAGTCTCTCGCCCCGGAACGCCGTCAGGGTGATGACCGCCAGTACGTTGAACAGCGGCACGATGATGGCCGCCAGCATGGCCACCGGCCCCATGTCCGCCCCGGGCACCAGCACCGTGGCCAGCGGCAGGCCGATAATGGCCAGGTTGCTGCGGTACATACCCTGTATCTTCACGCCCTGCTTCTCGTAGTCCTTCTCCGTGGGCAGCACGATGGCCAGGGACAGGCCGTACATCCCCAGCGTGGCCCCCACGGCGAACAGCAGCAGCTTCGGCTGTAACGCCTGGTCGATGGAGGAGGTGTACAGGTTCCAGAACAGCATCACCGGCATGAAGAACCGGAACGCCATCTTGTTCAGTCCGGGCACGTCCTCCACCCGGATACCGCCCAGACACTTGACCCCGTAGCCCAGTCCCATAATAAGAAACAGGGGCATCACGGCGTTAAAGCAGACTTGCAGATTGCTGAGCATGACCCATCGGCCTCCTTTCCCCCGTGCAGCCCCGGCGCACGGTCTATTGCGTCAAAAACGTCATGGCTGCCAGCAGCACGGCCAAAAAGCCGAAGCTGACGGCGGAGAACAGTGCCAGGAACCGTCCAGTCTGTCCCTTGACGTGCTTCGTATACTCCCGGAAGGTGATCAGGCTGGCCAGCGACGCCACCAGCGTCCCCGCCCCGCCGATGTTCACCCCCACCAGCAGCGCCGGGTAATCGTCGGTAAACTGGCTGAGCAGTATGGCCGCGGGCACATTGCTGATGACCTGACTGGTCAGCGCCGCCACCGGCATGGCCCCGTGGGCCAGCAGCTGCCGGAACAGTGTCCGCACAGGCTCTATCCGGGCCATATTGCCCGAGAAGGTGAAAAACGCCGCGAACGTCACCAGCAGCCCCCAGTCCACGCCCAGCAGCGCCCGGCGGTCCAGCACCAGCAGCGCCGCCGTGATGGGGGCCAGCCCCAGCCAATACGGTATGCCGCGCAGCACCATGGCCGCAGCCGTGCAGAACAGTACGCCGTACACGATGCACCGGCGCTTGTCCACCGGCGTCTCCTGTGCCGGTACCGTCAGCGTCTCCCGGGGAATCAGCAGGCAGCACGCCAGGATCAGCGCCGTGGACAGCAGGAACGGCGGCAGCATGATGGTCAGGAACTCCCCATTGGGGATAGTATAATGATTAAATAGGTATAGGTTCTGCGGATTGCCGAAGGGCGTCAGCATCCCGCCCAGATTGGCGGCGCAGTTCTGCAATATGAACGTCAGCGCCGTGTGCTTCGTCTGCCCTGTGCCCTTCAGCACGAACCAGCTCAGGGGCAGAAACGTCAGCAGCGCCGTGTCGTTGGTCAGCAGCATGGAGCCGATCAGCGTAACGACAACCAGCGCCGTCACGGCGCTGCGGGCCGTGTGAAACGCCCGCACCAGCCGCTGTGCCAGCAGGGGGAACAGTCCCGCGCCCCGCAGGGCGCACACCACCGCCAGTATGCAGAACAGGCATGAGAGCGTCTTCACGTCGTAGTACCCGAGATAGGCGCTGTCCGGCGGCACGAATACGGCGGTGACGGCCGCCGCCAGCACCGCGATCACCGGCATGGCGTTGGCGCGGCACCACTGGAGAACTTTCATGTATGTATGCACCTCCGCACGATACGACTCAACGGCTGTTACCTTACCATATTTTGGCCGGAAACGCAAGGGCTTGCCCCGGCTTTCTTGCCCTTTTCCGCCGCCTGTGCTATACTGAAAGCGATACAGAAAAGGGAGGTGCTCCATGGATGACATTTTGAGCCGTTTTTTCATCAACTGCCACAGCAGCATCCGCTATGCCGGCGCGATGACGGTGTGGTTCGACCCCTTCCGCGTGGCGGACGCGCCCTGCGATGCGGACGTGGTATTCGTCACCCACGACCACTATGACCACTTCTCCCCGGAGGATATCCACCGGGTGATGAAGCCCGACGCGGTGCTGGTGCTGCCGGAGACGTGTGTGGCGGCGGCGCTGCGGGCCGGCTTTGCCTCGGCGCAGCTGCTGCCGGTGCGGCCCGGAGAGGCGTACACCGTGAAGGGCCTGCCCTTCACCGCCGTGCCCGCCTATAACCTCGGCAAGCCCTTCCACCCCCACGGGAACCGCTGGGTGGGCTATGTGGTCACGCTGGAGGGCCGGCGGGTCTATGTGGCCGGCGATACCGACGATACCCCCGATGCCCGGTCCGTGTCGTGTGACGTCGCCTTCCTGCCGGTGGGCGGCACCTACACCATGACCGCCGCCCAGGCCGCCGGTCTGGCGGCCGCCCTCCGCCCGCAGATCGCCGTCCCCACCCACTACGGCTGTATCGTGGGGGAGAGGACGGACGGCGCGGCCTTCGCCGCCGCCCTGCCGGCGGACATCTCCGCCGTGCAGCTGATCCGCCAATGACCCCGTACAGAATTCCGCCCCGGCGTCAGCCGATGCCGACCAGACGGTGGAGGTGACGGCCCCGGCACCAGCCGGGGAGGATGATCGAGCGAACGAAAAAGACATTCAGCGGCCCCCGGCGTCAGCCGGGGGGGATGATCGGATGAGCAAAAAAGGCACTTAGCGGCCCCCGGCGTCAGCCGGGGGGATGATCGGATGAGCAAAAAAGGCATTCAGCGGCCCCCGGCGTCAGCCGGGGGGGATGATCGAGCGAGCAAAAAAGACATTCAGCGGCCCTCGGCGTCAGCCGGGGGCCGTCACTTCATTTTTGCTGCATTTTGCTTACAAAAAAAGCACAAAAAGGGAACCAAAGAGTACAGGGCGGGTACAGAAAAAGTAAAGCAAATGTATCAAAAGAAAGCACTATTTCTCGCTTTTTTCCTCCCGCGGCAGCACCAGATTGAGCAGTACGGCCATCAGTGTGGCCACCACCACCGGGGACTTTCCGAAGATGGTCGTCACCGCCTCCGGGAACTGTGCCAGGGCCTCTGCCGCTTGGGAAATGCCCACACCCAGTGCGGCGGAAAGCCCGACGATCGTGGTGTTTCGGGCGGTCAGCCCCTCGGCGGCGATGAGCTTCATGCCGGTCATGGCGATGGTGGAAAACACCGCCGCCGTGGCCCCGCCCAGCACGCATTGCGGGATGGTGGTGAGTACGGCGGAAAATTTCGGAATGATACCGGCAAGCAGTAAAAACGCGCCGGTCAGCGCAAAAACGTTGCGATTTACAACTTTATTTGTGGCTACAATTCCCACATTCTGGGAGTATGTCGCCGTGGGAAGACCGCCCAGCAGCGCTGTCAGAATGTTGCTGACGCCATAGGCTGCGATGCCGCCCCGCAGCTCCTGCGTGGTGGGCTCCCGATCCATGCCGCCCACGGTGGTGGCCGTCAGATCGCCGATAGCCTGAATGGCGTTGATAGCGAACAACAGCCCCAGTGCGACGCACGCCGAGGGTTCAAATGTCACGCCAAAGGGCAGAAATTCCGGCAGAGAGAACCACCCGGCCCCCGCGATGCCGGACAGATCCACCATCCCGGCCCCAAAAGCGACGGCGTAGCCCGCCAGAATACCCAGTAAAATGGACGCCAGCTTAAAAATGCCCCTGCCGCGATTGGTCAGCACCAGCACCACCGCTAGTGTAAATGCCGCAATAGCCCAGTTCTGCCAGGATCCGTACACCAGCGCTTCCGGCAGGCCCCGCTGCACCACAACGCTTTCATATGTGTTGCCGGTGCCGCCGGCCATATAGTTGATGGCCGTGGGGTACAGAGACAGACCGATGGTGAACACTACCGTACCGGTAATGACCGGCGGGAACAGCCTGCGGATAGGCTTGATGAAGATACCCACCAGTGCTGCCACCGCGCCGCCCACGATCATAGCGCCCGACACAGCGGCCAACCCGCCGCTGCCGGAGACGATGGCCTGCATACTGGGCAGATAAGCGAAGCTGACACCGAAGATCACCGGCAGCCCCGCGCCGAAGCGCCCACCGATGGGAAACAGCTGTAGCAGCGTGGTAACGGCGGACATGACCAGCGATGCCTGTATCAGCAGGACCCGCTGGTCATGTGCCAGTCCGGCCACGTTGGCAATGATGATGGCTGGGGTCACGCAGCCCACGATCATAGCCACCAGGTGCTGCAGCGCCATGGATACGGCCATGCCCACAGGTGGCAGGCCCCGGTATTGAAACAGCGCCTCTCGGCGGCATTCAAGCTTTCGCATGGTGTGGTCTCCTTTGTGCGTAGTGTGCTCAGTATAGCACGTTTTTAACGGGAAACTCAACCGTTTTCTCACAAATAGCTGTACAGCCCAAGCGGCGTAAAACCGCCCTCCGGTATCGTCGGAGGGCGGTCAGATCATGCGTGTTTATGCCTGCGGACACTGGCGAAAAATGGGCGCTTCAGCGTGTCTGTACTGCTGAACAAACCGGATTAGAAGGATGACAGCGCCTCGCCCGTGTGTGCGGGGTGCTGTTTTTTGCGCTTGACAAAGGCCGCACAGCAGCATATAATAACGCATTGTTATTGATAACGCATAGTGATCGTTGAGGTGAGCGTAATGCCGGCAGCAAAACGAATATCCAAAGAGGCCATCATCGACGCCGCAGCGGCGGTGCTCCGCATCGGCGGGTTTGAGGCCATCAACGCCCGCAGTGTGGCAAAGGCGCTGGGGTGCTCCACCCAGCCTATCTATCTGTCCTTCCGTAATATGGAGGAGTTGAAGTCCGCGCTGACCCAGCGGGCCATCGAGCAGCATACCCAGCGGGTACGGGAATCTCTGCGGGCGCATGAAGGGTGCGATAGTCGGTACAGCAGCTACGGCATGGGCTTTGTGCAGTTCGCGGCCCAGGAAAAGCAGCTGTTCCGCTGGCTGTACCTGGAGGACAACCAGCCGGGCCGCCATCAGGAGGACGTGCTGGAGCCGGAGATCATCCGGACCGTCATGGACGAATTCGGCTATGACGAGGTCACGGCCCGGGCCTTTCACCGGGATATGACGTATTATTCCTACGGACTGGCCATCCTCGCCAACACCGGGCATCTGGCGCTGACAGAGACGGAGCTTCGGGAAACCTTTCGACGGGAGTTCCGTGCACTGGCGGCGTATTACGGTCCGCCGAAGAAGCTGCCGGAATTTGCAGAGAGGGAGAATGCAGTGCATCAATTATTCCGCTAAGAGGCCGTCTTGCAAAATTATAAGAAAATCGCAGGAAATGTAAGGAAAAGCAATGGCTGCCATGGGATAATGGCGGTATACTCCTCCGGTGGAAAGAAGGTGTTGAAGTGAAAACAAATAAGACATTGGCACAGAAGCTGTGTCTGCTGGACCTGGTGAGTCTGCTGTCGTATACGGCGGCTCTGCTGGCAGCGCTGTGTTTTTTGGTGCTGCTGCCCGGGTGCAGCCTGGGGGAGAAGGTGGATCGCGAGCCGGTGCAGACACTGGAATGTACCCGCCCGGTATCCCTGTCCGGGCTGTATCCGGCGGGCGGCAGCGTGGTGCTGATCAGCTGGGCGGACTATGAGAGCGGCAGGACCACTGTGCAGCTGGTGGATGCGGAAGCGGACACCGTGAAGCGTGAGGTCACGCTGGATGGGGTTTGGGATACGAAGCGGCAGGCCCTGGCGCATGGATTTGCGCTGTGCGACCGGGAGACGAATCGTTGGAAGCTCCTGGACGATGTGCTGACGGAGACAGGCAGCTTTGATGCGGAGAACGTGGATGGCTTTTTCTCATATGACGGGGAGAGCTATTACTTCCTGCGGGACGGGGTACTGCATTGTCAGAACGTAGCCGGAGGAGAGGCACAGCCGGTAACGGCGCTGTCACAGCTGCGGTTCGCGGAATTGACGGCCTATGATGCGGCAAGCGGGCGGATGGCGGCCCTGTTCCTCCTGTCACCCTACGGCAGCGTCTGCGGTACGGCGGTCTTTGACCCGGAGACGGGGGCGATCAGCCTGCTGCAGGAGCAGCGGTATCAGGTGATGTTGGCGCCGGCGGGCGGCATGAGCCTGCTGGCCTTTGACAACGATAAAATGGGATATTCCGCCCTGTGCGGCAGCGGCGATACGTTCTGGTTCGCCGATGCTTCGCTGTTTCTGGACGCGGGAGGCGCGCTGTACGCCGTCGGCGATGCGGAGGAGCTGATCGGTGTGGGAACGGGCCGCACGACGCTGTATAACGTGGGGGAGAGCATCACGGCCTGCGACCTGACGGCTAACGGTATCGCCGGAGAGATGTACGACTGCTGCGTTCTGCCGGAGGCAGGCCTGCTGGTGGGCGGCATGTATGAAAACGGCGCCTTCCGGCTGTACGTTATAGACCCGGCGCAGCTGACCTTCGAGCCGGCAGCGTCAGCGGTGTCCGTCCCGTCGCCGCTGACGGTGAATGAGACACTGCTGCAGGCCTATTGGGGTGCCCTGAACGGCCTGCCGGTGGCAGAGAGCTTACAGGAGGCGCGGCAGCAGGCGGATGTGTTGGAGCAGCGATACGGCGTGCGGATACTGCTGTCCTCCCAGTGCCGGGAGGCAGCAGAACTGAGCAGCTATCCCATCACTCTGTCGGACACCATGGACACGGAAGCAGAGCTGAACGGCGTCCGCGCCGTGCTGGCGGCGATGGACCGCAGCTTTGCCCTGTATCCGGAGGGCTTTCTGGC
>ERZ1106954.3069-NODE-3069-length-11042-cov-3.872941_pt1 | contig 11042 bp, 5 predicted proteins | sample MGYA00403678_ERZ1106954 | MGnify/ENA primary metagenome ERZ1106954 (study PRJEB35170, sample SAMEA104062445) | human gut metagenome | biome: human gut; feature: human-associated habitat; material: faeces | place: Denmark | collected 2012-08-20 ... | reverse complement strand
CGGATCGCGTCGATATCCTCCGGGCGCTCGGCCGCGTCCACCAGAACCAGCACGTCGTTATCCTCCACCTTGATCATTCCGGCGGAAACAGCGGCCAGCCGTTCCGGCGCGTCCGGGCAGCGAAAGGTGAGCTGGCCGGGCACCAGAGCGGCGATCATGTTGCTGTGACGGGCCTGAACGCCGTACTGGCCATGTACCGTCGGCACGATCAGCGAGGTGCAGTCGCCCTCGAAGAACACCCGGTCGGCGGCGAGAATATGCAGACGAAATGTGTTCATTCCGCAGTCTCCTTCGCTTTCTGGAGCACTTCGTCAATGGAACCCACGTTGTAGAACGCGGCTTCGGGCACCTGATCCAGCTCGCCGTCCACGACGTTCGCGTTCGTGTAGCCGTGCGGCGTGCCGCCGTCGAATTTGAAGCCGTCCACGCCGTAGTCGCGCATCAGCGCCTGAAGCTGCTCGTCTAAAAATTCCGCGTCGATGGGATTGGCAAGGTTCAGCGCGGCGCTGTATCCGTTCCACCATTTCAGAAGCGCGACCTCGCCGGTTCGCGTGCGCAGGTAGAGCCCCTTCTCGGCTTCCTTTTTGCCGCCGATGTCGGGGCGAATGGAGCGGATGAACTTCTCGCCGTCCGGGCACACATAGGGAACGACCCACAGAAGCACGGTAAAGCCCATCTCATGCAGCTCGTCCACCATTTTGCGCGGGTCGGGGAAGCGCGCTTCGTCAAAGCGCCAGTCGCCGTAGCGGCCGTGCCAGCCCTCGTCGATGATGAAAATGCCGGGGCGATAGCCGTGCGCCACGTAGCCGCGGGCGAACGCCAGCACGCCCTCCTGCGTGGGGCGGTAGGTAAATTCCATCCATGTGTTGTATTGCGCGGTGCGGAAAAACTCGTCGGGCAGCGCGCGGCGGTCGCAGGGGAAATGGGCGCGCATCGCGGAAAGATACGCGTCCCGCAGGGTTTCTCCGGCCTGCACCAGCTCAATATCTGCGCCCTCCATGACGAACGCGCCGTCGACGATTTCCACGGCGAAGGGGTTTTCGCTCCAGATGCAGCGCCCCTTCGAGGAAACGTACAGCGGCATGGTCTGGTTCGAACATTCGTCGAGGAAGTTCTCGCGGTACGCGCTGTCCCGCGTCAGCGGACAGACCGCCGCGCCCGTGGAGCCGCCCCACCAGAACTCGCCCTCTTCAATCGGAAACAGATACGTCATTTCACAACGCCCTTTTTCAGGATGATGTTCGCGTACAGCGCGCTTTCGCCGGTCGCCACGACGGCGTAGCACTTCTTCGCGCGGTCGTAAAACTCGAAGCGGCCGATGTTTTCAATCTTCTTGTCGCCCTCGTGCTTCCTGATGACCTTCTCGTAGTCCTTCCAGATCACGGGATCCACGTTGTCGCCGGGCACAACCTGCATCAGCGTCACGGGCGCGTCCACGTAGGTATCCAGCGGGAACAGCGCGAGGATGGCGTCCAGAATTTCGGTCACGCCGTGGCCGTCCAGACGCACGAGACGCTGGGCGATGGAGGCCGCCGGGAAGTTGCCGTCGCCGATGCATAGCTCGTCGCCGTGACCCATTTCCATCAGAATCGGGGAAATACCTTTCAGCATGTTTCTTCTCCTCCTGTCGTTAGGGTGGTTACCAGATTATCGCTCGTTTCAACCGTTCTGCGCGCGGCGGGAACGGCGGAAAGACGGTTGGTTCGCGCGCCGGCTTCGCCCGCGGAGGTATGGAAGCGGCGCAGGCGCAGCGCGTTGGCGACGACGAAGATGCTGGACAGGCACATCACGGCGGTGGCCAGCATGGGACTGAATTGCAGCCCGAGCAGCGGGTACAGCGCGCCCGCGGCGACCGGGATGCCGATGACGTTATAAAAGAACGCCCAGAACAGGTTCTCGCGCACAACGCGCATGGTCATGCGCCCGAGCCGGACGGCCTGCGCGACGAGCCGCATGTCGTTTCGAAGAATGACCACGTCCGCGGATTCGATGGCCACGTCGGTGCCGTTGCCCACCGTCACCGTAAGGCCGGAACGGCGAAGCCCCGGCGCGTCGTGTGCGCCGTCGCTTACCAGCATCACGCGCTTGCCGTCCGCTTCCAGAATGCGAAGCATCACGTCCTTGTCCTCCGGGCTCAGGCCGCTGCGCGCTTCGGTGATGCCGGCGTGGCGCGCGATCGCGTCTGCCGTGCGCTGGTCGTCGCCGGTCAGCATCAGGGTGGAAACGCCGTCCGCGCTCAGGGCGCTCACAGCGTCCACGGCCGTGGGACGAAGCTCGTCCTTCAGGGCGATCAGCCCGCGCACGCGGCCGTCGGACGCGACGAACAGCGGCACCGCGCCCTCGTCGCTCACGTCGTCGGCGCGGGCGCGCCACGCGGAAACGTCCTGCGCGCTCTTGTCCATCAGCGTCAGGTTACCGATCAGCACGCGCGCGCCGCCCACGCAGGCGCGAACGCCCTCGCCGGGAATCTCTTCGTATTCCGTCGCGTCGTCCATCGGCAGGTTGAGCGCGGCGGCTTCGGTGCAGATCGCCTGCGCGCAGGGATGCGTGCCCGCGCGCATGGCCGAGGCGGCCAGCGCCATCAGCGTGCGCCGCGATTCGCCGTCCGAAAGCACGCAGCCGCACACGCGCATCCTGCCGGAGGTGAGCGTTCCGGCCTTGTCGAACATCACGGTGTTGATCGCGCCCAGCTGCTCCAGCGCCGCAGCGTTTTTAATGAGAATGCCCAGCTCCGCGCCCCGTCCCGTGCCCGCCATAATGGCCGTGGGCGTGGCAAGCCCCAGCGCGCACGGGCAGGAAATCACCAGCACGCACACGGCGGACTTCACGGCAAACGCGGCGCTTTCGCCGAATACGCTCCACAGAACGGCCGTCGCCAGCGAAAGCAGAATGACCAGCGGCACAAATATGGAGGCCACGCGGTCGGCCGTGCGCGCAATCGGCGCCTTGGTCGCGCCCGCTTCCTCCACCAGCGCCAGAATCTGATTCAGGCGCATGTCCGCTCCGCTCCGCTCTGCGCGCATTGTGAACGCGCCGTCCAGACACACGCTTGCGCCCAGCACCGAATCGCCCTCGTTCAGCGAGACCGGCGCGCTTTCGCCCGTGAACATGGACATATCCAGCCGTCCGTCGCCGGAGAGAATTTTGCCGTCGGCGGGCACCACGTCGCCCCGGCGCACGAAAACTGTATCTCCGGGGGAAACCTCCGCCGCCGGAACGACCGTCTCATTGCCGCCGCGAACCACGCGCGCCGCCTCCGGGCGCAGCCGCTTCAGCCGCGCAATGGCCTCGCTGGTGCGCACGCGCGCCAGCGCTTCGGCATACTTGCCCAGCGTCACCAGCGCCAGAATCATGGCGGAGGTGTCAAAATACAGGTGCATCTCATGCGCCATGCCGGAGGACAGCTTCCACGCGCCCACCACCAGCTCGAACAGACTGTAGGCCGCGGACGTGCCCGCGCCCAGCGCAACCAGCGTGTACATGTTGGGCGCGAAGTGAATGAGCGATTTCCAGCCGCCGGTGAATACATCCCGGCACAGAATAATGACTGGAAGCAGCAGAATCAGCTGCATCACGGCGGCGGAGAGCGGATAGCGGAACGCTTCCGGCAGCGGCAGGCGCAGGGGCTTTGCAAGGCACAGATACAGAATCAGCAGCGAAAACAGCCACACGAGCACCAGATGCGCGAGTAGCCTGTGCTTCTCCCGCTTCTTTTCGCCGTCCGGACGCTTTTCCCGTGCGCGCGCCACATAGCCCGTCGCGGCCACCGCGGCGATGATGTCGCCCGGAGTTACCTCATCCTCGTCGAACGACACGCGCATGTCGCCCGTGACCATGTTTAACGATACGTCCAGCACGCCATCCAGCGCGCGCACGCGTTTTTCAACCTGTGAAGCGCACGAAGCGCCGCCAATTTCCGTGATTCGAAAGGTTCGTTTCACGATTCCGCCTCCCGATGAGAAATCTCCCAGTATAAATTCATTATACACGACGCACGTAAAAAACACAACCGAATATTCCGTTTGAAAGAAACGAAATCCGCGGGGGAAAAAGTGGGGGAATCAGCCCTTGACGGCGCCGCCGGTGACGCCTTCTACGTAGTAGCGCTGAAGCACCAGGAAGAGGGCGGTAATCGGGACGGAGACCAGCACGCCGCCCGCGCAGAAGCGGGTGAAGTAGCCCTGATAGTCCTTGGTAACCATCCAGCGGAAAAGACCCACGGCCACGTTGAAGCTGTCGGGCTTTCCAAACGCCACGTAGGACGCGTACACATAGTCCGCCCACGGCGCCATGAAAGCCATCAGCGCCGTATAGATCACGATGGGCTTGGAAAGCGGCATGATGATCGCGAGGAACACCTGAAAGCGGGTCGCGCCGTCGATGCGGGCGCTTTCGTCCAGCGACTTCGGGATGGTGTCGAAGAAGCCCTTGGAGATGTAGTAGCCCATGCCGGAGGAGGCCACGTACACGAGGATCAGGCCGGGAATGGCGCCCTCCTGCGTAAGCCCCAGCGTGCGCAGCAGGAAGTACAGGCAGATCATCGTGAGGAAGCCCGGGAACATGCCCAGCACCAGAATCAGGTTCATGATCAGCCTGCGCCCGCGAAAGCGCATGCGCGACAGCGCGTAGCTCACGGACAGCACAATCATCGTCTGGAGCACGGCGCAGATGGCCGCGATTTCGAGGGTGTTCAGATACCACGTGAAGAAATTGCACTCGGAGGAGAACAGGAACTGGTAGTTGTCCAGCGAGAACTTCTTCGGGAGCAGGTAGCTGACCATGCCGCCGTTCTCGGTGAGATAGGAGCGGAAGGACTGCAAAACCAGAAATATAAACGGCAGAAGCCATATCGCGGAAATCACGCTCAGCACGATATAGATGGCGGTATTCGTGTTTCTTTCGTGCTTGGACAGGCTCATTTCGCTGCCGGGCGCGCGGGAAGAACGGTTTGTCTGCGTCATCACTGAAAATCCTCCTCGTTCCTGACGGACGGAATCGAGTTGTACACGATCAGGCTGGTGACCGCTGTAAGCACGAACACGGCGATGCCAGCCACGTACAGCAGCACAGTGCCCATGCCGCCGGTGGACGGGAGGGTAGAGCCCTTCTTATCCACGATCTTGTTATCAAGGGTGGAATCAGAAGACAGAGTCACCTGCGGATTACCGGACTCGTTAATAGAGTGCGTGGCATCAATCTTGATGGTCTTGACTGCGGCAGTGGTGTAGCCCTTCGGAGTGGTGGTTTCCTTCAGGTAGTAAGTACCGGCATCAAGGCCCTTGATCGGGAAAGTGCCGTCCGTAGCGGACTGCATCTCCACTGCGGTCTCATCAGCCTTTGCCGGACGGTAAGCACCCAGAGTGTCATCCTTCACGAGCTTATACTCCTGAGTGCAGCCTTCATCCGTATACAGCTTGAAGCCTGCTCCTGCAAGAGCATCACCGTCCACGCTGTCAATAACCTTCTTGTTGGTGATACCAAAGGTAAAGGCGTAAACAGTCTTGTCTTCGGTCTTGCCAGTGCCTTCAGCGTTCGGATTGTTGGAGTACTCAAGGTTGACGGAGTTCTTGTTGTCCGTAGCGCCGGAAGCGTTGTTGATAGTGGCCTTCTCATTAAGGTGCGCATTATAGATCACTTCAACGGTGAAGCCTTGGGCAATCTTGATGCCTTCGCACTTGGCGATGACATCATCGATGGTCAAAGACCAAGACTGTGTGCCATCTCCCGCAGCTGCGGGAATAGTTGCAGTGTAATCAGTATTAGCAAGGGTCCAAGTCTTAGCGGCAGTGCCATTGTTGCCGTTCACCTTGACGGATGCGATGGATTCGAAGGTGACGCCCTTGCTCATCGTATCGTTGAACTTAACCTTGTAGGTCTTGTAATCAGCGAGATTGGCTTCTGCCGGAATAGTGGCGTCGAGCTTGAACTGGAAGGACTCATTAATATCGTGGTCAGCAGTATTGCCCCAACCTTCAGTTGCACCAGCCTCAGCATCACCAGTCTCATCCTGGATCTTCTTGTCGACGGTCGGCTGGGTGCTCTTCGGCGCAACCTTTACATCCGCGCCAATAATCTTCAGAATGAAGGAAGTATAGGCATCGTTCTTCTCGTTCAGAGTTCCGGCCTTATCCTGAATAAGGTAGTAACCGTCACTCAGGCCAGAGATGGTGTAGGAACCAACACCAGTCGAGACAAAATCACTGGAATCAGTATAAGTGGTGGAGAGCACGCCACTGAACGCCGTGGCATATGCCTTAGCATCCGTGGAATCACTGCCCTTGGCAGCCAAATTCTGGGAAACAGTTGCAGCATCCTTGCCCTTAATCAGAGCATCAGTGCCTTCAGCAGCAAGCTTGCTCTGGTCAATGCCAGAACCCCATACAACATTGCCCAAGGAACCGTCTGCGCCAAGGTTGCCAGTGAAAATCTGGTATGCCTCGTACGTGTGTCCAGACTTGGCCGGGCTGATAGTGACAGTATGTGTACCCTCAGCCGCCATGGCGGTGGAGGCACCGGCGAAACCGGCGACGGCCATTGCCGCGGTGGCTGCCACAGCGACGAGGCCCTTGAGAACCTTGTTCATTGTTCTCCCTTTCTTTCTTGTTTGAAATCTTGAATCTTCAGTTATGTGTGTTCAGTTATTGCCTAGTGGGCATTGGGTCGCTACGCTACGGTCCAGCCCCCCCTGCCCTAGACGAGTTCATCATTGCCGCCTCCTGACCTTGAGGGCCATTCCAGCCGCAACAACACCTATCAACGCAGCCACCAAAGCCGCCGCGTAAATCCAAGAGTTGCCAGTTCCACCAGTCGCCGGCAACACCACCCCCGGCTGGTTCTTAATCCCCCCAACCGCGAAGTTGAACACATCAGAGTCGTAAGTCTTATCGGCAGTTGTGAAATCGCCCGTCTTATCCGCGGTGCCTTCAGCGACGCTGTTCGAATTCCAGTTGCCAGTGACGTCGGAACCTTCAACCGGGCCGAACGTGAACGTGCGGACGGTGGAATCGACGTCGTATCCGTCAGGAGCCTTGGTTTCGACCAACGTGTACGTGCCCCAATCCAGGCCTTCCAGCTTGAACTGGCCGGCAGCAGGGTCGACGTCGTACGGCTGGCCTTCCGCAGCGCCTGCCGGCGCGGAACAAGTGGTCTCCGCCGCAGTCTTGTTTTCGGCAGGCACGCAGTCGGTGATCGTAATCAGCTTCTGATCAGCAGAAGCGATGTCGGTGTACTCGGCCTTGTCCTTATCGTTCCAGCCGAAGTTCTTAGTCTTCGTCAGCTTCCACTCCGAGCCGGAAAGCTTCTTGCCATTGTTGGAATCCGAGGAAACCTTGTTCCACGAAATCGTGCCGGTGTTACGGGTGTTCGGAATCTTGTTGCCGGTAATCGCAGTGTCGCCAGCATTGGTAATCGAAACCTTCGTAACACCGTTCACGGTCGTAATCGTCACCGTATACGGACCGCCAGCGGTATAACCATTCGGTGCGACCATTTCGGTAAGCGTATACGTTCCATCGGCAAGATCAGTCACCTTGAAATAACCAGGCGCAGTGTTCATATCGCACTTACCGAGAGCGTCACCGCAAGAGTAAACGGTGGTCGTGCTGCTGCCAGAACCCGCAACAGCCGTCTTGCTGGAACGCTGCCTGTTAGCGGGCACGCGAGCCTTCACCCTGGCGACCGATCGAGTGGTCTGGCAGGCAGAGGGCTCACCTTCACCCTTATCGGAGTTGGATTCGATATGCATGCCTTTGCCGTTATTCCAGAACGTGAAGTTATCGCCGTTAGTGTTCCAACCGTTGGAACCGTACCAGTTACCGGTCTTGATGTCCGTGGAGTCGCGGAAGAGGAAACCATATCCCTTATGCGCGTCAGCCTTCGGGATGTAAGCGACCACGTAATCACCATTGCAGGCGTCTTCCATCTTGACTGCCGGCCAGTAATCGGCGGTCTTCTGGTAGTGCAGGTAGTAGTTGCTCCACTTGCTGTTGACGGCGGACTTCTTGAAATACACGCCTACCGTCGAATCATCCTTCACCGTGACGATAACGGAAGCGGTCGCTCCGGAAGGAGTCTTTGCCGTGATGGTGGTCGTGACAGCCCTCAGACCCTTAACCGTAGCTGTGTTGTCGGAACCCGCCGTGACACTGGCAACACTGGTGTTGCCGCTGTACCACGTGACGGTGTCAGAACTCGGCGTCGGCGTTGCAGTCAACGTAATGGTCTTACCGAGGCTAACCACTGAATCTCCGGTAATGATGACGGTACCAGTGGTGGTGCTTCCGCCGCTACCAGAGCCACCGCCGGCACTGCAGCCGGAGGGAGCACCGTTGACAGCCCTATAGTCCTGTACGGCCACTGCCGATTGACCCGCCGAAAGAGTAAAGTTCGAACTGCTACTTGCACTGCCACTGTGATACCAACTATCACCTTGGTAGAACAGGAATTCCACAGCTTTAAGGCCAGGGTTGTCAATCGTAACACTCAGCCAGCCAGAACAATTGGTAGCATTGGACAGCACAGGATCCGTGTCCTCTGTGCTCCAATCTTCATTCCCTTCCGCTAACAGACGATAACGCAGTTTCGTGTTGCCGGAAGTGTACCCTTCTGCCTTGAAATAGAACGTGGTGCTGTTCTTTGGCGTCGGCTTGATAATCGTGCCAGCCGGAACAGTCACATTGACAGTCGCGCAAATATTCGTAGCGGCAAGCGAGCATGCAGTAACGGTGCCGTCGCCATCGTTGACGGCAGTAACCTTGCCATTGTCATCAACCACCACGGAACCGGTAGCAGTCCATGCGACCCCTTGCGGTACGCCGTCGGTTTTATTGTCATTACCAAAAACGGACGCAGTAAGATCAAATGGAATACCCTCAGTCATCGTGATGGTCTCTGACTGTACATTACCGTCGTAGTAGATCTCGACCGATGTGACATCTTTGGTTGAATCCGTGATCTGGTAAGCGGTCTGACCGTCAGAAGTGGTCAACTGCCATTCCGAACCGGACAGCACCTTGTTGGAATCAGAACCGTCGACTTTCGACCACTCCAGCGAAGCGCCCTTCTTCTCATTGACAATCCAATTGCCTGCAACGGCGGTCCATGTAGTGCCGTCGGAAGATTCCTTCACGTCCTGGGCAGTAGAGCCACCCGCACCGGCAGTAATCTGATATACCTTGCCAGAAACCTGATAACCACTGGCAGAAGCGATCTCCTTCAGATAGTACGTGGCATTCGGGTTCAGGCTACCGATTTGAATGGTGCCGTTGTCAGTGTCGTCAAGATCGAATGCGCCACCATCCTTGACGACGCGCAAAGCGTTTGCAGCGGTCCCGGCCTTAGCATCCGCATAGTTCTTGAACACGCCCCACGTGGTGCCGGCGAGCGCGTTCTTGCTCGAATCCACCTTGTTGATCTGGATTACTGCGCAGGAGGAGTTGAACGTGCCGTTCCAGGGGAGGTTATGACGTTCCTGGTCCATGTTGATCACGGAGGCGGTCCTGCCTTCCCAGCCGCCGTTATTGTTGGCATATGGAATGGCAGTCGGATTGTACATGCTGAAATCGCCACCGACATACACGCGGCCATTGGTGGTGACATGGTCTTCGAAATTACCGCGCGGGACCAAGATGCTGCCGAGCATGGCAGCAGCAGGGTCGTCCTTCGTTTCCTTCCCGTCGCCTGCGCCTTCAGTTGCGACGCCACCACGAATGGTCACTTGGGTGGCATCCTTGAAGTTCCACATGATCTTCTGCGCGGCAGTGGGATAGGCGTTCTTCTGCGCGGCAGTCGCAGCCTTGGAATAGCCGTCACCAATCTCGAGACCGTTCCACCAGAATCGCCAGCCGGTGTGGAAATCGACATTACCACCGCTAACGTTCACCACGACCGAGGCATTACCTGGAATGTTAGTGAAATTGAAATCGACACCACGATAGCCATTGGAGGAAAGTTGCGTTGCATCGATGTTAAAGACCTGCATGGCGGATGTTCCATCGCCGGTGAAAGTGATGAGTTTTTCAGCATTTGAGCCGGAGGCCTCGAATTTGAAACCATACTGAATCTGATTATCGCCAAAATTGTAATGATGCCGCGTGTAGTAGCCATCGCTTGAGTAGTCTGCACCAGTAGTCGAAGTTTGGGTCGATGATTCAGCCGTACCGACTGTGCCTTCGGCGACGTACACGCCCTCGCTCTTCTGCAAACCAGCTAGATGCGTGGATAAGCCCAGAACGTTATCAGTGTAGAAGGTGGAGTAATCCTTCGTAGCACCGTTAAGAGTGACGTTACTTAAGCCAGTGGTGTTGTCGTAATGCACGTTCGTACCAGTTGCAGCATCAGTAGAAGCTGTGGCGTCCCATACGGAGCGGCCGGCGTTGGATCCAAAACTATTATTATCAGCATTGAGATGCCAACTGGTGTCGCCTTTGATGCGGGCGGAATACCATGTACCGCTATTGGTGTTCTGCACGAATGCGCGACCAGTGGAACCATTATCGAAGCCACCGAGAGCGGAAACTCTCTTGTTGCCCGCATCCCACATACTGCCCGTGGAATTACTCGTATTGGATGTGCTGTTGCCAGCCACCACCAGCACATCGCTACCGGACTTCGGACGGAACTGCGCGCCAAAGCCAACCACACCAAAGCGAAAACCTTTGTTGCCCCAGCTATTCTTCACACCATTAGTGGCAAGCTTGCCATTGACCAGCGTGAGTCCCTCAGCTTCCACAGCATAGGACTTATCAATCTTTTGAGTTGAATTGAGGTTAGTGTAAGCACCGCCATTGTTCATATTGTTGGCGCCAACATACATGTTGCCACCCACATAAGTAGCAACGCCGGAATCGACAGTGAGGTCTCCGACATTATCGCCCAAGCTGATAGGCTTTGGCGTACAAATACCTGCTTCAGCAGTGTCAGCCTTGGCACTGTAAGTAGGGAGCAATGAGGTGATGGTGACGGTGGCCATCATGGCTACCGCTATGGCGGCGGCGGTCAGGGAGCGGGTACGCGAAAGCGCGCGACCGGTTGCCGATCGCGTT
>ERZ1106954.3061-NODE-3061-length-11058-cov-4.046260_pt1 | contig 11058 bp, 8 predicted proteins | sample MGYA00403678_ERZ1106954 | MGnify/ENA primary metagenome ERZ1106954 (study PRJEB35170, sample SAMEA104062445) | human gut metagenome | biome: human gut; feature: human-associated habitat; material: faeces | place: Denmark | collected 2012-08-20 ... | reverse complement strand
TCTGTGGATTTACGATTCGGATGGAGGCTGCAATACCCACATCCTCATCCACAAGATTTCATTTATCTTATCGATAAACTCCTGCTGTTTGATTTCTGCTATCTCATCCTGTTTCGTGATGATATCAAACCGATCCTCCTCTACATTTAATGCAAGGCAGCTTCCATTCTCCCACTTCATGTGAATCTGCCCGATGTCATCCACATAATCGACGATGCCCTTGCTGCCCGGCGGCACCGAAGTCTCTCCTGCCATGTTGTAAAGACGAATCGGTGTGCCTTTGGGATACTTTTCTTTAAGCCGTGCTATCTCTTCTCTCTTTAACATGCTTCTCCTTTCTCGATTCCTTTTAACTTAACAGGACATATTCATTCCCTGCACCTGTCCTCCCATCAGTTCTTCCTCTGTCATGACACTCCAGAAGTTTTCACTGTTCCAGAAACTGACATAGATTTCTCCATCCTCCACGGTAATCGGATGCTGTTCAAAGCCTTCGCCCCAGCCATCACTCATCTGTCCGGTCCAGTATTCCTTTAACACTTCAATGTCATGCTCTGTTAAGGCTTCAGCGATTTTACACTCCAGCACTCCATACAGTTCTCCATCCACAATCTCTACTTTCGGATGAGCTGACATTACCTTTGCGGCTACCGCCGGACTCCGATCAAAGTAATGCATGAGTCCTCTTGGCTCTTCCCCGACACAATATTCCTTTTCAATTGCTTCCGCAATTTCTTCCGCATATGGTGTCAGGTCACTGCGGTATAACTTCCCCTGTTCGAATCCTTCCTCATAGAAACCTGCTGTCAACGGACTGTAAAGCCGGAAAGTTTCATAGCAGCTCTCATCAATTTCCAGCGGATCAGCAAACTCTCCATTATACTGCTGGTACTCCGACAGTTCTCTGGTGGCTCCCACAAAACCATCCTCCACATAACCGCTTGTTACAAGTGTCCCCTGTCTCTTGTCCGCTGCAAAGGAAGCATAATTGATGTGAGGGAGCAATAATTCATCCACATCAAATAACCCGGACTCCTCCACCATGTACTTTCCATACTCTTCATCGTTGTGTACGAAAGGATTTACTTCAAATTCCCCAAGCAGTTTTGCAAGGCTTGTCACCTCAGTATGACTACTAAACCCGGTAAATTCCACCACCATGGCAAGCTGCTTCATCTGCACTTCATCAAAATGCCTTACCGCCTGACACGTTTCATTAAATAATGTCAGTGCCTCCACACAATCAATGTTCTCCGGCATCGGCACCAGAATATCCGGCAGGCGTATATTGTGAATATCTGTAACTTTCATTTCCCAGAAATCCATGACCTGCAATCGTTCCTTCACCTTGTTCATGGAACAGATATCGGTAGGCAGATACAGATATTCGGTGTCCCCTGCCTGATTCTGTACCTCGATTGCTGCCACGATTTCATCGGATGCAAAGTATTCCGGGAATGTCTTTCCGTTATATACCTCCTGCATTTCAAAGCCATGCTCCACAAAAACTCCATAGGGCAGGACTTCCACCCGGCTTTCCTTGAAAGTCTTTTCCGCAAACTTTATAAAGTTTGTCTGCTGCTTTTCCTCTTCTGGCATGGCTATGAATTCATCCAGATAGAGACGCTTTCCTACCTGCTCCGCGTCTGAAAAATCTGTAATCAGAGAAAGTCCCTTCATGCTGAAGGTCAGATTGATCAAATCCTGCATCGTTCCCACACCGTAGTCAGTGACATAGGAATACAATACCTTGCGTTCATACTCCGTGAGACAATCCATCCGTTTAGCGAAAAAATTGACCTCATCCATGTTCACGGTCTGCCCCTCGAATTTACAAAGGGGATTATCCTTCTCTGATGCTTCCACCAGCCTGCACACAGGTACTGTTTCTTCAATACCGATTCTCTTCATCTGGAAATTTAATTCCGCATCCGACAATGGCAGTTCTATACTTTTTCGGCCACCACTCAGCACCTTAATCCGCATTCCACACCTCCTGCTTTATAATTTCCACTCCGCACTTCTCGATGACAAAAGCATTCACGATAAGGCGGAGTATCTCATCGGGTATCAGTTCCCGGTCTGTCAGTTCTGACAAGCGGATATGCTTTGTTCCGCTATAAACATCCTTGGCCGCATGAAACAGAATGTAGTGCTCCAGTGTCACGCCTCCAAGCCTTACTCTGTCAAAGTAAATCCCGGTATCCAGAACATTTTTGCGGATCTTCTCCCATAAAATTCCATCAGCAGACAATAAAAAGACTGCGGCAGCATATCCCGGTGCATACTGCAATGTCTTTGCCCTCTTCCCCATCAGCAAGGAATAGAAATCATTTCTGTGCTTTGGATTACGGAATATCAGTTCCTTATCCACTTCACAAAAAATTTCATCCACCCTTTTCTTCAGATGCTCCATCTGCATTCTGCTGATCACGCAGTCAACGATTTCAGAATAATTTCCCCTGCTCCTCCAGTCCACATCCATCACACAGATACCATATCCTCTCGGTCTGTACCCCGGTGGCTGCTGCATCTGCCTTTCCAGCACCCGAAGTCCCGGACTCACACAAAATAATTTTGACATTTCCACCTCCAAAAAAATAAGGCGGCACCTATTCTATTTCTAAAATAAGTACCGCCTTGCGTTCATCCCTGCCCATATTCATTTTTAACTTTGCTTACCACTCCCTCCTTTTCGTTTTTCTCCAAATCACTCCCAAAACCATTTTTCCAGTCCTATGCATCTATAAAATTGGGCAAAAAAATCGGGCAAAAACTAGCCAATTTTCGGTCTAATTTTTGCCCTAAAACCACAACATCTTGTGGTCAAACCTTACTTTTTCTTCTCTTTTCCACAATACTGCATCATTATCACGCACTCAACGTGCACAGTCATCCCAAACTGGTCCACGCCCCGTACCTTCCGGATCTCATACCCACCATCACAGAGGATCTTCAGGTCTCTGGCAAGGGTGGCAGAGTCGCAGCTGACGTATACGATGCGTTCGGGCTGCATGCGGAGCATGGTGTTTAAGCAGGCATCATCACAGCCTTTTCGGGGTGGATCTACGACAATGACATCCGGATGGAGCATTTCATCGGAAGATGCTTCTGTGGTTGCCTTTTTGTAGAATTCCGGCAGGACTTCCTCTGCTTTGCCCACGAAAAACTCAGCATTTTCAATATGGTTTCTCTTTGCATTCTCTCTGGCATCATCGATAGCCTGGGGGATGATCTCCACGCCGCACACCTTTTTGGCTTTACCCGCCAGGAAGAGAGAGATGGTTCCGATACCACAGTAGAGATCCCAAACGGTCTCTTTTCCGGTCAGTCCCGCATATTCCAACGCCAGGCTGTAAAGCTTCTCGGTCTGTACGGGATTTACCTGATAGAAGGAGAGAGGAGAGATCTTGAAGGTTAATGCATCCCCGGTATAAGGGTAATTTTCTTTCTGCATGTCTCTTACGTGGATCGTATCTTCAATGGTGCTCTCACCCCAAAGATTATGGATCTCGGTACCCATGATCACATTGGTTTTCTCGGTATTGATACTGACTGACACACTCGTCATACCTTTTATTTCTGCCAGTGCTTCCAGTAATTCTCCCTGATTTGGTAAAAACTCATTCGTATTCTTCTGTACTCCGGCAGTATGGTATGACATTTTTGTCATATTCTTATTAATGACCAGACATACCATCAACTGTCCACTGGTGAAGCCTTTACGGATCAATACATGACGTACCAGACCTTTGCCAGTGACTTCGTCATAGGCAGTTATTTTATTTTTCCGCATATAAGAGAGTATGGTTTCGAGGATCTGCTGATTCTCGGAAGCACCAAGGGCGCAGTCTGTATTGGCAATGATGTTATGGGTGCGTCCGGCATAGAAACCGGTGATGACATTACCGTCTCTATCAGTTCCTATGGGGTACTGCGCTTTATTACGATAGTGGAAGGGTTCCTCCATGCCTACAATGGGCTGCATGCGTTCATCAATGTATTCCGCATCGAACCCACCGATCCGGATCAGATTATTGCGGATCTTCTGTTCCTTGAAATGCAACTGCTCGGAGTAGGAGAGTGCCTGCAGCTGGCAGCCGCCGCACTGTCTGTGGTATGCACATTTCGGTTCCACACGAAAAGGAGAAGGCTGTAACACCTTCTCTAATCTGGCATAAGCGTAGTGCTTTTTACTTTTTATGATCTTTGCTTCCACTTGATCACCGATAACGGCATCTTTGATAAAGAGGGTAAAACCGTCTACTTTACCGATTCCTTCTCCGTCACTTCCCATATCCTCTATGGTCACCGTTACACAATCGTTCTTTTTAAATTCCATAAATATCCTTATGCCTTTCCGTAACCTGCAAACTTTTTTGTACTTTAGTGCCATATTCTAAAATAGCTTACGCAGGCTCTTGTTTGCGTGTGAAAAATTTTCTCAGCAAAGTTCCTCAGCGAGTTTCCCGATCTCGCCCTTGTTCTGCTCATTCATGGCAGACTTGATGCTTACCGTAGTCTCCGTAAATGTCAGATTCTTACTTTTTTCAAACATTCCAAGGATCAGTTTGCCTGCCATGGGTGCCCAGGTGCCGTTCTCAATGATTGCCACCTTACGATTCTGGTAATTACGCTCGGTCAGACCTTCGATAAAACTGCGCATGCAGGGGAAAAGGTCTCCATTATAAGTAATACCCGCCAGCACCAGTCTGTCATAACGGAAAGCGTCGGCAACAGCTTTTGCCTTATCGCATCTTGCCAGATCATACAGTACTGTTTTCTGTCCTTTTTCCTGTAAAACATCCGCCAGATACTCCGCAGCACTTCTGGTATTGCCGTAGACAGAAGCATAGGCAATCACCACTCCGGATTCTTCCGGCTGATAAGAAGACCACTTATCATATTTTTCCAGATAGAATCCCAGATTCTCCTTAAGTACCGGACCGTGAAGAGAGCAGATGGTCTGAATGTCCAGTCCTGCCGCTTTTTTCAGAACAGCCTGCACCTGTGGACCGTATTTTCCGACGATGCCGATATAGTAGCGCCGGGCTTCGTCCGCCCATTCTTCCTCTGCATCCAGCGCACCGAATTTGCCAAAGCCATCTGCGGCAAACAGTATTTTCTCGGTTGCTTCATAAGTCATCATAACCTCCGGCCAATGCACCATGGGAGCATAGACAAAATGCAGGCTGTGCTGTCCAAGCTCCAGGATGCCATCATTCGCCGCAACAATGCGTTGTTCCGCGGGTAGTCCCTGTTCGGCGAAAAACTCCGGGAAAAACTGTTCCATGAACTGAAATCCCTTAGCTGTGGATACCACTGTGACTTTGGGATATTTTTTCAGAAAAGCCGGAATACTGGCGGAATGATCCGGTTCCATATGCTGTATAACAAGATAATCCGGCATTTTTCCGCCAAGAACCTGTTCCACATTGTTCAGCCATTCTTCGGTGAAAAATCCATCCACTGTGTCCATAACGGCGATTTTATCATCCAGGATCACATAGGAATTGTAAGACATTCCGTTCGGAACCTTATACTGTCCCTCAAACAGATCTACCTGATGATCGTTTACACCCACATATTTTACACATGCACTGATTTCCATATGTTTCCTCTCTTTCCTGTCTGTTCATAGAATTTGTAGTATTTATTCTGTTATTTATTCCATTTTGGTAGCGCGCAGATTGGATTCAAACAATCTGTTGTAACCCAGCCAGCCACTGTTTTCACTGTTATTTTCCAGAATTTCCTTAAAGGTCTCCATTTTGGCATCCGTATCATCCGCATAATTCAGAGCCACTGCCTCGATCAGCGCCGGCACCTTTGGGGAGCCGTATTCCAGTTTACCGTGATGCGCCAGAATACAATGCTGTAATTCTGCCAGCAGATTGTGAGGGAATCCGTCGATCTTAGCGGCACGTTCCCCAACCATCTGTGCGCCCATCACGATATGCCCCAATAACTGACCGTCATCGGTATAATCATTCACCGGAAATGCAGAAATCTCTTTTACTTTTCCGATATCATGACACATAGCCGCTGTCAGAAGCAGATCTCTCTGTAAAATAGGATAAGCAGAACAGTAGTAGTCACATAATTTGGTAACACTCAGAGTATGCTCCAGAAGCCCGCCTACGAAACCGTGATGTACTGTCTTGGCTGCAGAAGAGTTGCAGAATTTCTTTGCAAAATCAGCATCGTCAATAAACAGATCCTGCAACAGCTGGTGCAAATAGGTGTTCTTAATGCTTCCGATCAGAGTCTTTAATTCATTGTACATAGTGTCGATGCCTTTGGAGCTCACCGGCAGATAATCGGATGGATTATATTCTCCTTCATGGCAGACACGGATACGCTTCACGCTGATCTGAAGCTGCCCCTGGAAATTTGTCACATCACCGTATACCTCTATGTAATCCAGATCATCATAATCACCGATACCCGGATTGTTCGGCTCCCATACCTTGGCGTCGATAGTTCCGGTCTTATCCTGTAAAATCACGCTTTCATAGGGTTTACCGTTCTTGGTAACAGCCTCCTGTTTATGTTTGCACAGATAAATATCAAATACTCTGTCGCCTTCTTTTAACTCTTTAATAAATTTCATATTGTTGTCCAAACCTTTCTGTCAATCTATTTCAACACCGTTAATGTGATGTCGAATTTCATCTCTTTATATTCCTGCTGTGACTGCCGCATAATCGTCAGTTCTACACTATCTCCCGGTTTCATACTGAGCAGAGAGTTCGTATACTCGTCAAAGCTGATGATCACGCGTTCACCGAATCCTGTGATGACATCTCCCTGCTGGATTCCCGCCAGCATTGCAGGAGAGTCCATTTCTACCTCTTTAATATAAGCTCCATAAGGAACCCCAAGTTCGCTGTTGGCTTCCTCCGTAACATCCACGCCCTTAAGACCCAGATAGGCGAATTTTTCTCCATTGGACATTTTCTCGATATGACGCTTCAATTCCGTAATACCATAAGCACATACCATATTTTTCATATCTGTGGCAGATTTGCCATTGGTAATGATACCAATGACCTGTCCCTGAAGATTGAATAATACGCCGCCTGCATTCTGACTGCCTACAATATTCGTCTGCAGAATCCGATAAGTGGTATCCGATGCCGCCGACTCACTGGCAGAAGAAGTAATGATGCCATATCCCAGTGAGCCGTTCGTACCCATGGGACGCCCCAAAGCCACCACCGGAAGTCCGGCAATATCTTTGATATTAGAAGATCCCAAAGTAGCGATCGTAATATCATTCTTCAGAAAATCTTCATTCAGAGTATCCAGCTCTACGGCAATCACCGCCAGACCTGTAGTCTCATCTTTTTCCTTCAAAGATGCATCTGCCTGGGTGCCATCATTAAATGTGACAATAATGTCATCTGCTTGTTTTACCGGAGAATAATCGGTTAAAATCAGTAATTGCTTGCCATTTTGCGCTATGATCACACCGGATGACTGGTTCTTGCTCTCATTTACATTATTGAACCAGTCCACACCGGATGACACTCCTGTCACAGTAACCATGGAACGGTTCATTTCTGCCACATACTGGGCAAGAGCACTGTAAATCTGTTTGTAATTATCCAGATCCAATATGATTCCGGATAACAATTCCCGGATCTGCTCCTGTTCCATAACCTCACCAGGAACAGAAGAAGACTGACTGTTCTGATTCTCCTGCTGCATATTCTCTGCCAACATCTGCTCCGGAGACATCTCATCCTGATCTTCGGGGAATACCACCACCTGTGGTTCCTCTTCCGGGTACAACCAATTACTGATCACCGGTTCCAAAACCAAGAAAGTGAAACAGGCCACCAGACCGAAGATCACCGCCATGGAAACCGTGATCAAAGTCCGGCGCAACAGCTTTTTCTTATTTACCGGACGTTCCTTGATTTTTTCTATCATAAAATTTTTCTCAGAAACGTCATTTTGTTCCTTCTGCTTATTTTCTTGCGAATCCGCCATAAATATGCCTCCTCTGCTGCCTACAGATACACCGGCTTTTTCTTAGGACTCTAATATCTCAATTATACAAAACTGTACCAAAAAAGGCAATAAATATGGTATAATAAGCTCACCCATAAAATCCTGCGTGACTGCTTGCAGGCAAAGCAGGATTTCTATGAGGGGAGCAAACAGACATGAGCAAGAAGGACGATAGTCCGGATTGCGAATTTCAATATTAAGGAGCCCCACATGAACACAAAAGTACTCACCACTTTAGAATATAATAAGATCATCGACCTCCTCACGGAAAAGGCCGACTCTGAGCCCGGTAAAAAACTCTGCCGAGAACTGGTGCCTTCCACCGACCTATCTGCTATCAGAACCGCACAGCGGGAGACAAAAGACGCTTTAGCCCGTCTCTTCCGTATCGGCAGCACCTCATTTGGAAGTAACAGAGACTTAGGTTTTTCCATCCGTTCTCTGGAAATCGGCAGTTCTTTGTCCATGTCCGAATTGTTGAAGCTGGCATCCTTTTTGGATAATGTCAGCCGGATCAAAACCTATGGAAAAAAAGAACGGGAAGACCTCCCAAATGACAGCCTGGATGCCTACTTTGAGGGACTCACCCCTATGACACAGCTTGCTAATGAGATCAACCGCTGTATTTTATCGGAAGAGGAGATGGCAGATGATGCCAGTCCTAAATTAAAAAGTATCCGCCGCTCCAAGCTGTCCACCAATGAAAAAATCCATAGCCAGCTGACTTCCATGGTAAACGGCGCTTACCGTACCTTTTTGCAGGATGCAGTCATTACCATGCGTGATAACCGCTACTGTATCCCCGTAAAAGCCGAATATAAGAGCCAGGTGAGCGGTATGGTGCATGACCAGTCCTCCACCGGTTCCACCTTTTTCATCGAGCCGGCTGCTGTCGTGAACCTGAACAACCAGTTAAAAGAACTGGATCTGCAGGAGCAGGAGGAGATTGAAGTTATTCTGGGTGATCTGAGCAGCCAGGCTGCTGTTCATACCTCAGAGCTTGCCGCGGATCAGAAGATCATGACTACGCTGGACTTTATCTTTGCCAAGGCAAAACTTGCCATGGAACAGAATGCCACAGAGCCTATTTTCAACACTGAGCATTACATCCAGATCCGTAAGGGCCGTCATCCACTGTTAGATAAGAAAAAGGCGGTTCCCATTGATGTCCGTCTGGGTAAAGATTTTGACCTGTTGGTGATCACCGGTCCCAATACCGGTGGTAAGACCGTGTCTCTGAAGACGGTGGGACTGTTTACCCTGATGGGGCAGGCGGGACTGCATATTCCGGCACTGGATCGTTCCGAACTGTCTATTTTTTCGGAAGTATACGCAGATATCGGAGATGAGCAGAGTATTGAGCAGAGTTTGTCCACATTCTCTTCTCATATGACCAGAGTTGTCCACATTTTGCAGCACGCAGATGCGGATTCCCTGTGTTTATTTGATGAACTCGGTGCCGGAACAGATCCTACGGAGGGTGCCGCTCTGGCAATTGCTATCTTAAATTATCTGCATGACCGCGGCATCCGCACCATGGCTACCACGCATTATAGTGAGCTGAAAATCTACGCACTTTCCACGAATTTTGTAGAAAATGCCTGCTGTGAATTTGATGTGGAGACCCTTCGCCCCACCTACCGTCTGCTCATCGGTATTCCCGGTAAAAGTAATGCTTTCGCCATTTCTTCCAAACTCGGACTGTCCGACGAGATCATCCATGCTGCAAAAGAGCAGATCAGCAAAGAGGACGAAAGCTTTGAAGATGTCATCGCCGATCTGGAACAGAGCCGTGTGACCATTGAAAAAGAACAGCAGGAGATTGCGGAGTACAAAGAACGGATCCGTACCTTACAGGAACAGTTACAGAAGAAAAACGAAAAAATCGACCAGGCTAAAGACAAAATTCTCCGCGATGCTAATGAGAAGGCAAGAGCCATTCTCCAGGAAGCAAAGGATGTAGCCGACGAAACCATCCGTGATTTCAATAAAGCAGGCGCTTCCGCCGACATCAAGGAACTGGAGAAAAAGAGACAGAAGGTCCGTGACAAGATCAATGAGAAGAACGGAAAGCTGGCTCTTGGTAATACACAAAAGAAACCTGCTGATCAGAAGACCGTGGATCCGAAGAAACTGAAAAAAGGAGATTCCGTGAAGATCATTTCTATGAATCTCAAGGGAATCGTAAACACTCTGCCGGATGCCAGGGGCAACCTCTTCGTACAATGCGGAATTATGAGAATGCAGACGAATGTTAATGATCTCGTACCGGTAAAAGAAGAGACTATTACAGCACCTGCCCTGCAGCGTACCAACACCGGCAAGTTGAAAATGTCCAAGTCCTTCTCCGTGTCCTCCGAGATCAACCTTCTGGGATGTACGGTAGATGAAGCCATTGCAAAACTGGATAAATACTTGGATGACGCTTATCTGGCTCATCTCCCCAGTGTGAGAGTCGTGCACGGAAAAGGCACCGGTGCTCTGCGCAATGCCGTACAGTCTCACTTAAAACGTCTGAAATACGTCAAAGAATACCGGTTGGGTGAATACGGTGAAGGTGATGCCGGCGTAACCATTGTTACTTTTAAATAATAACTGACAGGAGGCCTATACTACATGGTAAGTAAACAGAAAATTCTCATTGTAGATGATGATAATAATATTGCGGAACTGATCTCCCTATATCTGACGAAAGAATGTTTTGATACCATGATCGTCAATGACGGAGAATCCGTGATGCCGGCTATGGAGACCTTTGCTCCGAATCTGATTCTGTTGGATCTGATGCTTCCCGGCATTGACGGTTATCAGGTGTGCAGAGAAGTCCGGGCACAATACTCCGTTCCCATCATCATGCTTTCCGCAAAAGGTGAAGTCTTCGACAAGGTATTGGGACTGGAGCTGGGTGCGGATGATTATATGGAAAAACCTTTTGATTCAAAGGAACTGGTGGCCCGCGCCAAAGCAGTCCTCAGACGTTACAAGCCCTCCAATGCCCCCACAGAAAATCCCAACGACAAGTGTGTGGAATATACGGAT
>ERZ1106954.3057-NODE-3057-length-11065-cov-6.105359_pt1 | contig 11065 bp, 8 predicted proteins | sample MGYA00403678_ERZ1106954 | MGnify/ENA primary metagenome ERZ1106954 (study PRJEB35170, sample SAMEA104062445) | human gut metagenome | biome: human gut; feature: human-associated habitat; material: faeces | place: Denmark | collected 2012-08-20 ... | reverse complement strand
ATTTCGTAACTTTTTATGAAAAATGCACGAACCAGCGATTGCGGCAGCCAGCGTGGTCAGCAGCGTAACGCCGGTAGCGGCGCAAAAAATCTGCGCTCCGACAGCCGCTTTCAGAATGAGATATCCGATCGCCCACATTGCCCACGTCATGGCTCCACCAAGCGCCCTCCCCTGCTCCGGCCGCGGTGAGAATGCGCCAGCCGCCAAGCACGCGAGCGCACAGCAAATGAGCGCCACAAGCCGCGTCTCTACCTCCGGCAGCAGTTCGCAGTTCATCGCAAACGCAGCCAGCCAGCTCAACAGCAGCGTGAGCCCAAGTCCGGTCAGGGCAGCTGCCGCCGTGCGCGAGAGCATCGGCAACCATTTTTGTTCTGTATTCAAAAAAACACCCCCTGCAGAACGTATGCATCACAGCATATTCCTGCAGGGGGTGAATCATTCCGAAAGCAGCTTTACACCTCGGGGCCCTTCGGCTCCTCGTGCTTCGGCTCTTCCTTTTTCGTTTCTTTCGCTTTCTGCTTGGCAGCCTTGCGCTCCTGCGCTTCCTTGGCAGCCTGTGCCTCAGCGCGGGCATTCGTGGAAATGGCCCACTTGGCAACCTGGATGCGAACCTGATCTTCGCTGGTCTCGAAGGTCACGCTGTCGTCCGTGACGTGGACGACTTTGCCCATCATACCACCAATCGTGACGATATCGTCACCGACTTTCAGATTGGAACGCATTTCATTGAGCTTTTTCTTCTTCTTGTTCTCCGGAAGGATCAGGAACAGATAGAAGATGACAAGCATCAGAACGATCATGATAATGGATGAATATCCGCCAGAGCTTCCCATGGTTTTACCTCCGTATAAAGATAAAGATATTATATCTGTTTTGCTATGCAAATGCAAGCATTAAATGCGCATATCCAGTACGGATGAGTAATTTTTCCGAAACGTCTCGTACTCCCCCGCCTCGATCGCCGTGCGGATGCGCTGCATGAGCGTATTATAAAAATACAAATTATGCATCACGGCAAAGCGCATGGCCAGCATTTCCTCCGCTTTGAACAGGTGGCGCAGATAGGCGCGGGAATACCGCCGGCAGACCGGGCAGTCGCACTGCGGGTCGATCGGCTGCTCATCGCGCTGATATTTTTCGTTTTTGATGTTGATGATGCCTGACCACGTGAACAGATGTCCGTGGCGGCCGTTGCGCGCCGGCATGACGCAGTCGAAAAAGTCCACGCCGCGCGCGACGGATTCGATGATGTTCCCCGGTGTGCCGACGCCCATCAGGTAGCGCGGCTTGTCGGCCGGCATATAGGGCTCGACGGCAGCTATGGTATCATACATCTCCTGCGTCGTCTCCCCCACCGCGAGGCCGCCGATCGCATAACCGGCCAGATCGAGGTCTGCGATCCGCTTCATATGCTCAATGCGCAGATCGTGAAAAATGGTGCCCTGATTGATGCCGAAGAGCACCTGTCCGGGATTGACAGCATCGTCACGGCCGGTGTAATCCGTGAGCGCCGCCTTGCAGCGCTGCAGCCAGCGATACGTCCGGTCGCAGGAGTTTTTCACGTAGTCGTACGGCGACGGGATCTTGATGCACTCGTCAAACGCCATCGCGATGTCAGAGCCGAGGTTCGCCTGAATGCGCATACTCTCCTCAGGCCCCATGAAGATATGCCGCCCGTCGACATGGCAGTTGAAGGCGACGCCCTCCTCCGTGATCTTACGAAGCTGTGCCAGAGAAAAGATCTGAAAGCCGCCGCTATCGGTCAGGATCGGTTTATCCCACGTCATGAATTTATGCAGACCGCCGAGGTCGCGGATCAGCTCATCCCCGGGACGGACGTGCAGATGGTACGTGTTGGACAGCTCGACCTGACAGCCGATGCGCTCCAGATCCTCCGCCGAGAGCGCGCCCTTGATGGCCGCCTGCGTGCCGACATTCATAAACACCGGCGTCTGAACCGTACCGTGCGGCGTCGTGAATTCGCCCCGGCGCGCATGACCGTCCTTGCAAATCAGTTGAAACATAGCTTGCTTGCCTTTCTGTTGTAGTTGCGCACTTATTCTATCAGATTGCCGCATCAAGTCAAGCACTTGCGGCAGATTTGCGCATCCGGGCTCTCTTTAAAATGCGCTGCGCCCCGGCGATTAGCCGGGGCGCTGGTGCATTGCTGTGTTACTCGATCGTGATGGTGCTGTGCTTCGGCAGCTCCTTGTGCGCAGTCTTCGGGACACTGATCTTCAGGATACCATCCTCGTACTTGGCGCAGATGTCCGTGGACTCCACGTCGTCACCGACGTAGAAGCTGCGGCTCATCGAGCCGGCGTAACGCTCCTGACGCAGGAACTTGCCCTTCTGATCGGACTCGTCCTTGTCCAGAGCCTTCGCAGCACTGATCGTCAGGTAACCGTCCTGCAGGTCGACTGTCACTTCGTCCTTCTTGAAGCCCGGCAGATCCACGTCCAGCTCATACGAGCCGTCCAGTTCGCGGACATCAGTCTTCATCAGGTTCTTGGCATGCTTACCGTACAGCTCATTGCCGACCTGCGGCATCATGCGGCCGAAACCGAAGAAATCGGACAGCGAATCATCAAACAGGTTTTCACCAAAAATGCTCGGCAACATAAGTCATTCCTCCATTCAAACCTTTCGTAGGCGCTGGGGAAAAACTCCATGCGTTGGCGAACTCTGTTACCGTTTGTACAACAATGCCTGATCTCCGGAGGGCTCTTAACGTTCCCTCCCTCATCGATCATGTTCATCATAGCACGCCTTTTAGCACTGTCAAGCCGAGAGTGCTAACGTTCACGAAACACGCAATGTTTGTTCACAAAATATGCGATTTTAAAAGTTTGACCGCCCTGCAAAGCCTGCAGAGCGGTCGTGTACGCGGTCACGGCGTGGTCTGTCCGAGATCCGCGATGAACATCGCATCGCCAAAAGAGAAAAACCGATAGCGGTTTTCGACGGCAATTTTATATGCGTTGAGGATGTGTTCCCGCCCGGCCAGCGCCGAGACGAGCATGATGAGCGTGCTCTCCGGAAGGTGAAAATTCGTGACGAGTGCATCCAAGCATTTGAACTTATAACCGGGGTAGATGAAAATATCCGTCCAGCCGGACTGTGCGCGCAGTGTTCCGTCGGGCTCGGCAAAACTCTCGACCGTGCGGCAGGAAGTCGTACCGACGCAGATGACGCGGCCGCCGCTCGCCTTCGTCTCGTTGACGATGCGCGCCGTTTCCTCCGGAATGATGCAAAACTCCGAGTGCATCGGATGATCTTCGATCTCATCCTCCTTGACAGGACGGAACGTGCCAAGACCGACGTGCAGCGTGACATAGCCGAGCCTTACGCCCATGTCCGCGATCTGCTGCAGGAGCTCCTTCGTAAAGTGCAGACCGGCCGTCGGTGCGGCTGCGCTGCCGAGCTCACGGGAATAGACCGTCTGGTAGCGCTCCTGATCCTGCAGCTCCGCCTTGATATACGGCGGCAGCGGCATTTTGCCCAGCCGCTCGAGCACCTCGAGGAAAATGCCCTCATAGTGAAACTGCACGATCTTGTTGCCATCGGCGATCGCATCGACGACCGTGGCAGTCAGTTCCCCGTCACCGAACGACAGCGCAGTGCCGGGCTGTGTCTTGCGTCCCGGCCGGGTCAGGCACTCCCATTTTCCGTCGCCGAGGTCGCACAGCAGCAGCACCTCGACCGCGCCGCCGGTGCTGCGGTGTCCGAGCAGGCGCGCCGGAAGCACGCGTGAATCATTGAGGATCAGGCAGTCGTTCGGACGCAGAAACTGCGGCAGCTCATAAAAGTGGTGGTGCTCGACCGCGCCGGTCGTTTTATCCAGGGTCAGCAGCCGGGAGGCATCGCGCCGCTCAAGCGGCGTCTGTGCGATGAGCTCCTCCGGCAGGTCAAAATAGAAATCCGATTTTTTCATGAAACATAGGCTCCAGTGTAGTAGAAACTGATGATGTCTTCGTAGGTCTTACCGTGCACTTCCGCCATGGCTTTGGCACCCCACTGGCTCATGCCGCAGTTGTGGCCGTAGCCGCCGCCGACGACATTGTAGACATTCGAAGCTGCATCATACTCCACGGTGAAGTGGCGGCTGTTATAGCGCAGGCCGCAGATCTTTGTCAAAAACGTGCGCACATTGTCCTTGCTGTAAGTTTTGCCGCCGACCGTCACGGTCATGACATTTCCGATTGGCGTATAAGTGACGGAGATGTCACCGACTGCATCGCGGGAAACAGACGTTCCCCAGCTCTTACAGTAAAAATCAATATCTTTTTCATATGGGTCAATCACGCCGCGCAGATACGGCACTTCCGCAACCCAGACATTTTCGGAGTTCTCGGTCGCGCCGCCATCGGCAGCAAAGAAGAACGTCTCGCAGAGCTTGCCCTGATAGCGGACAAATTTCCCCGCCGTCTCGTCCACGGCGCGGTCACTGTTGGCACTGGCTTCGATCGTGCCCAAGTAAACCTGGCTGGTCGTCGTCGCCGTGATGTCAAAGCCATACGCCGGCAAGCCATTCATGTGCGAGGCGGCATATGTACGCGCGCAGACCGCCTGCGCCTTGAGCGCCTCGATCGGCCAGCCGCTGCTCATCTCATACGGCACAACGCCCTTGACATACGACTCCAGATCCACGAAGTTCACAAGCGTGAGCTTCTGCGGTTCCTGCGTGTTGAAGCGGGTGAACTGGAAGTCGCCATAATACGTGCACGAGCGATCCGTGCTGCGGTATTTGCACTCGGCCACCTGCGTGATTGCGGCACCGCTGCTGTTTTGGGGCGCAAGCGTGAGCGATTTGGTCGAGCCGCAGTCGAAGCCGAAGAGGATCTGATCCGTACCAGCCTTCACGACCAGCACGCCGCGCGAGCCGCCGGAAACGACGCTGCCGCTCGCGGCAGCCGATGATGCAGAGGCTGCATCCGCGGTCTCAAAGCTGCCGATGCGGACGCGGTATGTTCCGTTATAGAACACCGGATACCCGCCGTGGGCAGCAGCCGCCGCGCAGGCTGCCTCAAAATCTGTATATGTATCATCAAGCTCGATGTGATAGGCACCAAAGGTGCTGCTTCCGACTGTAACGTTTGTGTCTGCGACAACAGCCACGGAGCTCTCAGCCGTTGAACCAACCACGCGGAAAACGCGTCCGGCCTCTTCATCATAATATCCGAAGGCAAAGCCGGAGCCCGTCTTGATCTGCAGATGTACAGCATCGAGTGCCGTCGAGCCAAACGCCAGACCCGCGCGGATGATTCCGTTTGGAATGTTCGGCTGCACGTCGTCATATTCCGTGCCGCCGAGCATCTGCGTGCCGTTCGCCGTGGCTGCATAGACGCCGCGATCCGGCAGCTTTGCCGCGTCTCCGGACGCACCGACGGCATACGCGTCCGCCATCGTCAGCGTGCTGCTGCCGTCATTGACGTAATACGTCTGCGCACCGAACACCGGCGTGCAGGGCGCCGCAGCCAGCAGAGCAGCGGCAAGCAATGCCGTTACTGCCTTTTTCAAACTCGATTTCATAGCGCACCTCGCTGTTTTGTGAGAGTGGTCATACGCAAAATACGACACTTTATTATAATAACTTTTCGCGCATTATGCAAGTGCTTTTCGATGGCAAAACGCCCTCTGGAAATCCCGGAGGGCGTTTGAAGCGTACATCAAATATGCAGGAACACTTTTGCGATGGAAAAATAAATCAGCAGTGACACCGCGTCCGTAATCGTCGAAATGAGCGGGCTTGCCATGACAGCTGGGTCAACGCCGATCTTTTCGGCGATCATCGGCAGAAGGCTGCCGACTGCTTTGGCAAACATGACCACGAACACGATCGTGCAGCAGACCGTCGCCGCGACCGACATCGTAACAGCGGTGTTGCCAAGCAGAAGCCGGTCGACCAGCAGCATTTTCACGAAATTTGCCGCTGCGAGTGAAACACCGCACAAAAACGCGACACGCAGTTCTTTCCAGATCACGCGCAGCGCGTCCGACGTCGACGTATCACCAAGCGACAGGCTGCGGATGATCGCCGTGGACGACTGGCTGCCGGAGTTGCCGCCCGTACCCATGAGCATAGGCATGAACGATGCAAGCGCAACCTGCGTCGCCAAAGCATCCTCAAAGTGCGTGACGATCATGCCGGTGAAGGTCGCCGAGAGCATGAGAAACATCAGCCACGGGATACGGTTTTTCCAGATATCCACGACGCTTGTGCGGGAGTACGGCTTATCGGACGGCGTGATACCGGCCATCTTTTCGATGTCTTCCGTAGCCTCCTGCTCCATGACGTCGATGATATCGTCGACCGTGACAATACCGACGAGGCATCCTTCCTTATCTACGACCGGTATGGCCAGCAGGTCATAATTGGAGATCATCTCCGAGACCTCTTCCTGGTCATCACCGGTGGTCGCGTAGATGACATTGGTATCCATGATGTCCTCAAGAATCACGTCATCATCCGACAGCAGCAGATCCTTGACCGTAACAACACCCTCAAGCTTGCGCTTGGCCGACGTGACATAGCAGACATAGATCGTCTCCTTGTCCTCGCCGATCTTGCGGATGCGGGCAAACGCCTCGCGTACACTCATGTATTTTTTCAGATCCACAAACTCGGCCGTCATGATGCTGCCGGCAGAGTTTTCGGGATATTTCAGATACTGGTTGATGAGCGCGCGCGTAGCAGGCGTCGCCGTGCGCATAACACGCTTGACGACGTTTGCCGGCAACTCCTCCATCATGTCGACCGCATCGTCGACATACAGTTCCTCGATGATGCCGGCAAGCTCCGTGTCTGTAATGGAGTTGATGATCGTCTCCTGCTCCTCGACCTGGAGATTTGCGAACACTGATGCTGCAATCTCCTTGGACAGGATGCGGAACACCATCGCCATCCGCTGGGGGTTATCCTCCCAGAGTTCACCGAGAAACTCAGAGATATCAAACTCATTCATTTCGTTGAGCTTTTGGCTCAACGCCTTCATCCGATGTTGATCCAGAAGCGCAAAGAGTTCGTCGTGCAGCGCCTCGTAGTCCTCGTACTCCTCGTATTCCGTGTTCTGATCGTCCATCTCCCTGCCCCTCCTTTCCGTCCGGTGTTACAGATCAGCCGTTGAGGTACTCCTTCTGGCTGCAGCTGAGGCTGTCGATGGAGACGCCCATGGCCTTGAGCTTGCGGCGTGCGATGTTGTCATCGATCTCCGCAGGCACAGACACGACACCCGGACACAGCTGGCCGCGCATGCGCACCAGATACTCCGCGCTCATAGCCTGCACGGCAAAGCTCATATCCATGATCTCGGCAGGGTGTCCGTCACCGGCCGCCAAATTCACCAGACGTCCCTGCGCGATGACGTAGATCGTCTTGCCGTTCGGCAGACGGTAGGCATCAATATTGTGCCGCGCCTCATAGATTTCATCCGCGCAGCGATCGAGCGCCTCCATGTCGATCTCAACATTGAAGTGACCGGCGTTGGAGACGATCGCACCGTCTTTCATGTGCTCGCAATGCTCGAGCGTGATGACGTCCTTGCAGCCCGTGACCGACACAAAAATGTCACCGATCGCGGCAGCGTCCATCATCGGCATGACCTCATAGCCGTCCATCACGGCTTCGAGCGCACGGACGGGGTCTACCTCGGTCACGACGACCTTTGCGCCAAGTCCCTTCGCGCGCAGCGCAACGCCCTTGCCGCACCAGCCGTAGCCGTTGACGACCACATACTTGCCCGCGATGACGAGGTTCGTCGTGCGCATGATGCCGTCCCACACGGACTGACCCGTGCCGTAACGGTTATCAAACAGGTGCTTGCAGTCGGCGTCGTTGACCATGATCATCGGGAAGCGCAGCGTCCCGGCGCGGTCCATGATGCGCAGGCGATGGATACCGGTCGTCGTCTCCTCGCAGCCGCCGATGACCTGCGGGATGAGGTCTGTGAACTCCGTGTGCATCAGATGCACCAGATCACCACCGTCATCAATGATGATGTTCGGGGCGACGGAGAGTACGCTGCGCAGATGCGCCTGATATTCCTCGTCCGAGCAGCCGTAGACAGCGTGCACATCCATTCCCTTTGCCGCCAGCGCCGCGGCAACATCGTCCTGTGTAGACAGCGGGTTCGATCCGGTGACGTGCATCTCAGCACCGCCCATTTCGAGCACACGGCAGAGATACGCGGTCTTAGCCTCCAGATGCACGGACAGCGCGATCTTGAGACCGGCAAACGGCTTCACGCGCGCAAAATCGCTGCCGATGTCGCGCAGAACAGGCATATGTGCTTCTACCCAGCGGATCTTCCGCTCTCCGGATTCCGCAAGGTTCAGATCTTTGATCGTGCTCATAGGGCAACCTCCCGCTAAAAATCGATTTAGGCGCTTTATTCTAACACTTTCGGCAAGCGTTGACAACCGCTATTTGCGCAGAAAACGCCCCGGAGGGGCAGCATCCCTCCGGGGCATCGAGAAAACTGGCCGCTCACCAGCCGCAGTACAGGCAGTATCCGATGGCCGCCGCCAGCGCAGCGGCGACGGAGCACAGACCGATCAGCAAGCCGGTGTAGGATCTTTGCTTTGACCGCGGTGCGCGCACCGCCGGCACACTGCCGACAGCTTCGCGCGCCTGCTGCACGAGATCCGCCGCTGTAACACCGCCGCCGGCCGCATCGTCGCGCACGATGTAGATGATCTGTTCGAACAGCGGGCTTTCCGCGGCATCGACCACCACAACACGGCGCGAAATACCGCGGGCAAACGCGACCTCTCCGGCGTTTGCCGTCGTGGGAAGCGGCTGCGAGCGCGCGGAATTTCGGACAGACTTGTTTTTTCGTTTCATCAGCTGCGTACCTCCACCTTTACCGCCAGTGCGGTCATGTCGTCCCCACGCCCGTATTCACGGATCGCAGCGCGCACGACACTGCCCGCGAGCGTCTTCATGTCTCCATCCTCAAAATCATTCAGCAGCCGTCTCAGCCAGAGATCCTGCCCGTCGGACACGACGCCGTCACTTGCGATCACGGCGACGCTCCCCGGCTTGAGATGCATGTGCAGCTCATCGGGTGCTTTCCCGCTCTCCTGCTCGAGGCCGGGAGCAAACGACGTGCAGCGCAGCTTTTTGAGCGCGCCGCCGGATTTCACATAGGTCGGTGCAGCGCCGTACTTATAAAAATCCGCCTCGCCGGTAAACAGATTCATGCACATGAGATCCACCGTGGCATAGCCCCAGTTTTCTCCGTCGCGCAGCAGCATGGCTGAGTTTAACAGCTTCATGGCCAGCGTCGGACTGACGCCGGAGCGCAAAAATTCTTCCAGCATGCCGACCGTTCCGATGCTGCCGTCGGCCGCCGATTCACCGCAGCCCATGCCATCGGACAAGATCACGCATAGCTGCCCTGCGTCGGTTTTGAAATACGTGCCGCGGTCGCCGGAGACCGCCTCCCCTTTCTTGCGCATGGACGCGATGCCGACCGAGACCGCCAGCGGCTCCGCCTCCAGAAGGAGCAGGCTGTCGCCGCGCACGCTGTCTTCCGGCATACACAGGCGCACACCGAGTGCCGCCGAGAGCTTGTCAAGATAATCCGGCAGCTCCAGCAGCGGGCGCAGATACCGGCTGTCGATCGTCACGCGCAGGCGCCCCGTGCTCTCGCGGAAAACTGCGGCATCGGCCTCCACGCCGACCGTGCGTAGATAACGGATAAGCCGCTGTTCTGCGAGCGGGTCTGCGCCATAGCCGCTGTCCAGTTCACGTGATACGTTTGTGAGCACCTGCGCAAAGTCAGCATATTGCTGCCAGAGCACGGTACGGTTTTCCTGCAGGGTTTCCTGCATCCGCTGCCGATAGGCGCGCAGCCGCAGCTCACCGTTGACAACCTCAGTGTATTCATGCAGATAGACACAACGGTCACGGAAATACGGCGGAAAATCCTCCGGCAGCAGGCGGCCGCGTGTTTGGATGCGCCGCGTGGCATCGTTCATGATATTGAGGGTATCGAGCGCCCGGCGCGTCCAGCATTCCTGCTGCAGCTTGCACCGGCAGCAGACACGGTCGGCCGCGCGGTCGAAGATCTTGGCGGCGTCGGCATCGTTTTCCACCGCCGCAGCCGCTTGAGACGCGGTGTCATGCAGCTGCTGATATGCGTGCGCTATTCCGCCTACGCGCCCGGCAACATACCGGCGCAGACCGGATTCGCCGCTCCCGGCGCGCATCGGCTGCAAAAATGCACCGACCGCGACCACGAATTTCTTCGGGAGAGCGAGATAAGCGCCGACGGCAAGCAGCAGCTCCGCGCTCGCCCCGATGCGCAGCGCCGGGAGCGGGACACAAAACAGTGCCAGAAGATACGCCGCTGCAAACGTACTCAGAAAAAAACCACGGCGATGCTTGCAAAACTGTCCGGATAACAGCCCAGCAGCCGCATACACGACCGAGAACAAAACGCCGTCCCCGGCGGCCACATCCATGGCGATGCCGAGGATCACGCCCGCAGACGCACCGCACAGTGCACCGCCCGTTCCGCTGAGCACGAGCAGAATGAGCACCGAGAGGGCTCTGCCGACCGAGAGCGTGTCAAACAGCAGGAGGTTATTCACGCCCATAAGCAGACACGCGAGCAAAAACACCGCCGATACATTGCGGCAGATCTCGGCATTGGCCGTGCGCGGCTCCTGCGCGCGCAGCAGGTCGTCAAAGCCGTAAGCCGCTCCCGCACAGAGGATCAGAAACAGCGCCATGCGCGATATCAGCAGCAGTGACACGCCGCCCGTGAGCAGATACAGCACCAGGCGCGTCGGTATGTAAGCCGCTGCGGAGACGAGCGGCGGATACCAGCGCGTCTGCACAAACGGACGGCTGCGCAGAAAATACGCCGTCAAAAAAGTCAGGCAGCACCCGGCTGCAAGCTGCGTGCCGGATGCGACGCCGAAAGCGGCAAAATAACCGAGTGCACACCCCACAAGGCACAGTGCGCCGCCGGATCCATAACCCATCGCAGCCAAGAACGCCAAGCCGTAACGGCGAACGGTATCTGCTGCCGCTGGCTCCCTGCGGGGGAACGAACTC
>ERZ1106954.3045-NODE-3045-length-11085-cov-7.105077_pt1 | contig 11085 bp, 10 predicted proteins | sample MGYA00403678_ERZ1106954 | MGnify/ENA primary metagenome ERZ1106954 (study PRJEB35170, sample SAMEA104062445) | human gut metagenome | biome: human gut; feature: human-associated habitat; material: faeces | place: Denmark | collected 2012-08-20 ... | reverse complement strand
ACCGTATTATCGAAAAAGGGAAAGAGGATCTTTTCCTGGTGGGGGCAACAGCCAACACGTTCGAAGATATCCTGAAAGCAGATCGGGAAGGAGCTTCTTACATAGGCTTGGGCCCCTACCGCTACACCGAGACCAAAAAGAACCTGAGTCCGGTGTTGGGGTTGGAAGGGTATCGAAAAATCATGGAACAATGCAGAGAAGCTGGCCTTGAAATTCCTATCTTTGCCATCGGAGGGATCGAGTTTGAAGATATTGCACCATTGATGGAAACAGGAATAGAAGGCATCGCCGTTTCCGGAGCGATCATCAATGCTGAAGATCCGGTCGAAGAGACACGCCGTTTCATCCGGGAGATCAACAAACATAAACCGGACCCTTGCAGGGACGATTCTGAAATATAAAAAGAATAAAATAATAAAAAATAAAAGAGGAAGTGAAACTTTGAACATAGAAGAAATATTAAAAAAGTCAAACTTACCAATAGAAGATAAAGAAATAAAGTTTAATGAACCAATGAATAAGCATTCAACATTTAAAATAGGCGGACCAGCAGAATGTTTTATAAAAATAAATAAAGAAGAGCAACTAAAGGAAATATTAAAAATAGCTAAGCAAAATAAAATTCCATTAACTATTATAGGAAATGGAAGTAATATCCTTGTTTCAGATGATGGAATAAAAGGAATAACATTAATGATAAACATAGAAGGCATAGAAATAGAAGAAAAAAAAGAAAATGTGGAAATTATAGCAGGGGCAGGAGAAAAAATAGGCAAATTAGCAAGAGTGTTTTTAAAAAGGGATATTTCAGGATTTGAAGAATTATCAGGTATTCCGGGAACATTAGGTGGAGCTGTTAGAATGAATGCAGGAGCACATGGAAAAGAAATGAAAGATATAATAAAAGGTGTAAAATGCATTGATTATAATGGTAAAGAAAAAATATTAACAACAGAAGAAATGCAATTTGATTATAGAAAAAGCATGTTAGTAAATAACAAATATATAGTTACTAAAGTAAAAATAGAATTACAAAAAGGTAAAGAAGAAGAAATAAAAGAAAAAATGGATAATTATGCTAAATACAGAAGAGAAAAGCAACCAATTGAATATCCAAATGCAGGGAGTACTTTTAAAAGAGGAAAAGATTTTATTACAGCGAAATTAATAGATGAGGCAGGACTAAAAGGATACTCTATAGGTGGAGCAGAAGTGTCTACAAAGCATAGTGGATTTATTGTAAATAAAGGAAATGCTACAGCGAAAGATGTTTTACAATTGACGAAATATATAGAAGAAGAGGTTTATAAAAAATTCAATAAAAAAATAGAATTAGAAATTGAATTGGTTGGAAATTAAAATAAAAGAAGTATAAAAAATGTACTTCTAAAAATAGGACAAGGAGTTAGTTAAAATGAATGGATTAATGCAATGGTTTAAATCTAGTAATAAAATGAAAAGATGGATGTTATTAATTTTAGTAGGAATTTTATTTGCTTGTTATGGATTAGCTAAAATATTAGTTATGAAAGAAATTTCATTCAAAGAAGTTGGAGGAGTGATAATTGTATTTGTAATAGGTTTTGTTTCTATTATTTTAGGATTAATATTTTTAAATAAAAGAACATTAGAGGTTTTAATAGAATCAACAGATGAAAGAATGGAAAACAAGAAAAATGTAAATGTTAAATCTTTGATTTTTAATAAAACAGTATATGACAAAGGACCTAATATTGTTGTTATAGGTGGTGGAACAGGACTAAATACAGTTCTTTCAGGATTAAAAAATTATACAAATAATTTAACTGCTATTGTAACTATATCAGATTATGGAGAAGCAGCAAGCAATTCAAGAAAAGAACTACAAATGTTACCATTGGGAGATGTAAAAGATAGTATTGTTTCACTAGCTTCAAAAGAAGGTCAGATTGATAAACTATTTAATTATGAATTTACAACGGGAAAATTAAGAGGTCTTAATTTCTCAGATATTTATTTTTCAGCAATGAGAGACATAAATGGTAATTTCGAAGATTCTATCATAAAAAGTAATGAAGTATTAAATATGATAGGAAAAGTAATCCCTGTTACTTTAGATGAAATGAAAATAGTTGCAGAACTAGCTAATGGATATATTGTAGATGAAAGATCTAAGATTCCAGAGATTGTTTCAGAAAAAATAACAAAAATTAATAGAATATTAATAAACCCAACAAATTGTAGACCAGCTCCAGGAGTGATTGAAGCAATAAAAAATGCAGATTGTATTGTAATTGGACCAGGAAGTTTATATACAAATGTTATACCAAACTTGTTGGTAAATGGAGTAACAAAGGCAATTAAAGAAAGCGTAGCAATTAAAGTGTATATAAGTAATATAATGACAGAACCAGGTCAAACAGATAATTATAGTGTTTCAGATCATTTAAATGCAATTATTGATCATTGTGGAAAAGGCATAATAGATTATTGTATTTATGATACAGGAGAAATTATTCCTGAATTTATAAAAAAATACAATTTTGAAGGACAAGACTTAGTAGAACAAGATATTGAAAAAGTAAAAGGAATAAAATTCTTACAAAGAAATTTATCTATGATTAGTGATGAACATATTAGACATGATCCTAATTTAGTAGCTTCTTCAATTATAGAGCTTATTTGTGATGATTTAAAATATCAAGATAAACAAAATGATCCTCAATATTTAATGCTAAATACTAAGCTAAAAGAAGAAAAAAGAATTAATAAAATAAAGAAAAATATGGAAAGAAAATCTAAAAAAGGTATTGAACCTAAAGAAAAAAATTCAAGTAAAAAAGGAAAGAGTAAATTTAGTAATAAATATAGTGATAGAATAGCATCTATTAGAGAAGCAGATGAAAAGGCAAGAAAGAAAAATGAAAAAGAATTTGCAAAGAAGGAAAAAAAGGGAAACAAGAGAACTAAAAAAGTAGGCGAAAAAGATATTCAAAAGAATAAAAAGAGAACATCGCAAGAACTAAGAGAAGAAATGCTAAAAAAGTTAGAAAATAGTAAATTGAAATAAGGGAGAAAGTATGGAATTTACAAAAGAAGATTTAAATTTAGAAAATGGTTTAGAAAAAGAATGGTTAATAACAAATGGAATAGGAGGATATAGTTCTTCTACAATAATAGGGGCAAATACTAGAAAATATCATGGGTTGCTAGTTGCACCATTAACTCCACCAGCAAGAAGATTTTTAATTCTTTCTAAATTAGATGAAAGCATAAAAATAAATGAAAAAAAATATGATTTATATACTAATATATGTAAAGAATATATTTCAAAAGGATATGAATATCAAGAAGAATTCAGAAAAGAATATGTGCCTATTTTTAAGTATAAAATAGATACAACAGAAATCACAAAAATAATATGTATGGAATATGGAAAAAATACATTAGGAGTATATTATAAAATAAAAAATGGAGAAAATAAAGCAAAATTAACTTTAGCACCAATTATAAATTTTAGAGATTTTCATACTACTAATACAGATCATGAATTTAATTTGTCACAAAGCATTAATAAAAATAAAGTAAAAATAGTTGTAGATTCAAACTCTCAAACACCAATTTATATGAATCTATCAGAAGGAATTTATATTAAACATGAAAATGATAATTTTAAAAATATGTTTTATATAGAAGAAGAAAAAAGAGGATTTGAAGCTGAAGAAAATCATGCGGTTCCAGGAAGATATGAAATAGAAATAAATCCAGAAGAAGAAAAAGAGATTTCATTTGTGTGTTCTTTAGAAGAGAACATTGAACAAATTGATGTAAAACAATTAATAGATAAAGAAATTATTAGATTAGGAGAGATATTTAATCAATCTTTACTAATTAATAATAGAAAAGAGAAAAAAACAAAAGAAGAAATCAAAAGGGATAATTTAATAAAAACATATTTGATTGCTACAGATAATTTTGTAGTATATCGTCCTAATTTTGGATTGCATACAGTTATTGCAGGATATCCATGGTTTTTAGATTGGGGTAGAGATACTTTAATTGCATTTGAAGGATTATTATTAGTAACTAAAAGATTTAAGATAGCAAAAGAAGTATTAAAAACAATGATAAGAGATATAAAATTTGGACTTGTTCCAAATGGATATTCTGGATATGATAATAGACCATTATATAATAGTGTAGATGCTTCATTACTTTTATTTGAAGCAGTACAAAAATATATAAATTACACAGGAGATTATCAATTTATAAAAGAAGAAATTTATAAAAAATTAGAAGATATTATAGAAAGTTATATAAAAGGAATAGATGTAGATAATAATAATATTTATTTAGATGATGACGATCTTATAGTATCAGGAACACAAAATACACAAAATACATGGATGGATGCAAAATATGATGGAGTAGCAATAACGCCAAGATCAGGAAAAACAGTAGAAGTTAATAGTTTGTGGTATAATGCTAATAAAATAATGGCAGATTTAAGTAAAAAATTTGGACATTCACAAAATGCAAAAAAATATAAATTAATAGCAGAGAAATGCAAAAAATCATTTAATGATAAATTCTATAATAAAAGAAGGAAATGTTTATATGATGTTTTAGGAGATAGTAAAATAAGACCAAATCAATTATTTGCATTAAGTCTTACTTATCCAGTTATAGAAGCAGATTCAGAAGAAGCAAAAAATATTATATCAGTAGTTGAAAAAAAATTATTAAATGCTTATGGATTAAAAACTTTAGCAAAAGGTGAAGAAAATTATGTTGAAGTATATGAAGGAGATGGCAAAAAAAGAGACTCTAGCTATCATCAAGGAATTACTTGGCCATGGCTATTAGGTTTATATTACAATGCATTAAAAAACATATTGAAAAAAACAAAGAAAAAAGATGCAAAAAAAGAACTAGAGACAAAATTAGAAAAGTTTATAGAAAAAACTTCAAAAACGTTCCAAAAAGAGATAAGTCATAATGGATGTATTGGAAGCATTTCAGAGTTATATGATTCTAGAAAACCATATTTACCAAAAGGAACTATTGCACAAGCTTGGAGTGTAGCAGAAGTATTTAGAATTATTTTGAATAAGTAGAAAAGGAAGAAAAAATGATATCAATTGAAAATTTAGAAAAAGAATTAAAAAACAATCATTTAAATAGTATGTACCTTTTATACGGAGAGGAACTATTTTTATTAGAGACTTCATTAAAGAAAATAAAAACTTTATTTGGAGAATGTATAAAGGGTATAAATTTTATTTCAATTGATGATACAAATGTAGAACAATTAATAGCAGATATTGAAACGCCAGCGTTTGGATACGAAAAGAAATTAATAATAGCTAGGAATACAGGATTATTCAAAAAAGAAGGAAAAAGGAAAAACACAGAGATTTCTAAATTAAAGGATAAGATAAATAAATATATTCAAGAAAATAGTAAATTAATAGAAGAAAGTGTTGTTCTAGTATTTGCAGAGGAAGAAGCAGATTCTAAACAAGAGCTTTATAAAACAATTGAAGAAATAGGAATTGTGTGCAAATTCGATTTTCAAAAACCAATTCAAATAGAAAAAAGAATGAAATCAATATGCAATGCATATAAAGTACAAATAGATGATAGCACTTTAAGGTATTTTATAGAGTGTTGCGGTACAAATATGCAAGATTTAATTAATGAAATTAGAAAATTAATTGAATATGCAGGAGAAAATGGAAAGATAAAAAAAGAAGATGTTGATAAATTAGTAACTAAAAAATTAGAGAGCATAATATTTGATTTAACAGACAATTTAGGAAAAAAGAATATTGAAAAGGCATTACAAGTTTTAAGAAACTTGATTTATGAAAAAGAGCCAATACAAAGAATTTTAATTACTCTTTATAATCATTTTAAGAAACTATATTTTACAAAACTGGCTGAATATTATAAAAAAGACATTATTAAAAGCTTAAAATTAAAACCAAATCAAACTTTTTTAGTAAATAAGTATAAAATGCAAGCTAAATATTTTAAAACAAAAGAATTAAAAGAAATATTACAAGACTTAAGAGATTTGGATTATCAATACAAAAATGGAATAATTGACTTGCAAATTGGACTAGAAGCTATACTTTGTAAATATTGCTCTTAAAAATAAAATGAATAAAAACATAATAAATAATGAATGTATAATAAAACCAAATATTGATAAAAATATAAATAGTTATATTTTTATAGATAGGTGGTTTTTTTATGTTTAAAAAAAAGAGATATATAATAATGATGATAATAGCTTTTTTATTAATAGGTGTAACAATATTTATAGTATATTTTCAAAATAATTCAGTAGAAGCATTATCAAAATATGGTTCAAGAGGAGAAGAAGTTAAACAAATACAAACAAAATTGAAGAGATGGGGATATTATAGTGGAAATGTGGATGGAATCTATGGTAGCCAAACAGTAAATGCTGTTAAGTATTTTCAAAGAAAGAATGGATTAACACAAGATGGAATAGCAGGCCCTGCAACATTAAAAGCAATGGGAATTTATAGTTCAAGTTCATCAAGTTCAAGTACAAGCAATTCAAGTAATGTTAATTTATTAGCAAGATTGATTTATGGAGAAGCAAGAGGAGAACCGTATACAGGACAAGTAGCTGTTGGAGCAGTTGTATTAAACAGAGTAAAAAGTAGCTCTTTTCCAAATACAATAGCAGGAGTAATATATCAATCAGGTGCTTTTGATGTAGTGTCAGATGGACAAATTAATTTAACACCTAATTCAACTGCAAAGAAAGCTGCACAAGATGCTTTAAATGGATGGGATCCTAGTTATGGCGCAATTTATTATTTTAATCCATCTACGGCTACTAATAAATGGATTTGGTCTAGACCAATGACAATTACAATTGGAAAGCATAGATTTTGCAAGTAAAATAAAGAAATCTTCTATATTGAAGGTGAGTAATAATATATTAAATAAAAAGCAAGAAATAAGTTGAAGTTTCAAAATTATTTCTTGTTTTTTATGTTTATAAAAAACTAAATTATTGGTAAAAAAGCAGTAGATGAAATAATTTAGTAAAAATACAATTGACAAAACATAACATAATTGATAATATAATATTGATGTATTGACTAATGGAGGAAAAGAATGTTTATTTATCCAAATGAATATTTTAATAAAGTAGAAGAAATAACAATAGAATTTTTAAAAAAGAATAAAATAAAAGCATTAATATTAGATGTAGACAACACCTTAATAAATTACGAAAAAAGGTTACCAGAAAAAGTTGCAAAATGGGCAAGAGAATTAAAAGGACAAGGAATAAAACTATACATATTATCTAATACTAATCAAGAAGAGAAAGTAAAAAGAGTAGCAAATGCATTAGAAATTCCATATGAATACTTTGCAAAAAAACCACTCAAATCAGGATTTTTAAAAGTACAAAAAAGCCTAAACGAAAAACCAGAAAATATAGGAGTAGTAGGAGACCAAATATTTACAGACATAATTGGTGGAAATCGTTGCAAAATGTTCACAATATTAGTAGATCCGATTGAACCAATAGACTATTGGTATACAGCATGGAAAAGACCAATAGAAAATAAAATAAAAATAAGATATAAAAATAAGCGAACAAAGGAGAAAAAATAAAATGTATTTTAATGATGTACATATATTATATTATGTAGCAGTGGCTATAATAGGGTTATTTGTTGGTGAATTTGTTAATTGGATGAATCAAAGATTACCTGAATATAAAAATGTTTTTTCAAAAGAATTTATAACAGAACATAAAATAAATTTTAAACCTAATTACATATTAATGTTATTAACATCATTTATTTATATTGCATTAGTATATAGATTTGGAATACAAAACACAATAATAGCAAATTTAGATTTAATTAAATTTATGATTTTAACACCAATGTTATTATCAGTATTTGTAATTGATTATAAATCTCAAATTATTCCAAACAGATTAAATTTAACAATATTTGAGATAGGAATGGGATTTGCATTTTTATATGGTCTATCAGATGTAGCAATTACAATTAACATGTTGCTTGGAATGCTTGCAGGAGGAGGAATATTCTTACTTATTACAGTAATAGGAGGAATATTTTATGGAAAAGAAGCAATGGGATTTGGCGATGTTAAATTAATGGGAGCATTAGGATTATTTTTTGGACTTTCTAACATTGTTGTAATTACATTAGTTTCATTCTTGATAGGTGCAATACTTAGTATAGTGTTACTTATTACAAAAATAAAAAAATCGGACGAATATATACCATTTGGACCATTTATTGTAATAGCAACATTTATAAGCATGTATGTGCCATTTGAACAAATAAAGATGATATTAATGCAAATATTTACATTAGGAATGTATAAAGGTTAAAATTAGATGTAAGGGGATGGTTTTAAATGAATCCTAAATTACAATGGTTAAGAAACACAATGTCAAGTTTAAATTTACAAGGATTAATTATATCAAATCCAATTAATATAAAATATTTAACAAATATAGAAGCAGAGGGAGTATTGTTACTAACTAGAAAAGAAAATATTTATATTACAGACGGAAGATATATAGAACATGTACATAGTATTTTGACATTATATGATGAAATTATAGTCTATGATATAAATGATGTATCAAAGGACGATTATGAAAATTTCTTTATGTTTTGCGAAAATGTAGGATTTGAAGAAAACTATGTAACATATGCTCGGTTATAAGGAATTAATAAGAAAATATAAGATTAACAATTTAGTTGAAACAGAACATATCATAGAAAAACAAAGAATGATAAAAGACCAAGAAGAAATAAGTAGTTTAGAAAAAGCATGTGAAATAACAGACAATTGTTTTCAATATATATTAACTTATATAAAGCCAGGAATGACTGAAAGGCAGATTGCAGATGAAATTGAAGAATATTATAAAAAAAGAACAGAAGGATTGTCATTTGAAACAATTGTAGCTTCAGGAGAAAATACATCAAAGCCACATGCAGTACCAACAGATAGAAAAATCCAAGAAAATGATATTATAACAATTGATATGGGATGTAAAGTTAATGGGTATTGTTCAGATATGACAAGAACATTTTTTGTTGGAAGTGTTCCAGAATATATAAAACCGGTTTATGATTTAGTATTAAAAAATCAAGTACAAACATTAGAACAAATGAAAGATGGAATAAGTACAAGATTATTAACTAAAATGGTTGAAAACGATTTTAAATTAAATGGATATGATTTAATTCATAGCTTAGGACATGGAGTAGGAATGGAAATTCATGAAGCACCATATGTAAGCTATAGATCTGATACGCAATTAAAGGAAAATATGGTAGTAACAGATGAACCAGGTATTTACATACCAGGAAAATTTGGTATAAGAATAGAAGATACTGTTCAAATTACAAAATTTGGTTGTATAAGTTTAACAAAATCTGAGAAAAATTATATTGTAATATAAAGAAAACAGATAATGAGGTGTGCGTATGATGGACAATGAATTTAAGGCTGCGTTTTCCTGTTTTCTTGAGCGGCATGAATATGACGATGCGGAATCTGCGCTGTTTGAAATCGTCCGCGCGGCGTTTCTGGCCGGATGGCGCGCGGCGGGCGGTGAGTGCCCGTCGGCGGAGCGGATTTTTCAAGTTTTGGGCAGCCCCGAAAAAAATCCCGGGAATCAATAAAAAAATATTGATTTCTGCTTGATTTTTTCTCCCCGACACAATACAATAAGCACGAAGGAGCGAACCCGAAGGACAGGAAGATGTGAGCCTGTCAATTTAACGAACAGAGCATGCGTACCCGAACGTTGCATGAGTAGAAATGACGCGTCAAGTACCGGTTGGATGGGAGGTTGCCGCCGGGCGAAGGAGTCTCTCCGCGGTGTCATTTCGCATCCGCTATAGCAAACTGAAATTGTACAGCAGTTTCTTTCTTGTTTGAAAGTCCATATCATCCGAACCTCCTCCCATTGACACAATAGGAGGCTTTTTTATGTCTAATTTTACAAAAAACATGTCCGCTGCGCAGGCTGCGCCGCACCACGGGCTGCAAAACGTGCGCACGCTTGTATCCTGCGCGCTGCTGGCTGCCGTTTCCGTCGTTCTGGCCCGGTTCATCATTCCGATGCCCAACGAGACGACCCGTTTCTCCATTGAGGCCGTGCCTATTTTCCTGGCCGGTATGCTCTTTGGGCCGCTGCCCGGTGCGCTGGTCGGCTTTGTGGCCGATTTTGTCGGCTGTCTGTTCTCCGGCTACGGCTATAACCCGATGTTCTGCGTACCGCCCATTCTCTACGGGCTCTGCGCAGGCCTGTTCCAGCCGCTGCTGGTGAAAAAGACGTCTATCCCCACCATTGCCCTGTCGTTCCTGCCCGCCATTGCGCTGGGCTCGATCCTCTGGCAGAGTTTCGCGCTTGCCTTTGTCTACGGCGGCGACGCAAAAACGGCATTTTTCCTGACAAAGCTGGCAACCCGCTCGGTACAGTTCGGCGTCACGTTCGTCATTGACGCTCTGGTGGTATGGCTGCTTAGCTAATGCGCCGAAAGTTTCTTTTTCAAAATTGCCTGCGTGAATGGCAAGCGTACCGAAACCCTTAGGATAGAATTTCATAACAGTCTCCTTGTATTTGATGTGTTCTTGTGCTTTAATTGTATAACTTTAAGCGGCAAATGTCAACCGTTATATCGGTTTGAGGCATAAATTTTGTGCCAGGGCATAATTATCTTATATGAATATTTTGCAGTGCATAATATTAGGTATAGTCCAAGGCGCAACCGAATTTCTGCCCGTTTCGAGCAGCGGACATCTTTTGCTCGCATATCGAATAATGGGAATCCCGAACGACCTTTCGTACACTTTGAGTCTGCATATCGCAACGCTCGCCGCCGTATTCGTAGCCATGCGCAAAGAAATATTAGCTCTTATTAAGCGCCCGATATGCAAGCAAACCGGCTTAATTCTGCTCACTTCGCTTCCTACCGCAATAATTGCTGCCATCGTATACTTTTTGGACGTGTGCTTGGCCACAAGCCGAAAAACTTCGAGCTCTCCAAGCGG
>ERZ1106954.3043-NODE-3043-length-11087-cov-4.970359_pt1 | contig 11087 bp, 9 predicted proteins | sample MGYA00403678_ERZ1106954 | MGnify/ENA primary metagenome ERZ1106954 (study PRJEB35170, sample SAMEA104062445) | human gut metagenome | biome: human gut; feature: human-associated habitat; material: faeces | place: Denmark | collected 2012-08-20 ... | reverse complement strand
TCGGAACGTCCGAAAAACAGCTCTATGATTTCTCTGTCGTCCATGTTCATGTCCGCTTTCTCGGGTCCTTTGAAAGATCTTTCATATGTAATGTACGGTTTTTACCACCGGATGTTACAATAAATATAAAAAGCATATGCGTCGGGCAATAAACCCGGCGCATATGCTTTCAGCCCATGATGATTATGTACGCAGTGGTAAGCTTGCGCATACGGTCATACACGGATCGATCCAGAAATATAATCTAATGCGGAAATCAATATTTGGATTTCAGATTAGCAAGGCACTTTGCGCAGATACGCTTACCGTTGTAGTAAACGATATCGTCGGCGTCGCCGCAGAAAATGCATGCGGGATAATATTTCTGAAGAATAATTCTTTCGTCGTCCACGAAGATCTCCACCGGATCCTTGACGTTGAGGTCAAGCATTTTGCGGAGCTCCATAGGAAGCACGATTCTGCCAAGTTCATCGACTTTGCGTACGATACCTGTTGATTTCATTTTTGAGTTACCTTCTTTCCCTAAAGTAATTGCATTTTACAACATTTTTCAACGCAAGTCAATACGTTTTTGAGCGTTTTCGACCGTTTTTACAATATATAAGGTGTGAGTTTATCTTGAGTTCATACTTCGGCGGGATGTTGGCGAAAAAAATCGTACAAACGTGTGTATATGACGGAAAAACGCGTGATATGCGCATATTTTCGGCGGATTCGGGAGGAGATCTGAACATGCTTTCGGCAATACTTTCTGTCATATGTATCGCGTCCGTGGTCTACGGTATCGCTACCGGTCGGGCTGATGCGCTCTCGTGCGCGGTGCTCGACGGAGCCTCGGGAGCCGTGAAGCTGACGCTCACGCTGTGCGGGACGATGTGCCTGTGGTGCGGCATAATGGAGCTTTTCAGAAAGGCGGGCGTACTCAGACATCTTACCCGTCTTATAACGCCGCTTTTGCGCGTTGTGTTTCCCGATGCGGTGCGATCGGGCTGCGGTGTCGAGGAAATAGCGGCAAACATAAGCGCGAATATACTCGGCATCGGCAACGCGGCGACGCCGTATGCTCTTGCCGCGATGAAAAAGCTTGACGAACGCGCACGCGGCATTGGCGTCCCCCGCGGCACGGCGAGCGACGACATGATAACGCTGGCAGTGCTCAACACGTCCTCCATATCGGTGATGCCGACGACGGTCTGCGCGCTGCGCCGCGCGGCGGGCGCTGAAAGGCCGTTTCTGGTCGTTCCTGCCGTGTGGATATGCTCTGCCGTATGCTCATTGACCGCAGTGGTGCTGTCGCGTGCCGCGGCGTCGCTGCATGTTCGATCTGCGGAGCGCAAAACGCTCTCCAAGGCGCAAAAAGGCAGTGCAGAGCGGCGCATGCTCGGTCGGAGTATGCGATGACCGAACTGATCTCAAGCCTCACGGTGCCGCTTATAATGACCGCAGCGGCACTCATCATGCTGCTGCCGCGTTTTTCGGGCGGAGACGGCGTCGGAGTGTTTGTGAACGGCGCGCGCGAGGGACTGCGAACGGCTGCCTCGATGCTGCCGACGCTCGTGCTGCTGAACGTTGCCGTTTCGCTGTTTTCGGCGTCGGGGCTCGCGGGCTTTCTTTCGTCGGTGCTGGCTCTGCCTGCGGACCGGATCGGCATTCCGTCGGAGATACTGCCGCTGCTGCTCACCCGTCCCGTGTCCGGCAGCGCGGCTACCGCAGTGTTTTCCGCTCTTGCCGACGATCTGGGAGCCGACAGCTTTCCCGCGCTCTGTGCCGCCGTCATTATGGGGAGCTCCGACACCCTTGCCTATGTCACAGCCGTTTATTTTTCGTCGGTGGAAGTGCGCAGAACGCGCCATACATACCCCGTGGCTCTTGCCGTCATGCTTTTGTGCGTTTTTCTTTCCTGCCTGCTCGTCAGAATTCTCATCGGGTGAATCCCGGGCGAAAAAAACGGCAAATAATAGCAATAGTAGGGCGCGTGCTGTCGCCCCGAGACTCGGCGGTCGCTGTGTGGAGGACAGGAATGGTAAAGGGATCGAAAAGACAGATAATTTTTCTCCCCAACCTGCGTGATGCGGGCAGAGGGATCTTTGAATGCGCATATTTCGTGCTTCGGGCGGATCGCGGCGACGGAGACGTCGGCGAAAACGAGATGCTGCTTGAAGCCGAGCGCATAGTTGCCGAGGCGGAGCGTTTGCACGGCAGAGACCGCTCCGCAGGCAGGGGAAGAGCCGAACGTCCCGAAAAGCAGCGGCGCACTCACGGATGGGCGGCGGCGTTCGTCGCAGGGCTTTTTGCGGGTATGGCAGCGGCATTTCTCATTTGTCTTGTTCTGTATATCCTGCGTACTTGACAACAGGTCAAAAATAGTATATAATAATATAGTTAAAAACAAAGATGTGCCGCCGCTGTGCGGCTGATATTTTGAATTTTTTGCGGTTCGGATGAATCAAGGAAAGAAAAGAGCGTTGGGATGCCTCGCCGTGTGTCCGGCTCGGACTTTTTCTCACATCCGCGGCACGGAAACGCCACACCGCATCAGATAAATAAAATTACAAAAGATGAGCGGAGACCGTATTGCCGGCATACCCCGCGTGCGTTCCCATGACGGAACGGCGGCGGAGGCAGTGTCGGCTTGAGCGGCTTTTTTGCGCGCCCGCAGCATTCCGTCGCAAGGCGGATACGGCGGCGCTGCGCCGCATGGGTCGCCGCTCCGGAAAGGAAAGAATCCATAATTCATGTCAGAAAAAAAGAAAAAAGAAAATGATGTCGACGCAGGCGCTGCCGCAAGCGGTGCGCGCAAGGCGCCGGAACACAAAAGGCGCGCTGCGGGAGCATCCCGCAGCGGTGCAAATGCGAGGGCTGCAAGGCAGCAGCGCACCGACGGCACCGACACGGCTGCGGCAAAAACGTCAAAGCCGAGAAATGCTTCCGGTCAGCGGAAGACAGGCGGAAGACGCACCAAAGCCGAGAGATCGTCGCTTTTCGACTTCCCGGATATAACACCGGATGACGTCGTGAACGCTGCCGCAGATACGCCGGAGACGGCTGTAAGCTCCCGCAGCGCACAGAACGCCGCAAAGGGACGCCGCAGCGGTACACGCGACGCCTCCGATCGCAAGACCGAAACAAAGCTGCGCATTATCCCGCTCGGTGGTCTCGGCGAGATCGGCAAGAATATGACAGCCTTCGAGTTCGGCTCGGATATCGTGGTAATCGACTGCGGTATGGGCTTTCCGGAGGAGGACATGCCCGGTGTTGACCTTGTCATTCCCGACATTTCGTACCTCACGGCTAACCGCGAAAAGGTGCGCGGCATACTGCTGACGCACGGTCACGAGGACCACATCGGCGCTGTCCCGTATGTGCTCAAGCAGCTTAATGTACCGGTATACGGCACGGCGCTGACACTGGGGATAATCAAAAACAAGCTCTCCGAGCACAGGCTCGATTTCAAGCCGCAGCTTATCACCGTCAAGGCGGGCGATAAGGTCAAGCTCGGCGTGTTTGAAGCTGAGTTCATTCATGTGAACCATTCCATTGCCGATTCGTGCGCGATAGCGCTCACAACGCCGCGCGGTGTTGTCGTCCATTCCGGCGACTTCAAGCTCGATGTAACGCCCATCGAGGGCGAGATGATGGATCTTACCCGTTTCGGCGAGCTGGGCAAAAAGGGAGTAAAGCTCCTTATGTGTGAATCCACGAATGCGGAGCGCTCGGGCTTTACACCGTCCGAAAGGAGCGTCGGCGGTGCGCTTGAGAACCTGTTCACCGCAAATCCGGACAAGCGTATAGTCATTGCCACCTTCTCGTCAAACGTGCATCGCGTGCAGCAGATAATCGATATTTCGATACGTCACGGCAGACGTGTTGCGCTTACCGGACGCAGTATGCTGAACGTCGTCAGCGCCGCGTGCGAGCTGGGATATATGCATTTCCCCGAGGGAACGCTCGTTGACATAGGCGATATCAAGAGATTCCGCCCGAGCGACCTGACGCTCATTACGACGGGCAGCCAGGGCGAGCCCATGTCGGCGCTTTACCGCATGGCATACGGCGACCACGCGCAGGTCACGCTGAGTACCTCCGATCTTGTGGTGCTGTCGTCAAGCGCGATACCCGGAAACGAAAAATATATCGGCAGGATCATAAACGAGCTCTCCCGCGCGGGGATAAAGGTCATCACCGACTCGGTATTCTTCGGTGTTCATGCGTCGGGGCACGCCTGCGCCGAGGAGATAAAGCTGCTTCAGATGCTGCTGAAGCCCAAGTATTATATGCCCATCCACGGCGAATACCGCCATCTTGCAGCCAACCGCGACCTTGCACTGTTTGCCGGTATGCCGGCAGATCATATATTTATGTCGGATATAGGCAAGGTGCTCGAGATCGGGCGCAACAGCGCCGCATGGGGCGGCAGCGTTCCGTCAGGCAAGGTATTGATAGACGGCTACGGTGTCGGCGACGTCGGCAGCGCAGTGCTGCGCGACAGGCAGCACCTCTCGCAGGACGGCATGGTAGTTGTGTTCGCATCGGTCGATACCACGGCGCGGCTCATTCTTACCGCTCCCGAGATAATATCGCGCGGTTTCGTGTATGTTCCCGAGTCCGAGGATCTGCTTTACGACGCGCGCAAGGCGGCTGCGGAGGAGATCCAGAGCGGTCTCTCGCAGCGCAAGCCCGATATCGAAACGATAAAGGAGCGCGTGCGCCGCGAGGTCGCAAAGTGCCTGTCGTCGCGCACGGGACGCAATCCCATGGTCATACCGGTAATAATCGACCTTTGATTACACCTTGTGGTAAAACTCATATCGTGTGAACAGAATTTATTATAAGTTCAGAATGCGTTCACATAACAAACAGCTTATGCAGTTATAATATACTGTGTCTCATTGCGGTTCCGGCTGCTTTGTCGGCAATGTCGGTTCCGGAAAAATAAAAAACAAAAAGAAAGATAATGACGCCTGCCGCCGCGAGCGGTACAGGGGGAAACCCGGGCTTTTTGCCTGCGTCGGAAAGGGCAGGGTACATAACAATGGGAAAAGGTACCAGATCAAGAAACGAAAGAGCCGGTGCGGTCATTGCCGATCCTTCCAAGTTCAGCAAAAAGAACAGCGCCGACAAAACGAAACTGCTGACCCGCATAGGCGTTATCGCGTGTGCAGTTCTGCTTCTTGCGTGCATTGCGCTTTGGAGCTTTACCACATGGGTGCCGCGCATCAAAACTGCAGCCAAGTCCTCGCATTACAGAGTGAACGGCAGCGAAATGACCTATTTTATCACCAATGTAAAGAACAATTATATCAATACCCTCAGCTCGTACGGCACGGGCTATCTCACTCAGCTCGGACTCAGCACGAGCGATACCTCTCTCACCGGCCTCAGATCGCAGACCTGCGGCCTTGACAAGACCAAGAGCTGGTATGAGTATTTTGTGGATCAGACCAAGACTCAGGTCGAGAGCATGCTCGTCCTCTGCGAAGCTGCGAAAGCCGAGGGAATGACCCTTGATAAGAGCGAGCTTGAGGACATAGATAAGTCCATAAAGGCAATGAAGGACAGTGCCGAGGAGCTTGCCAAGGCATATGCTGCGAGAGGGTACAGCGGATACACCGCCAGCTACTTCCTCACTCAGGAATACGGCAACGGCGTCAGCGAGAGCAACGTACGTCATGCTCTTGAGCTTCAGGGGCTTGCCTCCAAGTTCTATAAGGCATATCAGGAGCGCGTCGAAGCCGGCATCACCGACGATGAGCTTGAGCAGTATGTCAAGGATAACCCCGCAAACATACTGAGCGCCGATATATTCTCCTACACCTTCACCGCAGAGCTTGAGATCGCGGGCTCCGAAGCCACCGACGACGAAAAAGCTGCCTACGAGAAGGCGAAAGAAGAGGCCAAGAAGCTTGCGGACGAGCTTGCCGCCTGCTCCGATAAGGATGCTTTCATAGCCAAGGCTGTGGAATACATTCTCGGCACATACGCTAACGATTCGTTCGACAAGTACTACGAAAACAACAAGAAGTCGCTTGACGACGCCGATAAGCCGGATGATGCCAAGCTTGCCGCAGACAAGGCAGCAATGGTCAAGGAGATCGGCGAAAAGGTCAAAGACAGCACCAAGGAGCTGACCGAGCACGGCGATACAAACAGCTACACCAAGGTGCTCGACAAGGTCTCCTCGTCGCTGCTGACCGATGTTCAGAATGCATATGATGCGATAAACAAGACTTCCTCCGTTTCCTATTCCGATCCTGCGGATAAGGATGCCTCCGATTCGACAAAGTGGCTCTTTGATGCCGACCGCAAGGCCGGTGACAAGACCGTCATCTCGAACGAGGCTGAGAAGAAGTCCACATATACCGCTTACTTCATGGAAGCGACTGCTCACCGTGACGAGACCGTGACCAAGAACGTCGGTCACATCCTCTTCAAGACCACGACGTACAAAACAGCCGCCAAGGCAAAGGAAAAGGCTGAGGAGATCCTCTCAAAGTACAAAGAGGGCGAGCAGACCAAAGATGCGTTCGAGGCTCTTGCCAACGAGTATACCGAGGACAGCAGCGTTTTCTACGAGAACGTCACCAAGGATTACATGGTCAAGGAATTCGATGCGTGGACCTTTGACTCATCCAGAAAGGCAGGAGACGTAGATATCGTCGAGACCACCCATGGCGCGCATGTCATGTATTTTGTCGGCGACGGCGAGATAGCATGGAAGGTGACTGCCAAGAACGGCGTGTTCGGCGAAAAGTACGAGGCATGGTACGAGACCGAAAAGAACTCAGTCGGTGTGACCTTCAGCGACAGCACGATGAAAACCCTCGGTTGATATCTCAGACATAAAAATCCCGTGGCTTTATCGGGCGCAGACCGCCGCAGCGGGCATAATTGCCCGCTGCCGGCTGTCCGGCAATGAAAGGCCGTATGCGGCATATACTGTAAACGGCAATGCAGCCCGAAAGGTGTGTGTTTAATGATTCTTGAATCCAAAAAGACGACGGTCGCGTACCGCTGCCCCGAATGCGGAGCCGGTGTGCTCAGCATGGTCGATATCTTTTCTCTTTCCGCAAACCGCGTAAAGCTGAAATGCGATTGCGGAAAAAGCGATCTTGATGTCGTTATCCAGAGCGACGGAAAGATAAGGCTGACTGTCCCGTGCATTTTTTGCCGAAAACCGCACGTTTTTACCGTAAATAAGCAGATCTTTTACGGGCGCGATCTGTTCGTGCTCCCGTGTCCGTATTCGGATATAAATATCTGCTTTATGGGTGACAGCAACCATGTCAAGGCAGAGCTTGCGCGCAGTGAGCTTGAGCTGCTCGATATGCTTGAGCAAAATGGCATCGAGAGTTTTTCGGCGTTCGACGGGGACGATGAGGTGCTTCCCGACCCGCAGATATTCGAGATCGTCATGTTTGTCATACACGATCTTGAAGCGGAAGGGAAGATAAGCTGCCGCTGTCCGGACGGAGAAGGGGATTATGACGCCGAGATGACCGAGGACGGCATACGAGTTTTCTGCCGCAAGTGCGGTGCGGAGCATACTGTCCCGACCGATTCGCTGCTCGGCGCGCATGATTTTCTGAATTGCGACAGCCTTAAACTCGAATAACTCAAAAATATAGTTTTCTTCCGTTGATGCCGTGATACGCTCCGAGCAGATCACGGTATCGGCGGAAGCATAATCGCGGGGTGTGGCGCAGTTGGTAGCGCGCGACGTTTGGGAGCGTGTGACCGCCTCATGAGCCGACCGCCGAAAGCTCGCAAAATCTCCGTTTTTCTCGCGTTTCCTCGCTTTTCCGCCGCCGTGTGTTTCGGCAAAAAACTTTTGACCACAGATTTGACCACTTACAGATTTGACAGAAAAATTGAATATTTTCACCAATCGGGGTGTGGCGCAGCTGGTAGCGCGCGACGTTTGGGACGTCGATGCCGCAGGTTCGAACCCTGTCACTCCGACCAAAAATCAGCCGAAGATGAGGTTTTTCACCCCACTTTCGGCTGATTTTTTTTAAAAGCATTAACCAAATCATTTTTCTTTCACTATTAAGGCAGAAGCTTCTGAAAAACTGATAGGGAGGTGAGTTAATGAATGAGATCGCGTATCAAGAGAAAATAGCAGAGGTATCCAAAACGATATACTCATATTGTTTATCCAAAACATCCACACGAGAGGACGCCTAAGACCTATCGCAGGATATTCTGCTTGAGCTTACGAAATCGGTCAAAAATATTCGCAATGAAAACGCTTTTTACGCTTTTATGTGGGGCGTTGCCGGGAACGTTTATAAACAGTGGTATAGAAAAAAGCTGAAAAACAACACTTGCGAATTATCGGAAGATATCCCATCGGAAGATCAACTTTCGGAGGACGACAGTGAGCGCCTGTATCTTCTCCGGCGTGAGTTGACTTTGCTATCGGAAAAATACCGCAAAGCAACGATTTTGTATTATATTGAGGGGCGCTCATGCTCTGAAATTTCAGATTTGCTCGCAATATCCGAAAGCATGGTAAAATACCTGCTGTTCAAATCAAGAAAAATACTGAAAGAAGGAATGAATATGGAAAGAAATCTCGGAGAACTCAGCTACAATCCCAAAGCCCTTATTCCCATGTACAGCGGACAGGGACCGAATCAATTTTGGCAATTCATGCAAAGCAAAATCAAGCAGAATATCGTTTGTGCTTGCTACAATGACTCACTGACAGTTCAGCAGATCAGCCTTGAAACAGGAATACCGCTTCCATATCTGGACGATGAGATAAAAGAGATGACCGAAAAGAAAATACTTGTGTATGACGGCAAACGATATTCGGCAAATGTTGTTATCATCAACCGTGAATGTACGGAAGAGATCTGCCGCAAGGTATCAGGGAAATATGATGCCATTGCAAAGCTTATAATTGAATTTGTCGATTCCTGTATGGAGAAATATGTAAAGCTCGGTTTTTACGGCGCTGACTTCAGCGAAAATACGCTCCGTTGGCAGCTTTCAACCATAATGTGGCGAACGATAAGGGGTTATGCTTTCAAAAACGTCGGAAAGCCGGAGAAAACAGGATGGGGCGAGTATGCCGATATATGGTTGAAAGAAGACTCCGGAGATATGACTGCGCGCACTTTCAACTATTGCACAGTTGAAAGTAAAGGCGGAGATACTGTATGGTTCTTCGACTATTTACCTGCACTCAAAGGCGATCATCATGATTTCTACGGCAACCCGAGAAAGATTGATATATTGTGCGATATTGCCGACGGTACTGCTGATAATCTGAGCGAATACGACCTTGAAACCATAGCTGAAATGGTTCGCGAAGGTTATGTTATATCGGAAAGCGGAGGCTTCCGCGTTGCTATGCCCATATATTCAAAGGCGCAATATGGTGAGCTTATGGCAAAAGCCGAGCAGTTTATGAAAAATAGAATGGGAGAGCTTATAGAGACGATAGATAACGTTTCGGAACATATTATCGGCGAGCATACCCCAAACAGGCTGAAAAAGTCTGTCGCGCGCATTTCAGGGCAGGATCGTTTCTATCATACCGTGTGCGCTCCGGCAAAGAAAATGATTGATATGAAATACATTAGTACTTCATACAATCCGCTTTCTTTTTTGGGAAACCTTTTCTTTGACTACCACAGCGCAATTTTTAAGGGCTGTAAAAAGCACCATAAAGCAAGCAAAGACAAAAGCTACTTCAGTCCGTTTGTAATTCCCTGCAAATCACACATTTATCCAATCTCTCAAAAAGCGAATCGAATCTCTTGTCTGCTCTCATGATGTCAAAACAATCGCGCTTAAAGACTTTTTGATAATCAAGCGGGACGATCCAATTCCACCAATCATTATGCAACATACTGATTTCTTTGTATTCCTTACCGTCTTTCTCGATCCAATTGATTTCGCATTCCAAAGTAAATCCTTTTAATGCGGGAGACGAGCAGCCTATTTTGAACTCATCCTCGGTGACAGACATGATCTGTTCAATCACACGCAATGTGTCTTCAAATGCATCATAAGCTTCATTCATTTTTTTGAGTTTGGCAAACGAAGCCGTATAGCGTATTCCAAGTTCTATTCGCTCTTCACACCACAAATCTGTGACTGTTCCTCCGCTCACCAAATACTTCTTATCAGGGGATAAATTGTTTACAGCATTAAGATAATTAAGTTGCGTTTCAAAAAACCAAATAAAATGATTTGGGTCGTCGCACAAATAGACTTGCCAATCATTCGCCGCACTTATGATATGCGAAAGCTCCATCCATAGAACGTACTGCCGCACAGGCTCGATTTTGTCAAGTTCCTCGCGCATTTTGTATCTGTTGAACAGTAGTGCGGAACGGGACATATCTTCACGACTGGCATATGCGTCCAAAAAAGCATCGATGTGTTCATCATCCTCCATGTTTGCCATACACCCAATCACCGCATAATGTTGGTCTTTGGGACACACTCTGAATACTTCTTCTGCCAAAAGCCGCATTTCTTCAAGAACATTTTTGTCTTGAAACAAGCGAACCTTCCAAATTTCGTTGTACATTCCCCAAAACCAATATTGTTGATAATCCTTGAGATTACGTCGTATTTCCCGCATTATCTCAACGGTTTTCCGAACAGCTTTTGCACGAACGGCAATTTCGAACGATTTTTGAAGCTCCGAACAGCGTTTTTCCTTTTCTTCTTCTGTGACTCCAAGCAACGAATCTACCGACGTTTCAAAAAATGATGCGATCATGGGCAGCATCTCAATGTCGGGATAAGTAGCACCTATTTCCCATCGGGAAATTGCCTGCGGAGATGTCCCGAACTTTTCAGCCAATTGTTCTTGAGTGAGATTCATTCGTCGTCGGTTTAAACGTATTTGATTTCCAAAATTCAATTTCATACCATATCTCCATTCTGTCAGTATTTGCGCAAATACTATGTTTTGCCGGTGATAATAGTATACCGTGTTTTACAAACATAATCAAGCGCACAGTTTGTGATAGTTTCTCTCACTTTTTGAGTCTGAGCCTTTCGGTGACAAGATAACATAACGTTCAACGTTGAATGAATCGATAAACATAAAAACATGGCTGACC
>ERZ1106954.3041-NODE-3041-length-11095-cov-24.120290_pt1 | contig 11095 bp, 6 predicted proteins | sample MGYA00403678_ERZ1106954 | MGnify/ENA primary metagenome ERZ1106954 (study PRJEB35170, sample SAMEA104062445) | human gut metagenome | biome: human gut; feature: human-associated habitat; material: faeces | place: Denmark | collected 2012-08-20 ... | reverse complement strand
CTCGAAATGAAAGAGCAATCCGCAAAGAATTCCACTAGCAATAACAACGATTAAGAAAGCATAAAAAGAATATGGTTTTAAATTACATTTGGATAGCATTTTTCGTGATTGCGTTCATCTTCGCACTCATCGGATTGGCAATGGGAGATACAACTATCTTCCAGAAGATTGTAGATTCCACCTTCGACTCATCCAAGAATGCCTTCGAGATTTCTCTCGGACTGACGGGCGTGCTCGCCCTCTGGCTTGGCATCATGAAGATTGGAGAGAAGGCGGGAGTTGTGAATGTGTTGGCAAGAGCACTCAGCCCGGTCTTCACCCGTCTCTTCCCCGATATTCCGAAGAACCATCCGGTGATGGGAAGCATCTTCATGAATATCGCTTCGAATATGCTGGGACTCGATAATGCAGCAACACCAACAGGATTGAAGGCGATGCAACAGATGCAGGAGCTTAACACGAAAAAGGATACGGCGACGAACCCGATGATTATGTTCCTGGTTCTGAACACCTCAGGACTCACCATCATCCCTACCACCATCCTCGCCTTCCGTGCCTCCTATGGAGCAGCCCAGCCTACGGATGTCTTCATCCCTATCCTGATGGCTACGCTCGTGGCTACGCTTGCCGGAATCATCATCACTTCGCTCTGGCAGCGCATCAACATCCTGCAGCCGGTATTGCTCGCTACTCTGTTGGGAATGTGCGCCTTCGTAGGCATCATCATCTGGGGATTCGGACAGATGGACAAGGATACGATGAACACGGTTACCACCTTGGCTTCTAATATGATTCTCCTAGGCATCATCCTCTGTTTTATCCTGGCTGGTTTCTGGAAGAAAGTGAATGTTTATGATGCATTTATCGAGGGAGCGAAGGAAGGTTTTACAACTGCGGTGAAGATTATCCCTTATCTCGTAGCTATCCTTGTGGGCATCGGCGTGTTCCGTGCTTCGGGAGCGATGGATATGGTGATTCAGGGCGTTTCGTGGTCGGTAGAACAATGCGGCTTGAATGCCGATTTCGTAGGCGCCCTACCTACCGCCATCATGAAACCGCTGTCGGGAAGTGGTGCACGAGGCATGATGCTGGAGGCGATGAAGAACTATGGTCCTGATTCGTTTGTGGGCAGATTGAGCTGCATCTTCCAGGGTTCCACCGATACCACCTTCTATATATTGGCAGTATATTTCGGAAGCGTAAGCATCAGGAATACCCGCCACGCCGTGGCTTGCGGCTTGCTTGCCGATTTGGCAGGAGTCATCGCAGCAATCGCTATAGCATATTTATTCTTCGGATAAGAGTCTCCCACAGATTTCACAGATTTACACAGATAATCTTTGAATGACGGCGCAAGCCCAATTTAACATTTAACACTTAACATTCAACATTAAGAAAGATAATGGCAAGTTTAAAATCACTCGCAAAGGATACCGCCATCTATGGTTTGAGCAGTATCATCGGCAGATTCCTCAACTATCTGCTTGTACCACTCTATACGGCAAAGATCAGCGCCGCCAGTGGTGGTTATGGTGTCATCACCAACATGTACGCCTATACGGCATTACTCCTCGTTATCCTGACCTACGGAATGGAGACCACCTTCTTCCGTTTTGTCAACAAGGAGGGAGAAAACTCAGAAAAGGTTTATCACACGGTATTGAGCATGGTGGGCTTCACTTCCCTACTCTTCATCGCCCTGGTATTCCTCTTCATCACGCCTTTGAGCGATGCGATGGGCTACGCCGACCATCCGGCTTATGTATGGACCATGTTCGTAACCGTGGCTATTGATGCCTTCCAGTGCATTCCGTTCGCTTACCTCAGATACAAGAAGCGCCCGCTGAAGTTTGCTGCCTTCAAGTTGCTCTTCATCGGTCTGAACATTGCGCTCAACCTGGTTTACTACGTCATCATGGATGGTCACGATGTGGGTTATGCTTTCTACATCAACCTGGTTTGTACCGCCTCCATCACCTTCTGTTTCTACAAGGAACTGAAGGAAGGATTCATGGGCGAGAAATGCTCCTGGAGCGAGTGCAAGGTGCTCGTCAGGAAGATGCTGGGCTACAGCTGGCCAATCCTCGTGCTCGGTATTGCCGGTATTCTGAACCAGACAGCCGACAAGATACTCTTCCCTTACATCTATGAGAAGGGCGATGCTCATGCGCAGCTCGGAATCTACGGAGCAGCCAGCAAGATTGCGATGATTATGGCGATGATTACCCAGGCTTTCCGCTATGCTTACGAGCCGTTCGTTTTCGGCAAGGCGAAGGATAAGGACAACCGACAAACTTACGCTTCGGCGATGAAATATTTCGTCATCTTCACCCTGCTCGCCTTCCTGGTGGTAGTAGGTTATCTGGATGTATTGCGCCATATCATCGGTCGCGACTACTGGGATGGTTTGAAGGTAGTGCCTATCGTAATGGCTGCCGAAATCATGATGGGAGTATATTTCAACCTCAGTTTCTGGTACAAGCTCATCGACAAGACCATCTGGGGTGCTTACTTTTCAGGCATCGGTTGTGCGGTATTGATTGCCATCAACGTTATCTTCGTACCTATCTATGGTTACATTGCCTGTGCCTGGGCTGGTTTCGCTGGATATGGAACAGCCATGCTTCTCTCCTACTTTGTGGGTCAGAAGAAGTATCCTATCAACTATCCGGTGAAGGAGATTATGATTTATGTGGTTCTCGCCCTCATCCTCTTCGCAGGAATGACCGAGGCTAACAGATACTTCTCCAGTGGAATTGCCTGCCTCATCAACACGGTGCTCATCCTCATCTTCGCCGCTTATCTCGTGAAGAAGGATTTCCCATTGAAGAGTCTGCCAGTAGTGGGAAAATACTTTAGAAAGTAAGAGATTCCAATCATTGAGATTATATTCCAAGAAGTCCGTGGACAATGTGTAAGTCCACGGACTTCTTTTGTTTATATTATACAAAACCTTCGCATGCGGTTCAAGAATAGACAAAAGGACCCAATGTTCCTGGTCCCGAGCAATACCCAGAATATAATAGCAGCCAGCAAGGCGCCCTGTAAGAGCTAAAGCAAACGACTGAGTGAACGAAACGAGACGACTGAATGAGCGGAAGAATATGACTGAGCAAGCTGAAGGATACGGCTCCGTAAGTGAAAGAAGACGTCTGATCAGGTTCAAAAAGATAGAATATGGAGTTCAAGGAGACTGCTTCTAGAAAGTTGCCACTAGGCTCAGCAGCTCTGCTGAGCCTAGTCAGCAGGTCTGCTCACTGCAGTCAGCAGGTCTGCCGAGCCTAGTGACAACACCTTTTAATCGTACAACAATACCCCCTATAGTTGTACGACTGTACACCTTTTAGTTGTACAACTACACACCCTTCAGTTGTACAACTATAAACCTTTAGACGTACAACAATGAATCCATCGATTGTTCAACTTGACTTTTTCTCCCATTCTATACCTCAAAAACAAGAAATAGTCCGAGAATTCTCAAAAAAGTAATCTTCCTTTTCGTTATTCCCTCATAAAAGTATATCTTTGCAACGATTATTCCCTCATAAAAAATAAAGAGCATGAGAAAGATACTACAGGACAAGATCAATATGAACGATATCAACAAGATATGCATCATGACACAAGGTAAGGAGAACGACCACCGGAAGGAAGAGCTTTACCAACTCACCTTCGATGAAAACGACCGCGTATCGTTCAATGCGCTTTGGGCTTTAACCCATTTCGATGAAGCCAACAACCCTTGGATCTTTCAGAAGCACGATGACCTGATTGATAGGGTTCTCGTAGAGAAGAATGAGACCAGGCGCCGCCTGATGCTTCAACTCCTTCTCCGTCAGCCTTTCGAGGAAGAATCACTCCGTTCTGATTTCATCGATTTCTGCATCGCCAAGATTACAGCCTGTTCCCAGCCCTACGCCATCCGCTGCTACTGCATGAAGCTCGCCTACGAGCAGATGAAGTACTATCCCGAACTCCTCGAAGAGTTAAGAATGGCCCTGGATATGCTGGAGCAGGAGGTTCTATCCCCAGGATTATTATCAGCAAAAAGGCAAATTATGAAGAAAATCAAGCGAAGCCTTGGAAAATTCGGGAAATAGTCGTAACTTTGCAAACGTAATATTCTAACAATATAATACATAAATGGATGGAGATACAACTGAACGATTATCACAAGAAAGTCAATGCCCAGATGCAAAAGAGCATGGCTTATTGGCAAGAGCATCCGCTTTCGCTGGAGGAGTGCTTAGCTCAATTCAAGCGCTTGCGGGAACAACGAAATGTTTGCCAAGCATTCCTGGTATTTCCGCAATGCCCTGGTTCGTGCCAACTATCGAAACATTCAGAAAGGCTTAGATTATTCTCCTATCTACCTGGTTCGTTTCTTCAGGAACTTACTCCTAAAAGATAGTTGGGTTCTCAAGAACAGGTATTTGCATATCCGGCCGACTGATGATTGGAAAGAGCAGCCGAACTTAAATTCTCAAACAGGAAGTGGACAGAAAAACAACTTCATAAATAAAGAAGGAGAAGAAAATGTCCCAAGCTTGTCCCAAGTTCGTCCCAAGTAGAAGAACTCATAATACGTATAAATAAAGATTATCTATCCATCGGCGATATAATGAACCTGTTTGGATTAAAGAACAGAACCAGATTTAGAAAAGAATACATTACCCCAGCCCTAGCCGAAGGAGCCTTGGAGATGAAATATCCAAACACCCCAAGACATCCACGCCAGCAATATCGGATGACAGAGCTGGCAAAGACTTGGAAAGAATGGTATGAGAAAAAGAATAAATAACATCATAATATAAATAGAAAACAAAAACAAGTAATGAAGAAAAAAGCAACGGTCCTTATCGCCTCTATCATGGCGTTCTGCGGAATCAACACCGCTCACGCTGACGAGGGAATGTGGACAATTTACAACTTGCCTAACGCTGTGTATGAGATGATGCAGCGCGAAGGCTTCAGTATGACTTACGACCAGCTCTACAACGGCGAGAACGCCTTGAAGAATGCTGTGGTTAACTTCTCGGGCTATTGCTCAGGCGTAGTCGTTTCTCCAGACGGTTTGGTATTTACCAACCACCATTGCGGTTTCGAGGCTATCAGAAGCCACTCTACCGTGGAGCACGACTATATGCTCAACGGTTTCTTTGCAAAATCTTACGCAGAGGAATTGCCTAACGAGAATATGTTCGTCAGCTTTATGGTTGAACAGAAGGATGTAACCGATAAGGTGATGAGCCTCGGATACGAGAAACTCGACAACAAGAAGCGCGATGAACTCATCGATTCTCTGGAGAACGAGATGACTAAAGAGGCGAAGAAGAACGATTCTACCCTTCATATCACCGTTCAGCCTTTCTACGAGGGCAACAAATGGTACGCTACTACTTACCGCGACTTCACCGACCTGCGTCTGGTTTTCACCGTACCAAAGTCTATGGGTAAGTTTGGTGGCGATACAGACAACTGGATGTGGCCTCGCCAGACCTGCGACTTCTCTGTATTCCGCATCTATGCCGACCCTAAGACCAATGGTCCTGCTGCCTACAGCAAGGATAATGTGCCTTACAAGCCAAAGCGTTGGGCTCAGGTTTCTCTCCAGGGTTATAAGGATGGCGACTATGCGATGACCATGGGTTACCCAGGCAGCACAGAGCGCTATCTTTCAAGCTACGGAATCCAGACCATGCGCGATGCTGAGAATGCGCCTCGTGCCCAGGTTCGTGGCGTAAAGCAGGAGGTGATGCAGAAGCACATGCGTGCCGACGAGGCTGTCCGCATTAAGTACGACAGCAAGTACGCCAGCTCTTCCAACTACTGGAAGAATGCCATCGGTATGAACAAGTGTATCGACTCTATCGGCATCGTGAATCTAAAGCGTGAGTACGAAACCCGTCTCCGTGCTTGGCAGGATACAGCCAAGGCTGCCAACGACCTCGCCCACAAGGTAGATTTCGACAAGCTCGCCAAGCTCTACAAGGAGAGCGCTGACGTGAAATACGCCTGGACCAACTTCGCTGAATCTTTCACAAGAAGAAGCAACATCGAGTTCTCTACCCGTGCCATCAAGCTCCAGACCGACATGGAGGTGAAGGGTCCTGAGAAGAACAAGAAGAAGCAGTATCATGAGTTTGAAGATAACTCTGCAGAATGGGATATGGCGCTCGATAAGGAAGTGCTCGCTACCCTCTTGAAGAACTATAAGGAGCACGTAGATGCCAAGTGGTTGCCTAAGTTCTACAAGACCATCGACACTGAGTTTGGCGGCAACTACGCCAAGTATGTGGATTATCTCTGGGAGAAGTCGCTCATCATGAAGAAGGGCGCCAAGCTCTATTTCAACAAGAAGGGATATGAGAAGGATCCAGGCGTAAGCTTCGGTATGGATCTGAACGATGTATTTGCAGATTTCGCTGCTCAGATGGGCAGCATCAACGACAGCATCGCTGAGCAGGAGAAGTATCTCTGTGCAGCCAAGCTCCGTATGGAGGAAGACATGCCTCACTACAGCGACGCCAACTTCACCATGCGATTGAGCTACGGTCAGGTAGGCGGTTTCGACCTCGGTGGCAAGCCATCAGGCTATTATACCACAGCCGAGAGCCTCGTTGAGAAGATGAAGCAGGGCGATAAGGTAATCGATTACTACGCTGAGCCTATCATGCACGAGCTTCTCTCTGAGAAGGATTTCGGCAAGTATCAGGATAAGACGACTGGCAAGATGCAGCTCTGCTTCCTTACCAACAACGATATTACCGGCGGTAACTCTGGTAGCCCTATGTTCAACGGCAAGGGCGAGTTGATTGGTCTTGCCTTCGATGGCAACTGGGACAGCCTCAGCTCTGACATCAACTTCGACAAGCGTCTGGCTCGCTGCATTGGTGTGGACATCCGCTATGTGCTCTACCTGATGGATAAGTGGGGACACGCAGACCGCCTCTTAAAGGAGATCAATGCAAAGTAAATTCTATCTCTGAATCAATAGAGATGATAGAATGATTTATCCTGGGCTAAAGATTAGTCCCAGGATGATATAAAAAGAGCGGAAAATCAGCAGTTAACTGTTAACCTGTTAACTCCTGGCTTTCCGCTCTTGTTTTTTCTTATAGTTTCTCAACTAATACTGCGAGATATTATTCAGTTCCTTCAATGAAACCTGACGAGGCTTCTCGGCGAGTTTCTTCTTCAATTCATCCATCGTTATTTCTGCAGCTGGATTGAACTCATCTGATTGCATATAACCCAACACGCTCTCGTAGAAAGCCCTACCCTCTGGATATTTGGCAGCCTTCTCCAAATCGCTCATGCAGATGAGGAGCTTTCCGGCTCCCACCTTCCATTCCATCACCAAACCCAACTTATGATTCCGCTCGATATTGTCTATCACCTGAACTACCGGGCGATAATCCTTGGCGAAGTTGTCAAGCACCAGCGGATGCGATTCCTTGATTATCGGGAACCATTGCCAGTTGGTGTGCATTTCCGTAGGGAATCCCTTGAATATCGGATGTTCCGGATTCGTAAGAATGCCCAGGGTTCCTGGAGAAACCTTCTTCTTGTTGTTCTCGCAGATGGTCTTGAACATGCGATAGTTCCAGTAATCGGTCTGGAAGAGTCCACCCACGGTATAAGGTGTGGCATTATCTGACTGAGAAAGCGTATCATCTGCAGCCACGAAATGGCTGGAAGTCGTAGGAAGCCAAAGCACCTTTGCTCCCTTTTCTAGTTTCTTGACGACATCGGAAGTCAAATCCTTGGCAATAACGACTTGCTTTTTCAGATAGTCGATATTCTTTGGGGTCGTATAAACCCAAAGGTCGTAAGTATTGGAATATCTTGTCGCATCAAGTTCACCTTCATATATATACAAGGAGAGGGTCAGTTTGCGAGAACCCACATACACGTCCAAGCACTTACCATCCCCATCGTCAATTCCGTTGGCTTTCACTTTCATCTTATGAACGATCTCGCCAACATCTATCCATCCCTCCTCGTCGGTATGGATAGTTATCTCGCCTTGTGCCAAAGGAGAAGGCTGATTCAAATGAGTAAGAGTTTCGGCTACACTGGACTCGTTTGGATAACGTTCGTCTTTGGCATAATCCAACTTCCATTCCACTTTCTTGCCCTTCAAAGACTCTCCCCCATAATTGGCGATTTGAATCTTCGCCTTCATCGTGTCATTCTCCTCATAGCAGAATCTGTCTGTCACCAACAAAGGCACCACAGGCGAGCACCACTGGCGCCATTCCTCGGGCGTAGTGATTCCCTTACTCTCCATAAACGCATCGAGGATGCCTACGAAAGCACTTCCCTGACCGGGATAATCCTGAATATCAAGCAGCTGGAAGCCCGCCATATTCCGGGTTCTCAAATCCATCTCTATATCGGCTTTATAGAGTTTCACGCTCCATAAGCCCGAAGCCTTGTGGAAATCATCAGCCTGCGAGAGCATTCCGGCAGCAGCCAGACGACGGCGGAAGACTTCGAAGTTATAAGGATGAAGCACTCCGGTGTATTTCTTTATTTCCCGATAGTCAGGATAGGTCTGAAACTGGCCTGTTTCGTGAGAGATGATAGGGATTCCTGCCTTATCGCAAGCCTCATCAAAATTCATCGTAGAATTAGGATGGAAATGATTGATCATTCCTCCATCGTAGGCATCGGCAAACGAGAAGGAACCACGGGTATGAGTATTGTATTTGCCCCATCCCTCGCCTCCGATGCGGCAAGTGGTGAAGTAATCCATTCCTTCTTTTATTCCCTGATAACCGAGATAGTAATTGCTTCCAAAAGTATAGTATTTATCGGGCGCAATCTTGCGGAAATCATCCACAAACTCCTTCATCTTGTCGATATCTCCCCAGAGTTCATTCCCCAGCGCCATCATTCTGAAAGATGGATGATGACCGTATTCTCTGAGGATGTTCTCGCCTTCCTGATGCAGGAACGCCATCAGCCTTTCATCCTTCTTATCAAAAGACCCCCAGAAAGGAAGTTCCGGCTGGAGATAGATTCCCAGACTGTCAGCAGCCACGAAAGCCGCCTCCGGTGGGCACCAGGAATGAAAGCGCACATGATTGATTCCATACTCCTTGCAGGTTCCGAGATACTTCATCCAGCCTTCCACGCCCATTTCCACATGTCCCGTCAGCGGCCATACAGCCGCATCGTGCTTGCCACGGAGGAATATCCTATGACCATTGGCGTAGAAGTGGGCGCCCTTGATATGAAAATCCTTGGCGAAATCAGGCATCTGAAGGGCGGTAGGAGAAGCTACAGAACGGCAAGGGATTACTCCTGTTAGAGTTTCTGCAGATTTGCTCTCTACAGAGCTGGCTAGCTGGAGTTCTATCCTTCCGATAATTCCATTCCAGTTGGTCTGCGTATCTTCCGTATAAGCATGGCTGGAGCCGTAAACCTGATCAGGCACACCTCTTCCATTATCCACTACGATTTCCAAGAAATGCTTGCCCGGCTTCACCTTCTTTGGCAGAAGATAGCGCTGAGGAGTAGAGATGAAGTTACAGGAATCCACCAGTTCTCCATCCACATACACCCATGTCGGTCGGGTACGCTCCAGGAAGAGTTCTACCGGCTTCTTCTTCCAGTCCTTCGGGATATTGATTGTTCTGGAATATCTTGCAGCTCCTTTATAGGCATAGAGCCTCGTAAGATGCGTTGTTTCCATCGTATCTTTCGGAGCGAATCCCAGATGGTTCGTATCGATGGTACCGGGAAGAATGGCACGCTTCACCTCACCCTGCGAGGCACGCTTACTCTTGGCGAAAGCGCTACCGCTCTTTCCCAACTCCACATTCCATTCACCAGCGAGCGAAATGCTCTGTGCTTGCAAGCCCAGACTTACCAGTCCCAGACAAGCGATAAGAATAGATTTCTTCATTAACTTATTACAGAATATCTTTTAGGGTTAAAATTGCGTATAAAGATATAATAAATTTGATGTTTACGGCTGCAAATATACAAAAATTGCGGTAAAAACACCGCAATTTACCAAAGAAATTGCTGTATTTTTACCGCAAAATATGGATATTGCATCAAAACATCCCTTTGATGCAGACTTTCATCTTATTATAAATCGCTGCCTAAATTACTTCTTCTTAGGTCTGCGACGAGCCCAACCTTCTTCCTCGAAGTTTGGCTCCTCACCCTTGAACTTCACGTTGTCGTTGTTCTGGAAGAACTGGCGCCAATCGCCTGTATCCTCCTGAGGGCGAGACTTTCTGCCGCCACGGCTTCCACGTCCTCCCTTTCCACGAGCATCTCGAGAGTCTCTAGCATCATCAGAAGAACCTCTGCGGCTGCGGCCGCCTCTTTCTGAAGAACGACCGCCTCTGCCCTCAGAACTGCGGCCGCCACGGGCTGCTCTGCCATGACCTTCCTCATCAGCATCGTTACATCTCACGGTTCTGCCCTTATACTCAGTACCGTTCAAAGCCTTCATCACGCGCTTCGCATCCTCCTCAGGCACCTCGATGTAGGCAAACTTACTCAGCAGGTCGATGTGACCCACCTCCTGGCGACCCTTCACGTGCTTGTTCAGATACTGCATGATTTCGCCCGGATAGAAACCATCTGCCTTACCCAGGTTGATGAACAGTCTCTTGAAACCAACCTCAGTCTCATGCTTTCTGCGACCATTGGAAACCTTGCCACGGCCTTCGCCACGACTTCCACGACCTTCGCCGCCACGGGAACCCTTGCCGGTCTCAGGCTTGATAATCTCAGGAGCATTCTTATAGTAATCGAGGAACTTACCGAAGGTGATGGTTACCATCTTCTTGATGATGTCCTCCTTGTCGATGTACTCAAACTGGCGGTTAATTTCAGCCATGTATGGTTCAATCTGATCCTCGTCCACATCGGTCTTCATGATGTCGTCCATGGTCTTGAAGAGCTGCTTCTTGCAGATTTCCTCTGGGGTAGGCAAAACGCCGTCCACGAACTCCTTGCCAATCTGCTTCTCAATCTGGCGAACCTTGAACTTCTCTCTGGTATGGATGATAGAGATGGATGTTCCCTTCTTTCCGGCACGACCGGTACGACCGCTTCGGTGGGTGTA
>ERZ1106954.3032-NODE-3032-length-11108-cov-24.704062_pt1 | contig 11108 bp, 10 predicted proteins | sample MGYA00403678_ERZ1106954 | MGnify/ENA primary metagenome ERZ1106954 (study PRJEB35170, sample SAMEA104062445) | human gut metagenome | biome: human gut; feature: human-associated habitat; material: faeces | place: Denmark | collected 2012-08-20 ... | reverse complement strand
TTTTGGCAACGCAGATGCCGTGCCGCAGCCGCCGGAGCGGTGCTTAAGCCGTAAGACGGGAATTGTGCGGTGTTGCCATAAAACCAAAGGGGGGATACCCAATGCATGAACAGAATGGAAGCCAGCCCAAAGCATTCATAAAAATTCTTTTTGCCCTGTTTACGGCGCTGCTGGTTGTGGTGCTTGGGTATCTCTGTATCCAGATTTACACGATCTTCCACCGAACTTACAAAACCGAAACCGCCATTGCCTACACCATGTCGGATAACATCACGCTGAAAGGCGTGGCAGTGTTCCAGGCAGTGGATGTGCCTGGCAGCGGCAACCTGGGATATGTGGTGCAGGATGGTGAGCGCGTCAGCGCGGGCACCATTCTGGCGGAACAGTATACGGATGATTCCCAGGGAGCAATGCGGGAACGGCTGGACCGGTTGGATCGTGCGATTTTGCTGCTAACAAAGTCGGAAAATTCCTCCGGCAGCGATCTTTCGGTTCTGACCACCCAGACGCGCACGGCGCTGTATAACCTGCTGGATCAGATCGACACAGCATCTTACGGCGCAATTCAGGATGCTGCGGAAGATTTTTTGCTGGCGCAAAATAAACTGCAGATCAGCACCGGCCAGGCGGCGGGCTTTGGCGAGGTGCTGGCCAGCCTGCAGGCCGAGCGGGACGGCATTGCTGCCCAGCTGAACGGCCTGCAGACGATCGAAGCGGATACCAACGGGTATTTTGTCTCATCCGAAAGCGCCGCCCCGGTGGTGCGGGATCCCACGGAGCTGGATGCCATGAGCCCGGCTGATCTGCAAAAGATGATCAACGCAGGGGAGACTCCGTCCAATGCCGACCTTGCCGGGCATATTGTAACCGGGTTTTCCTGGCGGTTTTATGCCGTGTGTTCGGCAGACCTTGCCGAGCGGTTGAACGGCCTGTCCCGCGTGAGCATTAGCGTTCCGGGCAAACAGGAAGAGCCTTTGGCTGCCACCGTGGTGGATGTGACCACCGACGAAGAAACCGGCCTTGCCAAAGTGGCGCTGGAATGCCGCAGCATCAATGCTCAGGTGCTCTGCCTGAATTATGAGGAAGCCGAAATCAGCCTGCACACCTACCAGGGCATCCGCATTGACCGCAGGGCCCTGCATATCGTGAACGGCCAGCGCGGCGTGTATGTCAAATACGGCGATTTGCAGCGCTTCCGCCGCATTACCATTTTATATGAGGACGATACCTACATCCTTGTACCGGAAGGCGGCAAAGTGGGGGAGGATAACGAGCTGCGCCTGTACGATGAGGTGATCGTGGAAGGCAGCAACCTGCAGGACGGCAAGCTGCTGTAAGGACAGAAAACGGGCGTTTTGCCCCACATTCTGTTATATTTGTATTGACAACGAAGCAAAAATGGAAGATAATAAATACTGTATAGTTGTGACAAAAGCCGATCGGGGCTTTTTTTGTGCAATTTATACAACTAAGCAAACGTAAGGAGTAACTGCCATGTCCATGATAGATGGTTTGAGAAACGTCCTCGGAATCAACCAGGATCCCGAAGCAGATTCCTATGTGGATGATAACGAAGAGGATGATATCTTCCCTGGCGGTGGTCAGGGCGGTTCGCCAGCCCCGGAAGAAGCCTACCCCACGCAGGAAACTGCTAAGCAGCACAGCAACAAGGTGGTCAACATCAACGCTACCACCCAGCTGCAGGTTGTACTGGTCAAGCCGGAACGTTTTGACGATGCTGCTGCCATTGCAGACCAGCTGAACGCAAAGCGCACCGTTGTGCTGAACCTTGAATCCACCAACAAAGAAGTCTCCCGCCGTTTGATCGACTTTTTGTCCGGCGTGGCTTACGCCAATAACGGCCAGATCAAGCGTGTAGCAACCAGTACATTCATCATTACCCCGTATAACGTTGATATTATGGGCGACCTGCTGGACGAGCTGGAGAACAATGGCGTCTTCTTCTGATACAAGGACCCGCGGCTTTGTGCCGCCGCAGAACGAGGATGAACGCTTTTTGATGCGCCGGGTGGAAGAACTCTGCCGTACCGCCATGCAGCGTGGCATCCCGCGGGCAACGGGCTTCCTTTCGGATCGCGAACAGACCCTTGCGCAGGCCGCGCTCAACCGTGAGGGCTGCGATTTTGCCCGCTTTCAGGGCGGCTGGCCGGATGCGGAACGCAAAGTGCTCTGCATTGAACCACCGGATTCCTGGCCGGAAGAGCCAGTTGCGGTGCTGCATTTCACAGCGCCGCAGCAGGGCGGCAGCGCCGTGCCGGGCCACCGTGACTATCTGGGGGCAATCCTGGGTCTTGGCCTGGATCGTGCCTGTTTGGGGGATATCCTGCCGGATCCGGCCGATGCCCGCAGTGTGTATGCCTTTGTGCTGGAAGATAAGGCGGATTTTATTGCTTCCAACCTGACGGAAGCTGGCCGCAGCCCGGTGCATGTCGAGCGCTGCGATGCCGTGCCGGAAGAAGTCCTGCGCGGGCCGGAACGCCAGACGCAGGATGCAACGGTGCCATCTTTGCGGGCAGATACCGTATTGGCAGCCATGATGCGCACCTCCCGCTCCATTGCGGCGCAGGCAATCCAAAGCGGCAGGGTGGAAGTGAACCACGTTCCGCTGCGCACCGCCCATGAGGATGTGTTTGAAGGCGATATCTTCACCGTGCGGGGCGTTGGGCGCTACCGTCTGGTGGCAATCGGCGGCAAAAGCCGCAAGGACCGCATCTTTATCACGTTTTATCAGTATTGAACATAAAACCTGAATGTGAAACCCATGGGCCGGGGCAGCCCGGCAGCCGTGCCGAACGGTAAAATTTCGGATACCATTCCGGGTGTGTGCCACCCGAAACAGGAGGAATTTGGATGATTGCTTCGGATGATGTGCGCCGCGTGACCTTTGACCGTGCCATGCGCGGTTATCGTTGTGAGGACGTAGACGATTACCTCAAACAGGTTGCGGACAGCATCGACAGCCTGGCCGCAGAAAATGATGACCTGCAGAAAAAGCTGGTCATACTGGCCCAGCGCATTGACCAGTACCGTGCCGACGAAGATACCCTGAGCACAACCATGATCAATGCCCAGCGCCTTGGCGAGAACGTCATCAAGGAAGCCAAGCAGAAAGCTGCCGAGATCATCCGTGCCGCCAACATTAAGGCGGAGGATCGTGAACAGCGCGCCCGCGATGAGGTGGAGCTGGCCCAGCAGGAGCTTGTGACAATAAAGCAGGAAGCGGATGCGTTCAAAAAGCGCCTGATGGACCTGTACCGCCAGCACATCGAAATGATTGCCAAAATTCCGGAGTATCACACCAACCGTGCAGAACAGCAGGCCGCGCAGCCGCAGCCGGAACCGCAGGAAGCCCCGCAGCAGCCTGCACCCCAGCCGGTAGAACAGCCTGCCCCGGCTCCGCAGCCGGAACCGGAACCCAACCAGCCAATCCCGGAGGGTGTCCCGGCTCCGCAGCCCGCAGCCCCGGAGGAAAGCTACCCGGCATATGAGGAACCGGAATATTACGAGGCTGAGCCGAAAGAACCCGCCCAGCCCGAAGAGCCGGAACCGGCTCCGGCACCTGCCCCTGGCCAGCCGCTGGACGAGGAAAAGATCGATACGGTAGAATTTGCCTTTGCCCCCAAAACAAAGCCAATCCTGCCGGACGATGATATGCCATCCGTTGCTGGGCTTTACGGCGGGGATATGCCGGAAAAGCCCGCCAAAAAATCTGGCTCCCGCAGCCGCGGCGCTTCGGCCCGCAGCACGGGCAAAAATGCCCGCAAAACCAAGAGCCCTGCCAAAGCGGAGCTTGACGCATTTGATGACATTGATTATGATGTTTGAGGTGCCGCATTTGTGCGTGCGTGTACCCCAAGCATTTTAAGACCTGCCTGAACGGTGCAGAACTGCCGGGGCAACCTGGTATACTGCGCTTTGGACAAGCCGCCATATCAGCTATAATAAGGAAATAGAGGAGAGTTGGAAACTTTGCCGCAGAATTACAATGATACCATCCATAAGATGGCTACCCCCTTTGAAATGCGTGCCGGGCTGCCGAAAAAGGAGCCTAAAATGCTGGAGGATTGGGAGAAAAACCACGTCTACGAAAAAATGATCGAACATAACGCGGATCTGCCGCGCTTTGTTCTGCATGATGGCCCTCCGTATGCCAACGGTAATATCCATATGGGTACTGCCCTGAACAAGATCATCAAGGATATCATCATCCGTGAAAAGAACATGTCGGGCTACTGTGCTCCCTATGTTCCCGGCTATGATACCCACGGTCTGCCCATTGAGCTGAAGGCTCTGTCCTCTCTGGGCGATAAAAAGGCCGGCATTTCCAAGCTGGAACTGCGCAAGATCTGCAAAGAGTTTGCTACCGAGCATATTGATGTGATGAACAGCCAGTTCGCCCGCCTGGGCGTTCAGGGCGATTTCGCCAACCCTTACCTGACCCTGCGCCCCGAATTTGAGGCACGCCAGGTGGAGATCTTTGGCGAGATGGCCAAGAAAGGCTATATCTACAAGGGCATGAAAGCCGTTTACTGGTGCCCGGAAGATCGTACTGCTCTGGCAGAAGCCGAAATCGAGTATGCCGAGGACGAGTGCGATTCTATCTATGTCCGCTTTAAGCTCACCGATGACCCCAACGGTGTTCTGGCCAAGTACGGTATCCCTCTGGACAAGGCATGGATCGTGATCTGGACCACCACCACCTGGACCCTGCCCGCCAACGTGGCAACCTGCCTGAACCCCAGCCTGGAGTATGCCTTCGTCAAAATCGGCGATGAATATCACCTGATGGCTGCCGGTCTGGTGGAATCTACCATGAAAGCCTGCCATATCGAGGATTACGAGGTTCTGGAGCCCCGCGTTCTCGGCTCTGAATTTGAGCTGATGCAGTATCAGCACCCCTTCCTGGACCGCAAGGGCCTGGTTATCCTGGGTGACCACGTTACCCTGGAAGGCGGCACCGGCTGCGTTCATACCGCACCTGGCCACGGTGTTGAGGACTTTGAAGTCTGCGTCAACCACTACCCGCAGGTTCCCGTTATTGTCCCCGTGGACGATGGCGGTTACCTGACCGAAGAAGCAGGCAAAGAGTTTGCAGGCCTTAAGGTCTGGGCTGCCAACAAAGTTATTCTGGAGCACATCAAGCAGTCCGGCCACCTGATGGGCGTGCAGCACATCACCCACCAGTACCCGCATTGCTGGCGCTGCCACCATCCCATCATCTTCCGTGCAACCGAACAGTGGTTCTGCTCCATTGATAAGTTCCGCGAGGAAGCCTATAAGGCCATTGACGAAGTCAAGTGGCAGCCGGCCTGGGGTCATGACCGTATGCACGGCATGGTGCGTGACCGCAGCGACTGGTGCATCAGCCGTCAGCGCGTGTGGGGTGTGCCCATCCCGGTGTTCTACTGCAAGAACTGCGGCAAGTACCACATCACCGATGCTTCCATCAAGGCTGTCAGCGACCTGTTCCGCAAGGAAGGCTCCGATGCCTGGTATAAGTACGATGCCAACGAGATCATGCCCAAGACTGAGGTCTGCGAATGCGGCGCTTCTGACTGGGAAAAGGATCCCGATATCATGGATGTCTGGTTCGACTCTGGCTCTACCTGGAGCGCAGTCTGCCGCGAACGTCCCGAACTGAACTGGCCCGCTGACCTGTATATGGAAGGCGCCGACCAGTTCCGCGGCTGGTTCCAGTCCAGCCTGCTGACCAGCGTTGCCACCCAGGGCGTTGCCCCGTACAAAGGCGTTCTGTGCCATGGCTGGGTCGTTGATGAGCAGGGCAAGCAGATGCACAAATCTGCCGGCAACGGTGTGGAGCCGTCCGAAATCATCCGCGATTACGGCGCTGACATCGTTCGTCTGTGGGTTGCTTCCAGCGATTACACCGTTGACGTGCGCGCAGGCAAGAATATCTTCAAGCAGCTGTCCGAAGCATACCGCAAGATGCGCAACACCGCCCGCTTTATGCTGGGCAACATTGGCGATTTCAACCCTGCCACGGATATGGTTGCCGAGGATCAGCTGTTCGAAATCGACCGCTGGGCACTCAAGAGCTGCAACAGCCTGACCGCCAATGTTCGTGCCGCTTACGATAATTACGATTTCTCCCGCGCTTACCACGCAATCTACAACTTCTGCGTCATTGATATGTCCAACTTCTATATGGACGTCATCAAGGACCGCCTGTACTGCGCGGACGAGCACGCACGCCGCTGCGCCCAGACTGCGCTGTACCGCATTCTGGTTGACTTCACCAAGCTGGTTGCCCCCATCCTGTGCTTCACCGCCCAGGAAATCTGGAGCTACATCCCGAAGCTGGAAGGCATGCAGGAGTATGTCTGCTGGGAGCGTATGCCGGAAGCCAAGAGCGATGAGGATGCCGCTTTTGACGCCAAGTGGGCCAAGATCATTGCTGTGCGTGACGATGTAAAGAAGGTTCTGGAGCAGGCTCGTGCCGATAAGACCATCGGTTCCTCTCTGGAAGCTGCCGTTACCCTGTACTGCAGCGATGAAATGTATGACTTCCTGAACGCCATCCCGATGGATGAGCTGGCCGATCTGATGATCGTTTCCCATGTGGATCTGGTCAAGGGCGAAGGCGGCGTGAAGGGTCTGACCGAGGGCCTGGGCATGAGCGTTGCCCATGCTGCCGGCAACAAGTGCCTGCGCTGCTGGAAGTTCGACACAGCTGTTGGCGAAGACGGCCTGTGCCCGCGCTGTGCGAAAGTTCTTGGTTAATTTCAAATAAAGGGCTATGCCGCATGATGTTAAGTGCTGTTCCAGTGCTTAAGCCTGTAAAACAGGAACTGTGCGGTATTGCCATAGTATGATTTACAGCGGTGCTTTTGCGCTTTTATCAAGCCTTTGCACCGCTGTTTTTGTCAGGGCATTTTGCAGCGCTGCATTGGCCCGGACGACGGAGGCGTTTATGCTGGTTGGCATTTTATCCATTCTTGCTGCGGCAGGCCTGACGCTGGTTGACCAGCTGATCAAACTTTGGGCCACCGTGGAACTGCTGCCGGTTGGCAGCAAACCCTTTATCCCGCATGTGCTGGAATTTTATTACCTGCTCAATGATGGTATGTCGTTTTCCATGCTCAGCGGCAAGCGCACGCTGCTGGTGATCGTTACCGGTGTGATGCTGGCTGTGCTGGCCGGTATGCTGCTTTTGCGCAAAATGCCGCGTTTGGAGCGTGCTGCTTGGATTTTGGTCGTGGGCGGCGGTGTTGGCAACCTGATCGACCGTATCCGCACCGGCGTGGTGGTGGATTACCTGAACTGCCTGTTCATCAATTTCCCGGTGTTCAATTTTGCGGATGTCTGCATCTGTGTCGGCGTGGGCCTGCTGGTCCTCAGCCTGCTGCTGGATATGCGCCGCGAACAAAAAGCAAAACAGCAAAAGGGGAGTGCGCCCACAGATGGAACAGCGTGAACTGACCCTTGCGCCGGAAAGCGTTGGCCTGCGGCTGGACCGCTGGCTGGCGGAACAGTGCCCGGATCTTTCCCGCAGCCAGCTGCAAAACCTGATCGAAGCGGGCAGTGTGACCTGCAACGGCAGCCCCTTGAACAAAAAGGATAAGCTGAAAGCCGGGCAGACGATTCTGCTCACCCTGCCGGACCCGCAGCCCATCGAAGCCCAGCCCCAGAACATTCCGCTGGACATTGTGTATGAGGATGACAGCCTGCTGGTGGTCAACAAGCCCAAAGGCATGGTGGTGCACCCTGCGCCCGGCAACCCGGACGGCACCATGGTCAATGCACTGCTGTGGCACTGTGCGGGGCGGCTGTCCGGCATCGGCGGGGCCATCCGCCCCGGCATTGTGCATCGCATTGATAAGGATACCAGCGGCCTTTTGGTCGTTGCAAAAACGGACGCCGCCCACCAGGCACTGACCGAACAGATGAGCGTGCATTCTATCCATCGGGTGTACCACGCTGTGGTGTATGGCAACCTGAAAGAGGATACCGGCTTTGTGGAAGCCCCCATCGGCCGCGACCCTAAGGATCGCAAAAAGATGGCCGTGACCCAGCAGAACTCCAAATATGCCTACACCGGCTGGCAGGTGCTGGAACGGTTCGGCAACTTTACTTACATTGCATGCAAGCTTAAAACAGGCCGCACCCATCAAATTCGGGTGCATATGGCGTCCATTGGCCACCCGCTGGCTGGGGATGCCGTGTATGGGCCAAAAAATTGTATCCGCAGCCTGAACGGTCAGTGCCTGCACGCCAAGGAGCTTGGCTTTGTGCACCCCGCCACCAGGGAATGGATGCAGTTTGACAGCTCACTGCCTGACTGGTTTCAGGACTACTTAAGCCGTCTGAGAAAGGAAAGCCGCCATGGAGCGTTTGAGTGATTATCTGGTTTTTTGTGATATGGATAACACCCTGCTGACTGCAAAGGAGGGCATTCCCGCCTGCAACCGCAGCGTCATCCGGTTGTTTACCGCCATGGGTGGGCGCTTTACCGTCGCATCCGGCCGTCCGCCGGAGTCGATCCGCGCGGCGCTGGGCGATATCGAGCTTTCGCTGCCAGCAATCTCCTGCAATGGTTCGCTGCTGTATGATTTCCAGACCAACCGTGTGCTGCGTCGCTCCTGCCTGAATCAGGAACAGGCCGCTGCCGCCATTGCCGATATGCTGCAAAAATTCCCGAAGATTGGTGTAGAGGTCATGGCCGGTGCGGGGGAGATGTATGTTGTTCACGCCAGCAGCTATACCCACGCCCACCAGGTGGATGAACACATGGAAAGCGTGGCCTGCCCGCTGGAAAATGTGCCGGATGGCTGGCTGAAGGTGGTGTTTGCCGGGGATCCGGAAACGATCCGCAAAGCGGGACAGTACGCCAAAACGCGGTACTTTGGCCGGGATAATTACTTTTTGCCTACCAACCAGATCTACTTGGAAATTATGCCTTCCGGCATCAGCAAAGCAGCCGGAATGGAAGAGCTTTGCCATATCCTGAACGAGAACATCAAAAAAACCATCGTGATCGGTGACTATTATAATGATCTCGAAATCATGAAAAAGGCGGGCTATTCCGTGGCTGTGGCCAATGCGCCGTCCGAAGTAAAAGCAGCGGCCAACGAAGTGACCAACTGCGACTGCACCGGCGGCGCGGTGGGCGAGTTCCTTTACAAGCTGATCAGCAAGGTGGAGGGCGTATGAAACACAGGGAAAGTGAGCAGACACAGCTGAGAGTCAGCCGTTTACTGAACCGTGACAGTGTGATGCTGCATGCCGAGATGCCCAGTGTGCAGACGGCGCTGGAAACCTTGGTGGAACTTCAGGAGAGCAACGGCGTGATCACCAACGGTACCGCCTACTATAAAGCCGTGTGTGAGCGTGAACGCGCGGGCGGCACCACCGCCATTGGGGAAGGGCTTGCCATCCCGCATGCCTGCAATGCGGGCGTTGCCTCGCTTGGGCTGGCCGCGCTGACCCTTACCCGCGGGCTGGACTGGGGCGCAGCGGACGGCAAGCTGGTGGATATGATCTTTATGGTTGCGGTTCCGCCGGACCGCCAGAGCGACCACCTGTTGATTTTGGCTCGCCTTGTCAACCTCCTCAGCGACCACCGCCTGACGGAAAAATTGCGTATGGCGGATACGCGAGAGGCGTTTATCCGCATCCTGAACCAGACCGAAGCGGCAATCTTTGCATAAATGAGGCCAAAACGGCAAGGAACACAAAAGCAATCCAGCACCCGATTGCTGAAACAGAGAAAAATATCATTTTATAAGTCTTATTGATACTGCACACCCTGTGCGAATGCCCCAAAGGCAGAACGCAGGGCGTGCTTTTTTGTTAAAATTGTGCAAAACGTGGAAATTTAGTGCTCTAAAGCGCTGCGATTTGGCGGATTGTATCTTGCAGGGGAATACGATTGATGCTATACTTTAAATCACTAAATCGCTTTTCGGAGAGGACACCCACCCAAGGCTATGCAGCATAGTGGATGCCGGTGAGCGATGCATAGATTTGGGAGGAAGATACCATGAAAAAAGCACTTTCTATTTTGACAGTCGGCTGCCTGGCTGTTTCCCTTGCTGCCTGTGGCAGCACTGCAGCAAGCTCTGCTGCATCGGCCGCGGACAGCACCGCTTCTTCTGCCGCAGAATCCACCGCCGCTTCCGATACCGCCGCTGCTGACGGCCAGACCTACAAGGTCGGCATCTGCCAGCTGGTGCAGCACGTTGCTTTGGACGCTGCAACCCAAGGGTTTAAGGATGCCCTGACCGAGCAGCTCGGCGATGCCGTTACCTTTGAGGAAAAGAACGCCCAGGGCGATTCCAACACCTGCAGCACCATCATCAATGGCTTTGTTTCTGATAATGTTGACCTGATCCTGGCCAACGCAACCCCCGCCCTGCAGGCTGCACAGGCCGGCACCAACACCATCCCGGTTCTGGGCACCTCTGTTACCGAGTACGGCGTGGCACTGGGTATTGATGACTTCGATGGCCTTGTCGGCACCAATATTTCCGGCACCAGCGACCTGACTCCTCTGGATGAGCAGGCAGGAATCATCAAGGAACTGTTCCCCGATGCAAAGACCGTTGGTCTGCTGTATTGCAGCGCCGAACCAAACAGCCAGTATCAGGTTGATACCGTAAAGGCCAGCTTGGAAGAACTGGGCTACACCTGCGAGTATTACGCATTCTCTGACTCCAACGATCTGGCCACCGTCTGCCAGAGCGCTGCCGATGCCAGCGATGTGATCTATGTTCCCACCGATAACACCGTTGCCAACAACACGGAGATCGTCAATAACATCTGCCAGCCCGCCGGTGTGCCTGTCGTTGCAGGCGAGGAAGGCATCATGAGCGGGTGTGGCGTTGCTACCCTGTCCATCAGCTACTATGACCTGGGCGTTGCTACCGGTAAGATGGCCGCCAAGATCCTGACCGGCGAAAGCAAGGTTGAGGAGATGCCCATTGAGTACGCTCCGGAGTTCACTAAGGAATACAACCCGACCATTGCCGAAGCTCTGGGCATCACCATCCCGGATGATTATGTGGCATACGAAGGCTAAACAGCCAGAACGGCCTGCTTTGATTTGATGCAGGTAACTTTAATACAAA
>ERZ1106954.3029-NODE-3029-length-11117-cov-3.017718_pt1 | contig 11117 bp, 7 predicted proteins | sample MGYA00403678_ERZ1106954 | MGnify/ENA primary metagenome ERZ1106954 (study PRJEB35170, sample SAMEA104062445) | human gut metagenome | biome: human gut; feature: human-associated habitat; material: faeces | place: Denmark | collected 2012-08-20 ... | reverse complement strand
CTGCGGGCCCAGTTCATCGCGGAGAATTTCCTGACCGACGCGAAGCTTGTCAACAACGTCCGGGGCATCCACGGCTACACCGGCACCTATCAGGGCGTCCCCGTCAGCGTCATGGCCTCCGGCATGGGCATGCCCTCCATGGGCATCTACTCCCACGAGCTCTTCGCCTTCTACGACGTGGAGAACATCATCCGCATCGGCTCCGCCGGCGCCATGACCGCGAAGCTGAAGCTCCGGGACGTGGTGGCCGCCCAGGCCGCCTGCACCAACTCCAACTACATCGCCCAGTTCGGCATGCCCGGCACCTTCGCCCCCATCGCGGACTTCGAGCTGCTGGAGACCGCCGTTGCCATCGCCCGGGAGAAGGGCGTCCGGATGCCCGTGGGCAACGTCCTCTCCTCCGACAACTTCTATGACGCCTCCGGCAAGACCATGGACTGGGCCAAGATGGGCGTCCTCTGCGCGGAGATGGAGTCCGCCGCCCTCTACGCCAACGCGGCGTATCTCGGCAAGCGCGCCCTGAGCCTTCTCACCATTTCCGACAGCATCGTCACCGGCGAGGAGCTGCCCGCCGCCGACCGGCAGACCACCTTCACCCAGATGATGGAGATCGCCCTTGACACCGCCGTCAAGATGGCGCAGCTCTAAAAAGTTCCTAAAAGGCCATCGTTAACAATTGTTTAGCAATTTTATCATTATAATCCTTGATTTGTTGCACCGGTTTGTGTTATACTGCCGAGTGTACGGATGACAATTACATAAGTTGTCAATCAAATTTTAATGGAGGAAAAATCATGAAAAAGATTCTCGCACTGGTTCTTGCTCTGTGCATGGTCTTTGCTCTGGCTGCCTGCGGCGAATCCGCTGCTCCCGCAGCTACCGAAGCTCCCGCTGCCGAGCCCGCAACCGAGGCTCCCGCTGCAGAGGCTACCGAAGCCCCCGCAACCGAGGCTCCCGCTGCTCTCTCCGCTGACGATATCGACGACAACATGACTTCCGAAGACGGCAAGTATGAGCTCGCTTTCGTCACCGACGTCGGCCAGCTGAAGGACAAGTCCTTCAACCAGGGCACTTTCGACGGCGTTAAGCTCTACGCTGCCGAGAACGGCCTGAGCTACAAGTACTATCAGCCCGCAAACGGCGATCAGGCAACTGATGACGACCGTTACGACGCAATGAAAGCAGCTGTTGACGGCGGCGCAAAGGTCGTTGTCTGCGCAGGCTTCATGCAGGGCAACGCTCTTGCAAAGGCTGCTGCTGAGTTCACCGATGTTGACTTCATCTTCATCGACGGCTGGGCATTCGACGGTCTTGACAACATCGCAGGCATCGCCTTCAAGGAAGAGCAGTGCGGCTACTTCGCCGGCTACGCTGTTGTTAAGGAAGGCTACACCAAGCTCGGCTTCACCGGCGGCGGCGGCGGCACCAACCCGGCATGCTGCCGTTACGGCTACGGCTTCGTCGAGGGCGCAAACGCAGCAGCTGCTGAGATGGGCGTCAATGTCGAAGTCAACTACTCTTGGGAGTACGGCGCATCCTTCTCCGCTTCTCAGGAACTCCAGGCAATGGCTTCCGGCTGGTATGAGACCGGCACCGAGATCATCTTCGCCTGCGGCGGCTCCATGTTCCAGTCCGTTGCAGCAGCCGCTTCCGCTAACGACGCAGCTGTTGTCGGTGTTGACGTTGACCAGTCCTTCGAGTCTGACACTGTTGTCACCTCCGCTATGAAGGGTCTTGCAGACGCCACCAAGTGGGCTATCGCAAAGGTCTATGACGGCACCTGGTCCGAGATCGGCGGCAAGGCCACCTCTCTGGGCGTCAATGAGAACGCAGTCGGTCTGCCCACCGCAACCTGGAGCATGACCAACTACACTGTTGAAGAGTACGAAGATCTGTTCCAGAAGGTCGTTTCCGGTGAGCTCACCATCGATGCTGACTACGAGGCAAACCTCGAGCAGGATTGGAGCAACCTCACTCTCAACATCATCTGATCACATTCTAAGCACTAAAGAAGAGAGCTTCGGCTCTCTTCTTTTTTTGCGCTTTTCTGGGTAATTTCTTGCAATTTGCTTTTATTGACGTTATAATATGTAATAGACGTTTTTTATACGGACGCGATGATAACATGAAAGCAGGTGGCAGAATGGAAAAATCCCCGGAATATGTAATAGAAATGTTGCATATTACCAAGGAATTCCCCGGTATCAAGGCCAATGACGACATTACCCTACAGCTCAAAAAGGGCGAGATCCACGCTCTGCTCGGTGAAAACGGCGCAGGCAAGTCCACTCTCATGAGCGTTCTCTTCGGCCTGTACCAGCCGGAGGCGGGCGAGATACGCAAGAACGGCGTGAAAGTCGAGATAAACGACCCCAACGACGCGACCGCGCTCAAGATCGGTATGGTGCACCAGCACTTCAAGCTGGTCGAGGTGTTCACGGTCCTTGATAACATCATCCTCGGCGCGGAGACGACGAAGCTCGGCTTCATCCAGAAGAAAGAAGCGCGCGCCAAGGTTCAGGCGCTGAGCGAGAAATACGGTCTGCACGTCGACCTCGACGCAAAGGTCGAGGATATCACCGTCGGTATGCAGCAGCGTGTCGAGATCCTCAAAATGCTCTACCGCGATAATGAGATACTGATCTTTGACGAGCCTACCGCCGTCCTCACTCCGCAGGAGATAGACGAGCTTATGGCCACCATGCGCGAGTTTGCCAAGGAGGGCAAAAGCATCCTCTTCATCTCCCACAAGCTCAATGAGATCATGGAGGTCTCCGACCGCGTCACCGTCCTGCGCAAGGGCAAGTACGTCGGCACCGTCAACACCAGCGAGACCAACAAGCAGGAGCTGTCGAACATGATGGTCGGCCGCCCCGTTCAGCTCGAGGTCGTGAAGGACGAGGCCAGGCCCACGGATGAAGTCCTCCGCGTCGAGCACTTCAGCGTCCCCTCCCGCGTACATAAGCGCAACGCCGTGGACGACGTCAGCTTCTCCGTGCGCAAGGGCGAGATCGTCTGCGTCGCTGGTATCGACGGCAACGGCCAGTCTGAGCTTATATACGGCCTTACCGGGCTTGATAAGTCCTCCGGCGGCAAGGTCACGCTCTGCGGCGAGGACATCACCCATGCCTCCATCGCCCACCGCGGCAAGAATATGTCGCACATCCCCGAGGATCGCCATAAATACGGCCTTGTGCTCGACTTCACGCTGGAACAGAATATGGTCCTCCAGCGCTTCCAGGAGCCGCAGTTTGAAAAGGCCGGCTTCATAAACAACGCCGCCGTGCGCGAATACGCCGATGAACTTATTGATAAGTTCGACGTCCGCTCCGGCCAGGGCGCAGTCACCGTCGCGCGCAGCATGTCCGGCGGCAACCAGCAGAAAGCCATCATCGCCCGCGAGATTGACCGCGACAAGCCCCTTATCGTCGCCGTTCAGCCGACCCGCGGCCTTGACGTCGGCGCGATCGAGTACATACACAGCCAGCTCGTCTCCGAGCGCGACAAGGGTAAGGCCATCCTGCTCGTCAGCCTTGAGCTCGACGAGGTCATGAGCCTGTCCGACCGCATCCTTGTTATGTACGAGGGCAAGATCGTTGGGGAATTCGACCCGAAGAAAATCACCGTGCAGGAGCTCGGCCTTTACATGGCCGGCGCCAAGCGCGCAGGCAAGGAGGGTGAAGCGGTATGAAAGAAAAGCTGTCCGCGTTCTACGCGAAGGACTCCACGCAGAAGGTCGTCGCGTCGCTGCTGTCCATTCTTATCGGTCTGGTCGTCGGCAGCCTTGTCATCCTCATCGTCGGCCTCACCAGCAAGAGCATTTCCACCGAGGGCGCATGGGAAGGCATCCGCCTTATCTTCGCCGGTATATTCAGCACCGGCCGTGACGCCACCGGCGTGCTGAGCTGGGGCTTCAACCCCACGAGCGTCGGCAACATGCTCTTCCGCGCGACCCCGCTCATCATGACCGGTCTCTCCATCGCCGTCGCGTACAAGACGGGTCTGTTCAACATCGGTGCTCCCGGCCAGTACCTCATGGGCACAATGGTCTCTCTGATGCTCGCTCTCAGTCTCCCGACCGAGACTATGGGCGCATTCCTCGTCTGGCTCATCGCTTTCCTCGGCGGCATGCTCGCCGGTGCGCTCTGGGGCGCGATCCCCGGCCTGCTCAAGGCATTCCTGAATATAAACGAAGTCCTTGCCTGCATTATGACGAACTGGGTCGCGGCAAACCTCGTCACATGGCTTTTCGACATCAGCAGCTTCAAGAATGTTGCCGAGTCCACCAAGACCGGCTACATCTACAAGACGACCTACAACGGCGTTGCCACGGCGAAGATGGGCCTTGATAAGCTCTTCCCGAACTCTCAGGTCAACGGCGGTATCCTCATCGCCATCGTCTTTGCCATCGGCGTTTATGTGATGATGAGCAAGACGACCTTCGGCTACCAGCTCAAGGCCTGCGGCTCCAACCGTCACGCTGCGCGCTACGCCGGTATCAAGGATAAGCGCAACATCGTCCTCTCAATGGCCATCGCCGGCAGCATGGCCGGCGGCGGCGCTGCGCTCTACTACCTCTCCGGCAACACGGAGTTCTTCTGGAGCACCTATCAGTCCCTGCCCGCGACGGGCTTCAACGGCATCCCTGTTGCGCTGCTCGCGGTCAATAACCCCATCGCCGTTATCTTCACTGCGATCTTCATGTCGATGCTCGATATCATCGGCCTTCAGCTCACGAACCTCACCGCGTATAACGAGTACATAACCGACGTTATCATCGCCGCGATCGTTTACCTCAGCGCGTTCGCTCTCGTTATCCGCATGATGATTGCTCCGAAAAAGAAGCGCTCCGCGGAGCCGGAAACGGAAGGAGCGGTCACCGCCGAAAAAGCGGACAACGCAGACACTGAGAAAGGAGGCGACGAAGCATGACATTCCTTATCCAGCAGACCATGCTTTTCGCGGTTCCCCTGATGATCGTCGCGCTCGCAGGTGTGTTCTCCGAGCGAAGCGGTATCATCAACCTCGCCCTTGAAGGTATAATGATCTTCGGCGCGTTCATCGGCGTTCTGGCAGTCCGCCTTCTCCAGTCAAGCGAGGCCGTTCTGGCCGCCAAGGCCGCCAAGAACTGGGCAGCCATGCAGGGCTATGAACTGCTCGCAATGCTCGCCGCCGCCGTCATGGGTGCGGTGTTCTCGCTGCTGCTGTCTTTCGCGTCCATCAACCTCCGTGCCGACCAGACCATCGGCGGCACGGCGCTGAACCTGCTCGCTCCTGCGCTCGTTCTGTTCTTCGTGCGCATCATCGCAAACCAGAACACTCTCCAAATGCAGGAGGGCGACGCGGCAAGCTGGTTTATGATAAAGAAGACCACCCTCGGCTTTGATAAGACTGCCGACCTCGGCTTCCTCGGCAACACCCTGCTGCACAAGGTCTACCTTGCGACATACATCTGCATCATCCTGTTCATCGTCCTGTCGATCATTCTTTATAAGACGAAGTTCGGTCTGCGTCTGCGCGCCTGCGGCGAAAATCCCCAGGCTGCCGACTCTCTCGGCATCAACGTCTATAAGATGCGCTATGCCGGTGTGACGATCGGCGGTGCTCTGGCCGGTATGGGCGGCTTTGTGTACGCGCTCACCACTGCAAACTGCACCGCGAACGGCGATGTGGCCGGCTTCGGCTTCCTCGCTCTGGCTGTTATGATCTTCGGCAACTGGAAGCCTCTCAACATTGCGGGCGCGTCCATTCTCTTCGGTCTGTTCAAGTGCATCGCCGCCTCCTACGCGAGCCTTGACATCAACGGCGACGGCGTCTATGCCCTTGCAAGCATCGGCATCAGCCCGCACTTCTACCGTATGCTGCCCTATCTCATCACCATCATCGTCCTTGCCTTCACCTCCAAATCCTCCCGCGCGCCGAAGGCCGAGGGCATCCCCTACGACAAGGGCTCAAGATAAGCGTCCTTATACCCTGCTGCGCCAAGCGCGGCAGGGTATTGCATTCCCCGGTTTTTTCTGCTATGATATGGTTTCACGACATAGGTACACTACCGTCTGTGAGCCGTATAAAAGCAATTACGGCAGCTCAGCTTTTTTATAAAAATCAGCAAAGGAGCAGAATTATGAACAAGTATCTGGACATTTCCCCCGAAGTCAAGGCCGCGCTGGATGAGGGCCGCCCCGTCGTCGCTCTTGAGAGCACCATCATCTCCCACGGCATGCCCTATCCCAAGAACGTCGAGACTGCGCTTCTCGTCGAGCAGACCATCCGTGACAACGGCGCAGTCCCTGCAACCATCGCCGTCATTGGCGGCCGCCTCAAGGCGGGTCTGAGCCATGAGGAGATCGAGTACCTCGGCAAGACCGGCCGCGGCGTCGCCAAGGCCAGCCGCCGCGATCTGCCCGCACTCGTCGCGCGCGGAGCCGACGGTGCTACCACCGTCACCACCACCATGATAATCGCCCACATGGCGGGCATCAATGTTTTTGCCACCGGCGGCATCGGCGGCGTTCACCGCGGCGCTGAGGTCACCATGGATATTTCCGCCGACCTCGAGGAGCTTGCCCAGACCCCCGTCATGGTCGTCTGCGCAGGCGCAAAGTCCATCCTTGACCTCGGTCTGACCCTTGAATATCTTGAGACCAAGGGCGTCCCCGTCATCGGCTACGGCACTGATGAGCTCCCCGCCTTCTATACCCGCAAGAGCGGCTTCGGCGTCGACTACCGCGTTGACTCCCCCGAGGAGCTGGCTGCGATGTTCCGCGCCCAGCGCGAGCTCAACTACAAGGGCGGCATGCTCGTCACCAACCCCATCCCTGAGCAGTACGCAATGGACAAGGAAGTCATCGACAAGGCCATCGAGCAGGCGCTTGCCGAGGCGAAGGAACAGCATGTCCACGGCAAGGAGACCACTCCGTTCCTGCTCGCCCGCGTGGTCGAGCTGACCGGCGGCGACAGCCTCGAGAGCAACATCAAGCTCGTCCTCAATAACGCGACCGTCGCGGCCAAGACCGCGGCAAAGCTTGCAAAGTAACCCGCACCATCCCGCCGGAGCGCACACCCCGGCGGGAGTTTTTGTGCTTGTTTGCCCTTGCAATCCGACGTTCTTTGTGCTATGCTTGTTGCAATATGATTGGAGGCGAGAATGTGACCGCGACCAACGAAGAAAAAATCTTACAGCTGCTTGAGGTAATGCAGGCAGATATATCCGGCCTCAAGACTGATGTCGCAGGCCTTAAGACTGACGTCGCAGGCCTTAAGACTGACGTCGCAGGCCTTAAGACTGACGTTGCCCAGTTAAAGACTGATGTTGAAGAACTCAAAGCTTCTCAGGAAGAGATGAAAGAGACCCTGTCAGAACACACGGTAGTCCTGAATGCCATTCTCGAATGGGCAGACGAGTGCCGCGAAGCAGACCGTTTCCCTCTTCCGAAGATCATGTGAGCATTTCCGTAATACTTATCCCCGTCATTATGCCTCCGGAGCACAAGCTTCGGAGGTTTTTCGTATCCCGAGCATGTTTATGTTGAAATAAGCCCGCATTCGCTGTATAATATTATGAATTTGTATTTATTCTTTTCATATCGGAGGTGTGTCTGTGGCAGAAAACGAGTGTATGGTGTCTGTCCTGTGCACGGCATATAATCATGAAAAGTATATCGCGCAGACGCTTCAATGCATTGTGGATCAGCAGACGGACTTTGCCTTTGAATTGCTCGTGAATGACGACGCTTCGACCGACGGCACCGCCGCGATCATCCGCTCGTTTGAGGAAAAATACCCGCACATCATCCGGGCATTTTACCAAGAAAAGAATTTATATTCTCAGGGAATAGATGCCTATCATCACTTTCTGTATAGAGAAGCTCTGGGAAAATATGTCGCAATATGTGAAGGTGATGACTTTTGGTGCGACCCTTCAAAACTCCAACGGCAGGTCGATTTTATGGAGGCCCACCCGGAGTACTCCGCCTGTGTTCATAACACGGTCTGTCAATACTGCAGGGAGTCACGGCCTGATCACCCTCTTTTGAACCGTACCGGTGATAGCAATGTTGAGTTCGGCGATATTCTTCCCGGTATGTCAAAAGCCTATCATACAAGTTCGCTGTTGGCAAGGAAAGGCATTATCTCAAACCCGCCTGACTTCTATTTCGTCGGCTGGAAACATGGGTTTACCGATTACCCCGATGCTCTGTGGCTGCGTCTCAACGGTCCGATTCGCTACATCGACCGATGCATGTCGGTCTACCGTATAAACAGTAACCCAGAGGCATGGAGTTCTGGTGTAGACGGACGCTACGACAAGCTGAAGCGCTTTTTGACCGGTGAGCTTGATGTGCTGCACACATTCCGCTCCCACGCCCCGGAGGCTATCAGGCCGCTTGTTGAAAGTGCCGAGATGCAGCGTGAATTTGATCTTCTTCAGATCGAAGGCCGCGACGCGGAGCAGCGCAGGCCGCCCTACCGGGATATCCTCAAGGCCAAGCCTTTCTCATACCGGCTTAATAATTTTCTCAAGTGTACCATGCCGCATCCGCACCGGCTCTACCGGAAAATGCGCGGCTACGGCGAATAGGTGCGGGATCGGATAAGCTATGTACGACAATAAGAAAACCGTATTCTCCAATCTGATATGGCGATTTATGGAGCGCTGCGGGGCGCAGGTCGTGTCCTTTGTCGTGTCCATCGTGCTCGCGCGCATCCTTGAGCCGGAGCTGTACGGCACCACTGCCCTCATCACTGTTATCACATCGATCCTTCAGGTCTTTGTCGACAGCGGCATGGCAAACGCGCTCATCCAGAAGAAGGACACCGACGACCTTGACTATTCCTCCGTTTTCTACTTCAATGTCGCTTTCTGTCTCGTGCTGTATATAGGGCTGTTCTTCGCTTCTCCGCTTATCAGCCGGATATACGGCTCGCCCGACCTTGTCCCGGTCATCCGTGTGCTCGGTCTGACGATTGTCGTCTCCGGCGTCAAGAACGTGCAGCAGGCCTATGTCGCAAAGACGATGCAGTTCCGCCGCTTCTTCTTCTCCACCCTCGGCGGTACGCTGTTCTCCGCCGTCGTCGGCATCACGATGGCTTACCGCGGCTTCGGGATATGGGCGCTGGTCGCTCAGCAGCTTCTGAACGCCGCTGTCAATACCGCGATCCTCTGGCTGACCGTCGGCTGGAAGCCGAAGCTCATGTTCTCCCTGCAGCGTCTCGGCGGGCTCGTGTCCTACGGCTGGAAGCTCCTTGTCTCCGCGCTGCTCGACACGATATATCTCAAGATATCCCAGCTCGTCGTCGGGCTGAAGTACACCTCGTCCGACCTTGCTTTCTATAACAAGGGCGACCAACTCTGTCTGCTCGTCGTTGAAAACATCAATTCCTCTATCGACAGCGTCCTGCTGCCCGTGCTCTCCGCCGAGCAAGACAGCCGCGACCATGTGCGCGAGATGACGAGCCGCGCCATCAAAACAAGCTCCTATATCATGATGCCGCTCATGATGGGCATGGCCGTGTGCGCCGAACCGCTCATCCGTCTCCTGCTTACCGAGAAGTGGCTGCCATGCGTACCGTATATGCAGGTCTTCTGCGCGATGTACGCCTTCTATCCGCTGCACACCGCAAACCTCAACGCCATCAAGGCCATGGGACACAGCGACATTTTCCTCAGGCTCGAAATAATCAAGGAGATCGTCGGCATCGGTCTTATCTTCGCCGCGATGAACATCAGCGTCTATGCCGTCGCCGTCAGTCAGTTCGTCTCCGGGCTCATTTCCCTCGTCATCAACGCGTGGCCGAACCGTAAGCTGCTTGGGTACAAGCTGACAAAGCAGCTGCGGGATATCCTGCCCGCGCTGCTGCTCGCCTGCTTGATGGGCGTCTGCATCTATCCGATCAGCCTGCTCGGGCTGAGCGATTGGCTCACTCTGCTTATTCAGGTTCCGCTCGGCATTGCGATATATGTCGGCGGCTCCGTCATCTTCCGCGTTGACAGCTTCAGCTTCATGCTGGACGTGCTCCGCCGTCTCACCGGCCGCGCCGCGGAGGAATAATTTATCCGAGGTCATATAATGAGTAAAGATTGTCTCGTTTCCGTACTCTGTACGGCCTATAACCACGAAGAATATATCCGCGACGCGCTCGAGAGCATCGTCACCCAGCAGACGGATTTTCCCTTTGAGCTGCTCGTGAATGACGACGCTTCGACCGACGGTACCGCCGCGATCATCCGCGAGTACGCCGAAAAGTACCCGGACATCGTGCGCCCGTTCTATCAGGAAAAGAACCTGTATTCGCAGGATATAGACATCTACTATGCCGTGTTCTTCCCGAACGCACGCGGCAAATACGTCGCCTTCTGCGAAGGGGACGATTACTGGACAGACCCCACGAAGCTCCAGCGTCAGGTCGATTTTCTCGAAGCGCACCCGGAGTATTCTGCCTGCGTCCACAACACGCTCCTGCACTACTGCACCGGCAGCCGCCCGGACGAAGAGCTCGTGCTGCTGGCTGGTATAAGCCACGCTGTCGGCGCTGTCGTCGTCGGCCACAGCGAAGTGCTGGAACAGGCCGGTCACGTCCAGACCCGGCAGGCGGCAGGCATCCAGCATCTCGGCCAGCGCCGCGTCAAAGTCGGTGCGGAGCGCAAAACCGATGCGGCCCATGCCGGTGTCGGCCTTGAGGTGGATGTCCACGGTCCCGCCCGCCCGTTCGGCGGCCGCGCTCAGGGCCTTTGCCTGCGGCAGCGAGTAGCAGGCGGCGGTGATGTGCTGCTCGATGAGGGCGGAGGCGTACTCCGGCTCCACATGGCCCAGAATGAGGATGGGCAGCGTCCGCCTGGCATTGGGCAGCTGCAAGGCCTCGGCCAGGCAGCTGACGGCCAGCCAGGCCGCGCCCTCCTCGGCGAAGACGCGGGAGCACTGGACGGCCCCATGGCCGTAGCTGTCGGCCTTGACGACGGCACAGAGCGGCAGGCTGCCCGCCCGCTCCTTCACGGCCCGGAAGTTGGCCCGCAGGGCGTCAAGGTCTATCTCGGCCCAGACGTGTTTTTCAAATGCGGGCATCTGCATGGGCTGTGTCCTCCTTTTTTGATGTATGGGCCGGGTGCAAAGGACGCC
>ERZ1106954.3026-NODE-3026-length-11137-cov-4.089424_pt1 | contig 11137 bp, 9 predicted proteins | sample MGYA00403678_ERZ1106954 | MGnify/ENA primary metagenome ERZ1106954 (study PRJEB35170, sample SAMEA104062445) | human gut metagenome | biome: human gut; feature: human-associated habitat; material: faeces | place: Denmark | collected 2012-08-20 ... | reverse complement strand
TATTATTGAAATAATGGGTAAATATTCTAATATAATTTTTATTGATAAGTCAGGCAAAATTATTGATTCAATGAAACGAGTTGATGAAAATAAATCTCATATCAGAGAAATTTTGCCGGGAGTGACCTATACCGCTCCGCCAAAGCAGGATAAATTAAATATCTTTACCGATGATTTAGAAGTTATAAGAGAAAAAATTGCAAACAGTAAAAAGGGTATGTATAAGGCGGTTATGGAAACCATTAAGGGTGTTTCACCGGTGATTTGCCGTGAATTTGAGTATGGATTAACCCTTGATGAATTTAAAAAGCAGGCTCAAAATCCGACGCCTACTGTTATCTTTACCGATTCACCCAAGGATTTTGCTTTTATGGATATAAAGCAATACGATAATCTTGCACAAATAAGAAAATATGATACTTTTTCTGATCTCCTTGATTATTTTTATTATGAACGCGTGCGATTGATGCGAATTAAAGCAAGAAGTGCCGACCTTTTTAAAATTTTGACAACGCTTCAGGAAAGGGCGGTAAGAAAAGCAGTAAACAGAAGCCAAGAGCTTGAAGAATGTAAAGATAAAGAAACATATAAGCTTTTCGGCGACCTTATTTCTGCTAATCAATACAGGCTTGAAAAAGGTATGCCATACTATGATTTGGAAAACTATTATGATGAAAATAAAATAGTACGCATTCCGGCAGATGTTATGCTCACACCGTCGCAAAATTCACAGAAGTATTATAAAGAATACAGAAAAAAACAAGTTGCCGAAAGTAAACTTAATGATTTTATTGATGAAGCAAACGCAGAGGCTGAATATTTTGAAAGCGTAATTGATTCACTTTCAAGGGCAGAAACCGACAGCGAAATTACTGCTATAAAAGCAGAACTTGCATCGCAAGGATATATTAAAAAAGCCAACGATAAGAAAAAAGAGCAAAAAGCACTAAAGCCTATGCATTTTAAAACACGCGACGGTTTTGATGTTTATGTGGGCAGAAACAATGTTATGAATGATAAACTGACTATGAAAACAGCCAAGAATTATGATACTTGGTTTCATGTTCAGTCTTCGGCGGGAAGCCATGTTATTTGTGAAACTTCAGGTATGCAAATAAGCGATGAAGCCATTCACGATTGTGCCGTTATTGCCGCATATTACAGTAAAGCAAGAGAGTCGTCAAATGTGGCTGTTGATTATACTTTGGTAAAAAATATACGCAAGCCGAATGGAGCAAAACCGGGCTTTGTAATATATGACACATATAATACAGAATTTGCAACCCCGACTATTGAAGAAGTGGAGAAATTGAAAAATGAGTAATACTGCCATAATATTGGCTGCCGGTAACGGTACACGAATGAAAGCCGATAAAAGCAAACTTCTTCTTGAAATTAACGGTATGACTGTGATTGAAAGAACAGTAAAGACTTTTTCAAAAATCAGTGATATTGATGATATTATTGTAGTTGTTCGTGAAAGTGATATTCCTTTATATGAAAAAGTTCTTTTTGGTTATGATATATCATATTGTATCGGCGGTTCAACAAGGCAGGAAAGTGTTTCAAATGCAGTTGAAACCATTGATTCTTGCGATATGATTATTATTCACGACGGTGCTAGGCCGCTTGTAACAGAAAAAGAGATTCTTAATACTTTACGCTCGGCAGAAAAATACGGTGCCGCCGCTACGGGCGTACCTGTTAAAGATACAATTAAGGTTATTGATAATAATAACAAAATTGTTGATACACCTAAGCGTTCAAGCCTTATCGCAATTCAAACTCCGCAAATTTTTACTTTTAATAAATATGTTGAAGCAATGAATTGTGCAAAAACGCAGGGTAAGGATTTTACGGACGACTGCAAACTTTTAGAAAATATAAATGAGGATGTATATGTAGTAATAGGTGATTATTCTAATATTAAAATAACCACTCCGGATGATATTCCTTTAGCTGAATCAATATTAAAAATGAGAGGTGAAAAATGATGAGAATAGGCCACGGATATGATGTTCACAAGCTTGTTGCCGGCAGAAAATGCATAATCGGCGGTGTTGATATTCCGAGTGATTTGGGACTTTTGGGTCATAGTGATGCCGATGTATTGCTTCACGCAATTTCTGATTCAATTTTAGGCGCAGCTGCAATGGGTGATATAGGCCACCTGTTTCCCGATACTGATGATAAATGGAAAGGTGCAGACAGTTTAAAGCTTTTGGAAGAAGTTGTAAGGCAGGTAAATGCTAAAGACTATAAGATAGTAAATATTGATTCTACTATATTGGCACAAGTGCCTAAAATGGCACCGTATATTTACTCAATGCGTGAAAATATTGCAAAAGCCTGCAATGTTGATGTAGATTTTGTATCGGTTAAAGCAACAACTGAAGAGGGATTGGGCTTTACCGGTTCAAAAGAGGGTATAGCGGCTCACGCAGTATGTTTAATTGAAAATGCTTAATTAAAAAGATGTTTGGTTTTATACTAAACATCTTTTTTTATGATGAAAACGATTGCTGAAAATTAAAGGTCAAAAAAAGTCAAAAAAATTTTAAAAATACTATTGACTTTTCCTGACCTTTGTGCTATTATCACGATAGAAGGTCAAAGAAAGTCAAAGACAAACACGGATTAGTGAGATTAAAAAGCGTGTAAAATGTTTTGATGATGACCTGAAAATCTAAGGAAGTGATTGGAAAATGAAACTGAGTGACGCGATAGCCGATATGATTCTTAATATGTTTGATGATGACACACCGACAATCCAAATTCAGCGTAATGATTTGGCTGCACAGCTCGGTTGTGTTCCAAGTCAGATAAATTATGTGATTACATCACGATTTACACCCGAGCAGGGTTATAGAATAGAATCAAGGCGTGGCGGCGGAGGCTATATAATGATTACACGAGCTGCCACAAAGGAAAATGCAATTATGTCACTTGTAAATTCAATCGGAAAATCGATTGATGAAAAGAGTGCAAAAGCAAACATTTACAATTTGCATTATCAGGGATTGATAAGTGACAAAGCCGGAAGAATTATGATGTCGGTTGTGTCTGACAATAATTTTAAAGGTATTGAAAATGAAACTAAAAATCAAATCAGAGCAAACTTGCTCAAACAAATGCTTATAGCATCAGTTGATTAGGAGGTATTTATTATGCGTTGTCAACATTGTAATCAAAATGAAGCTACTACTTTTATTAAGAAAAATATAAACGGTCATAAAGAAGAAATGCATCTTTGCAGTGAATGTGCAAAGGAACTTGGAGTTATGGATGAATTTCGTATGCCGAGTATGAGCGAAATGTTCGGCGATTCATTCCTCGGCAACTTCCTTGGTGCAGGGGTTGCGGCTATGAATTCACTTGCCGGTGTAGATAGGTGTCAAACCTGCGGCTCATCATTTAATGATATTGTTCAAAGCGGCAGAATGGGATGTGCAGATTGCTATGATAAATTTGAAGATAAGCTTGAACCTTCATTAAGGAAAATTCACGGTAAAACAAAACATATCGGCAAATTCGTATCATACAGCGAAGAAAATGAGAAAAGCGAAGATACAGGCGATAAGAAAGAACAAGCGAGTGAAAAAAGCGAACTTGAATCTTTACAAGAGCAAATGAAAGCTGCAATTAACGAACAAAGATTTGAAGATGCAGCAGTTATTCGTGATAAAATCAAGGAAATTCAGGAGGGTAAAAATGAGTAAGTGGTACACAGCTCAGGGAAATAACAGTGATGTTGTTGTTTCATCTAAAATAAGGCTCGCAAGAAATCTTGCTGACGCTCCTTTCCCTTCAAGAATGAGCAATGAAGTAAGAAAAATGGTTTGCAAAAAGATTTTTGCATCTATAAAAAATTCTCCGCTTGCCGGTGAATTTGATTTAACCGAACTTCAAAGTATGAACGATTTGAAAAAAGTATCAATGGCGGAGCAGGGAATTATAAGTCCTGAATTCGCCAAGCAAAACGGTTTTGGCTCTGTTATAGTATCAAAGGATGAATCAGTGTCAATAATGCTTTGTGAGGAAGACCATATCAGGCTTTCAGCTGTATCAAGCGGTCAAAGCCTTGAAGAAACATACAAAAAAGCAGATGAACTTGATGATATTCTAATAAATAATCTCAAAATTGCATTTAGCGAAAAATTAGGTTTCTTAACTTCAAACCCTATGAATTTGGGAACAGGTCTTAAAGCTTCCTTTATTCTTCACTTGCCTGCAATATCTGCAAAAGGTATGATTTTATCTTTAACAAATATGGTTTCAAAACTTGGATTTGATGTTAAACCGGTATATTCCGATAACAGTGATTTTTATGAGCTGTCTAACAGAATTACTCTCGGCATCACCGAAAAAAGTGCTATTGATAATTTAAACAGCATTTGTGAGCAAATCGTTAAGCAGGAAAGGGCATACAGAGAGGAACTTATTAAGTATGAAGATTTTGAAGATAAAATCTTTAGAGCTATGGGTACACTTAAAATGGCAAGAAAGCTTACTGCCAAAGAATTTTACAGCCTTATTTCGCTTGTAAGACTGGGAATATCAATGGGTAGCTTTAATGAAAAATACGAAACAGTTTCAAGACTTCTTCACGATGTGGGAACAGCCACGATAATGAGCGAAAGTGACGAAGGATTAACTGTTGACGATACGGAAAAAATTCGTGCGCAATATGTAAGAGAAAGCTTAGCTTAAGAGCTTTACTTCTTAAGTGGCTTTCAGCTTCTAAAGGAGGAATTACTATGTACAAGTTTAGCTATTTTACTCAAAGAGCTAATGAGGCTCTAAACTTTGCTATTAAATCAGCAGAAGAGTTTGGCCACAATTATGTAGGAAGCGAGCATATTTTGCTCGGTCTTTTGAAAACAGACGGCGGCATTGCACTTAATACTCTTGAAGAAAAGGGCATTACTGCCGAAGATGTAGAAAATTTAATTAAAGAATATACTGGAAATATTTATGATTATTCTCAATTTAAAAATAATGCATCTACTTTAATTGAATCTTCAAATAGAGAATATGCTGAAAGTAGCAGTTCTATTTGGAATATGGTTGAAGATATTGTTAAAAATATTAAAGATGCATTTAACAATGGGAGATATCCCTTTGTTAATTCAACTGAATGTGATAATAATAAAACTGTGAGTAATAATACTTCAGAGATTGCTAATAAAACAGATTTTGATGGAAATTTTAATTCTGATGTTGATACAACAAGTACTGGAGATATTAAAACTAATTCTACAGATTCAAAAACTAATTATGGTGTTGAAAATAGTTTGAATAAATTGAGTTTATCTGTTGATCAAAGTAATAATGGGAATTATCATGAACTCAAGGCTACAAAATCAATTGCCGGGGATAGTTCATCCAGTTCAAGTGGTGATTCTTCTTCACCTGAAGTTCATGAAATTGAAAAATCCAATGTTTCTAAAGATATTGCTGATGATAATTATTTTATTTGGATTGTTTTAGTTATTGTAGTCATATTTGCATTATTGGCTATCGGATATAAGAAAAGATAATTTTTGAGGTTTTTCACCTCTCATTTTTAATTTTTTGTTTTTTCATGAGGCTATTTAAATATATTTAGTTTAAATATTGTATTTTGTTTAATTATACTGTTTTTTTTAAAAATATAACATTTAAATATTTTAATTTTCCATATATTATATATCAAAAATATTTTAATTATTTACAAATATTTTTGATTAGATTATAAAATGGAGGAAACATATTAATGAATTTTAAATATTTAATATTTTTATGTTTGATGTTTATTGTTTCAATTGGTGCAGTAAGTGCTGCAGATGATGTAAACAGCACTTTCAATGCAAATATTGATGTAAATGATGTGCCTGTTGATTCAGTTATTATTGATAATCCTATTTATGCAAATAATGCAAAGGAATACACAATAACAAATGACTAATTATGGAAATTATTTTGATAATGAAACTGGTGATGCATTAGAAGATGCTCCTTTTAACAATGGAGATATTTTAAAAATTGCTAATGTGTCTGACAAATACTTTGTAATAAATAAAAATTTAACTATCCTGCCTGCCGGGGACAATACTACTTTTAAAAATGTAGGATTTAATTTTGTTTCAGGAAGTGAAGGGTCTGTTGTTGACGGAATAACCATTGAAAACAATGCTCAAAAATGGGTAAATAATAATCAAATTCAATTAATACCTATTTTAATCCAATATTCTAAAAATGTAACTGTTGTTAATTCTTATATTCATTCATCTGCAAATCATGCTTTTGCTTTAGCAAATTCATCATACTGTAATATTAAGAACAATACTTTAAGCACAATAACTTCAGTATCTGGAGGTTGGGGAGGTAAAACTACTTTTTTAATCAGTTTATCAAGATATAATAATATAACTGATAATAAGATGTATTCAACTTCTGCAAATGTTATCCAATTTTTGTTTGGTTTTCCAGGTGTTAAAGTGGGTAAGGGTATCAGTGAATTTAATTTAATTAAAAATAATTATTTAAATGGAACTACTGGTATGAATTCTGCAATGTGTTACGGTATTAGAATAATGGGTAATAATGCTGCAGGAAAACCTACTGGTCAAAATACCTTTGCAGGTAATGTCATCTCTAATGCATTTATTGGTATTCAGGCACAAGGAGATGTAAAAGAAGTAATTGCAATTAATAATACTTTTATCAATGTTAAAACAGGAATTGATGTGTACAGTAATGTTGCTGATGGAGGTATTGTTGTTAAAGGTAACTCTATAAATGCATCTAATATCGGTATTTTACTTAAAAAAGGATATGCAATAATTGAAAACAATACAATTAATGCTGACAGCTATGGAATTCAATTTACTTCAGCTGATTCAAAAAATAGTATTGTAGATAATAATGTAATTATTTCAGGTAAAGATTATGCAATATCTGTTGCAGGTACTAATACATCTATAACTGACAATTATATTATTTCTAAAGACTATTATGGAAATGGTGCAGTTACTTCAAAAAGCAACGATACAATAATAGAAAACAACACTCCTGCTGGCGCTTCAATCAATACAGATATATCCGCCAGCATAAATAAAAATGCTACAATCAAAATTGATGTTTTACCATTTGATGCTAATGGTAATGTAACTATTAAATTCAATGGAAAATCTGAAACTGTCAGTTTCAATGCTTCACAAACTATTGTTTATGATTTGGGAGTTTTGGGTATTGGTGATTATGAGGTTACTGTAATTTATAATGGTAATGCTAAATATAATGCAACCAACATTACTAAAACTTTTTCAATTGGCAAGATTTCTGATTATAATGTAACTTTAAACACTACTGATGTTGTTGCTGGTGAAAATTCAACTCTTGTTATAATTTTACCTGAAGATGCAACTGGTGTTGTCAATGTTACTGTTGGAAAAGATTCATACAAAGCAAATGTAACTGATGGAGTAGCTAGTGTAAAAATCAACTCTTTAATTGCTGGTGATTATAAAGTAAATGTTACATATTCAGGAGATAAAACTTATGAAGTTTCAAATAATGTATTTAATTTAGCTGTTAATCCAATGAAAGTTAATTTAAATATTTCTGATGTTGTAATGTTCTATCGTGATGGAACAAGAATGGTAGCTATTTTAACTGATATTAAAGGCAATCCTATAGCTAATGCAACAGTATACTTTACAATTAATGGTAAAACTTATGCAAGAACTACTGATACTAATGGAACTGCTTCTTTGGCTATTAATTTAATATCAAAAATATATAATGCAACTATTTTATATAATGGTTCAGATATTTATGATAAACTCTCTAAAAACATTACTGTAACTGTTAATCCAACTATTTTAGCTAATGACACTGTTTTAATGTATATGGACGGCACGGTATTTGTTGCAAAATTCTTGGATAAAACCGGAAAAGCATTAACTAATGCTTCAGTTAAATTCAACATCAATGGGGTATTTTACACTAGAATTACTGATAATGATGGTGTTGCTAAATTGAATATTAGGTTAAGGCCGGGTTCTTACATTTTAACTGCTTACAATAATGTAACTGGTGAAGAAAAAGGATTTGATATAACTGTTAAATCTTTAATTGTAGCTAATGATTTGACTAAATATTACTTGAATGCAACCAGATTTGAAGCAACTATTTACAACAAAAATGGAACTTTAGCTATCAATAAAAATGTAACTTTCAATATTAACGGTGTATTTTATACACGTCAAACTAATGAAAATGGAGTTGTTGGTTTGAATATTAATTTAAGACCTGGAAATTATATAATTACTACAATGTTTGATGGTTTAGCTATAGGTAATAATATAAATGTATTGCCGACTTTAGTAACAAATGATCTCTCTATGAAATACCTTGACGGCAGCAAATTCACTGCACAAACATTAGATGGTCAAGGTAATCCATTAGCTAATCAGAATGTATCATTTAACATAAATGGTGTATTATATCACAGAGTAACTGATAAAGACGGTATGGCATCATTAAATATAAGGTTAATGTCTGGAGATTATATTATTACTTCATATTGGAATGATTTCCAAGTGGGAAACACTGTAAAAATAGCTTAAATGAGATTTAATTAAATCTCATTTTTCTTTCTTTTTTTGAAATTTTAAATCATAAAATTTTTTTAATTTAACTTTCATATTATAACTCATGTCATTAACTAAAGATATTCTTGGGCGTGATGAGGAATTATTTTTTAATGATTTGAATATAACTTCCAAAAGTTTAGACAATAATTCTGAAACGAAATTAATCGCTGACTTTACTGAGTATAATCCTTTACATAATGGTCATTTTCATTGCATGAAAGTTGCAAAGTCACAAGTTCCAGATGCATTATTTGTAGCTATTGTGCCAGGACTGTTTGAGCGAAGTGGACGAGGTATTCCATATATACTTCCCCGTGAAATTAGGGCAAAATTAGCTATTTCGGTAGGTGCAGATGTTGTTGTTGAAGGTCCTCCTATGGGAATTATGGGCTCTGGCCAGTATTCGCTGTCATTGGCCAAGATGTTTAAAGCTTTAAATACTGATTATATTCCAAGAGGTTATAAGGAAGTTCCAAATTTTGATTTAATAATGGATAGAATATCTGAAGGTCATTGGATAGCTCCAAAACCTTATAAAATAATTGATAAAACAGTTGATGAAGTTCTTCTAAGAGATAAGCTTGAAGAAGATAATTATGTCATAGCTTCTTTTTCAAATTCTTTAAGTAAGATCAATTTTGATTATAAAAACAAGTTTATTTTTGTAAAACGAATTGAGGGTGTAAGTGGAACTTTAATTAGACAATCTATTGTTGAAAATAATTTCGATAAAGTTAAAGACATGATGCCTGATAAAACAATTGAAGTTTTAAAACATGAAATAGCTAATGATAATTTAATTTATAATGTCCGAGATGAGGAAGCTATTTTAAATACTGCAAATACTTTTGATTTTGACAATTTACTTAGTTTAAACATGTTTAATGAAAGATTAGCTAATACTATTTTCAATAATGCTCCTTTTGATAATGTTGATGAAGTTCAAAAAGTCATTGGAAGAGGTTTTTCAACACATTTCGGTGAAAGAATACTTAGTATTTTGGAAATTCCCATTTCTAAAAAAGTGATTTCCGAATATATTGAAAATTATCCTGCAAAAATTAGAGTGTTGGATTATAAAAACAGTGAAGTTTTAGAAAAATTTAGAAAAAAAGTAAATAATGAAATTGAATTATTTCATTAAATTACCTATTAATTCTCCAGGGTCTTGAAGACCAAATATAGCATCTAAAAATGTAGGGTAGCTGCTAGTTAAGAATAACAGGTATACAATGTAGAATAATACGATTATTATAGCTATTATCAGTATAATAGTTAATATAATATCTACAATTCCAAAAGACTCTTTTTCATCTTCGTATCTGATGTTATGAATAGGTTTTTTGGATTTTTTTGGTTGTTCTCTACGGATATTTAATTGTTCACGTATTTGTCTGTCTAATTCCTGTTCTTCTTCATAACTTCTACGTGGTTGCCTTATTTGGGGTTCTTGTTGGTAGTAACTTTGTTGTTGTCCATACATTTCTTTTTCATTAGCCTGTGGGATGTGTGTTTGTTCTCCAATTTGCTGAGGAGCATAAGCAGGTTCTTCCATTGTTTGCGGTGTATATTCTTCTATTGGTTGGGATGTTGGAGGAACATATGGTTTTTTAGTTAATGAACCGTATTCTGCTTCATCTTTAGCTAATTGTTCTTCTAAAGGAACTTCTGTTTCATCAAAGTATAAATCATCCAAATATCTTTCGTATTTTTCTTCTAAAGCTTTTCTTGCACTTGTTTCTTCAGGTTCGTAAGTATGATCTGGATAAATGTAATCCTGAGGTGCTTGTTGCTGCGGTGCTATCTGTTCCTGTGGATAGTAGTCAAATTCATTTTGAGCACTTTGTGGTTGCTGTCTCAATGTTTGCTGTTGATTTTCAACAATATTTTGACCCATACTTTGATCTTGATTTATATTATTGGACGGTTCTAAATAAGGTGCGCTTTCTTTTTTAAAGTATGATTTTGGTGTTTTATTAATTTCTTTAGAATAATCCATTCCTTTTATATTGTATGGGGAATCCTCTGCAATAGCTTTGCTAACCTCTTCTTCAGGATAATAATCCTGTTGTGGTGAATTGTTATAAACTTGTGATTCTTTTTGCAAATCACTTGCATAAATACTTTCATTGTTCTGGTCTAAATTGCTACTTAAATCACTGGCAAAAATAGCTTTTTCTTCTTTTGGAGATTGGTAAATAGTTTCCTCATAAATATCTTGAGGTTCTTGGTATATGTTTGGTTCTTCTTTTTTACCAAGCCTTACAGGTTCAGGTCTTTCTGTAATTTCTTCGCTAGCTGTATTCTGTGTTTCTTTTTTTTCATCAGTTTTATTATTTAATCCGATTCCTACAATTTTTTCCAAACATTCTTTACAATACATTTTGCCAGCAATTTCCAAACTGCATTCTTCACATACAGATTTTCCGCAGATGGCACAGGTATTAACACCTTCTTTGTTTGGATGATAGTAACATTCCATAAATATACACTCTCTA
>ERZ1106954.3022-NODE-3022-length-11157-cov-5.242299_pt1 | contig 11157 bp, 10 predicted proteins | sample MGYA00403678_ERZ1106954 | MGnify/ENA primary metagenome ERZ1106954 (study PRJEB35170, sample SAMEA104062445) | human gut metagenome | biome: human gut; feature: human-associated habitat; material: faeces | place: Denmark | collected 2012-08-20 ... | reverse complement strand
GAGCTGATCGTTTTTACCTCCTCGAGCTTGTCCGCCATCACGAGCAGCTCATAGCTGCCGGGAAACAGCTCGCCGCGGAAGTCCGCGCGCAGACCGTAGCACATCACGGGGATGCCGCAGTCGTCCACCAGATGGACGAGGTACATGACCTCCTCGCGCGTGAGGAACTGCGCCTCGTCGACGATGATGCAGGCGTTCTTCTTCAGCTCGTCCTCACTCATCTCGCGCATTTCGTGGAAGTAGACGCAGGGGAACTCCAGCCCGATGCGTGAGTGGACCATGTGGTCGCCGTCGCGCGTGTCGAGCTGCGGCTTGACGAGCAGCGTCTGCTGCCCGCGCTCCTCATAGTTGAAGCGCGCCATAAGCGCGTTCGCGGTCTTGCTCGAGCCCATCGCGCCGTACTTAAAGTAAAGCTGTGCCATGATCGGTTCCTCCCTGTTGTGCGGCGAGCCATCGGACCGCCGTGTCGAAGTAGTATCGGAATGCCGAGGGGATCGCTGCCGCTTGCAGCGCCGCGCCGTCCGCCCAGAGAAATTCATTGTTCTCGCCCTCTGCCGCGGCAAGATAGCCGTGCATATCCCATTCCACATGGGAAAAAATATGCTTTGCTGCACCGACCGGCGTGAGCGTCCGCGCCGTAAGCCCCCATTGCGCGAGCGTGATGGCCGCCCCGGCCTCGTCAAGATTCCCGGGGACATTCGGAAGCTCCCACAGTCCCGCGAGCAGCCCCTTGGCGGGACGCTTGCGCAGGGCGAGCCTGCCGTCCCGCACGAGCAGGAACACAGTCCGCTCCTCGACCCTGCGCGGTTTTTTCGCCGCGCGCACGGGGAGCACATCGGTCATGCCGTTTTGGTACGCCGCGCAGAAGGCGCGGGCGGGGCATTTTTCGCACAGCGGCGCGCCGTTCGGCAGGCAAACCGTCGCGCCGAGATCCATCATCGCCTGGTTCCATTCGCCGGGACGCTCGCAGTCGATGCTTTCGGTGAGCATGGCGCGAAAACGCTTGCGCACCCTGGCGTCCATGATGTCCTCCGCGATGCCGCCGACCCGGGCGGCGACGCGCAGGAGATTGCCGTCCACCGCAGGCTCCGGCTCGCCGAAGGCGATGGAGGCGATGGCGCTCGCCGTATAGTCGCCGACGCCGGGGAGGCGCAGAAGCTCCTCGCGCGTGCGGGGAAATTCCCCACCGCAGTCGTTTACGAGAACCTGCGCCGCACGGTGCAGGTTCCGTGCGCGGGAGTAGTAGCCCAGACCCTCCCAGAGCTTGAAAAGCCGCTCCTCGCCCACTGCCGCGAGCGCGTACACGTCGGGCAGCTCTGCCATAAAGCGGGCATAGTATTCCAGCACCGCCTGCACGCGCGTCTGCTGCAGCATGATCTCCGACACCCAGATGCGGTAAGGGTCGCGGATGCCGCGCCACGGCAGGACGCGCTTGTGGATATCGTACCACGTCAGCAGCGGCGCGGTGAGGGCGTTGAGTCGTTCCTGTTCGTTCATGCTTCTCCTATCGGTCAAAAGCGCGCGGCGAAGCCGCAGCGGCGGCAGAGCTCCTCGCTCGGACAGCGGCGCGAAAAGCCCTCGCGCAGCGCGCACGCACGTTCGCTTTGCAGAATTTCCGAAAGCGGCTGCGTGAACAGATTCCCCAGCGCGATGTCGCCCTCGTGATCGAGACAGCACGGCACCGCCGTGCCGTCGGCGAGCACGCCGAGCTGGTCGCGCAGACCGTAGCAGAACTGTGTGCCGCGCTCCTGCGCGCTAAGGTCGGGCCAGTCGAATTTTTTTGCGCGCTCAAGGTACAAATTGTCCCGCAGGCGGAAGCTGCCGCCGCGCGGCTCGGGCCACTCGCCCGGACATTTTTCGTGAAGAAAGGCTTCGATCACGCCATTGCGCGTCTCCGCGCCGCCCTCATTCCACAGCCGCAGCGCGACGATGACGCCCCGCGTCGCCGCGCGGTCGGCAAAGGCCCACACCGCGTCAAGGTATTCCCGCTCGCGCTCCTGTGCGCCGTCGTTCCCTTCAAAGCTGTGGAGCGAGACGCTGACCTTGTGGAGCGTGGGGGCTGCGAGCAGCGTCTCCGTCTGCCGCGCGAGGAGGGTACCGTTCGTCGTGATGCAGACCCTCCTCTCCCGCGCCGCAGCGAGGGCGAGCAGTTCCGCAAGCTGCGGGTGGCTCAGCGGCTCGCCCATCACATGCAGATACACATATTCTACCTGCCCCGTGAGGCGCTCGAGCACGAGGTCGAACTCGGCGGGCGTCATCGTGCGCGGCGCTCGCTTTGTGCCGGGACAGAACGAGCAGCGCAGGTTGCAGCGGTTCGTGATCTCAATGTACGCTTTTTTCAGCATCCGCGCCCGTCCTCCCTTTATTTTTCTCAGTATAGCACAACGCCGCGCCCTTGCCAATACGGTATTTTTCTGTTACAATGGCGGCACCCGAGCAAAGGAGTCTTTCCCATGAAGATCACATTCATCGCCCACAGCGCGTTTCTCGTTGAGTGGGACAAGTTTTATACGCTGTTCGACTACGTTTATGAGCCGGACTACACCGGTACGCTGCCGCCGCTCGATCCCCAAAAGCCGCTGCTGGTCTTTTCCAGCCACAGCCATGAGGACCATTTTGACGGGAAGGTGTTCGGCCTGCTGGAGCAATATCCGCTCACGCAGTTTTTTGTCTCGCGCGACACGCGCCTGACCGAGCGCCGCCGCAAGTGGCTGGGCATCTCCGACGAGGCCTTTGCCCACACGACCGTTCTGCGGCCCGACAGCATTCTGCTCACGGAGGCCGCCGGCGAGGAGCTGAGCGTCCGCGCCATCAAGTCCACCGACATCGGCAACGCCTATCTGCTCCGCGCCGAGGGCAAAATGGTCTACCACGGCGGCGACCTGAACTGGTGGCATTGGGAGAGCGAGGGCAAGGCCTACTGCAATAATATGGCCGTCCACTACAAGGCCGCCATGGAAAAGCTCGCCTCCGCCGTGCGCGACGAGGCGGCGGACAACGGCATCGCGCCCGCGATCACGGCGGCGATGGCGCCGCTCGATCCGCGTCTGGGCGAGGAGGCCGAGGGACTCGGACTGGAATGGCTGCTGAAGAACGTCGAGGTCCTCCACGCTTTCCCCATGCATCTGTGGAAAAGGTTCGAGACCATCGACCGCTTCCGCGCGGCATATCCCGCACTCGCCGCGCGCGTTGTGCGCATCACAGCGGACGGAGAGATCTTTGAGGTCTGAGCGATACAAGAAAACGGAACGGTAAGCACCGCTTACCGTTCCGTTTTATCTTCAGGCTGTCAGCAGATAGCTGCCCGAGGCGGGCGCTTCGCTGAGAATGGGCACCAGCTCGGCGTCATACGGCTCCAGAGCCGCGGTGAGCGCGGGGAGCTGCTCCGCCGTCGTTTCCACATAGATGCGGTCGAAGGCCGCGGCAAGCGCGGCGAGGTCCTGCCCCGCCGTCTCGTTTCCACCGGCGAGCACGGTCGCCGCGTCGAGCTGCACGGAAAGGCGGACGCCGTATGCCTCCGTCCCGCTGCGAAGCTCCTCCGCGAGCTGCGCGAGCGCGGCGCTCTTGGAGAGTGTGCGCGCGGATTCGTCGATGTTGTTGAGCCGCCCGCGGGTGGGATAGCCGAACTCGTCAAAAAGCAGCTCGTCAAAGCCAAGCTCCGCACATTCGCGCGCGACGGAGACGATGTACTGCCGTGCGGCGGGCTTTTCCGGTGCCAAATAAAAGGTGCTGTCGGGATCGTACCAGATGTAGCCGGCGTAGTTGAGCTGCAGCACACCGGCGTCGGCCATGTGGGCAAAGGAATAGAGGCTGTCGTGCGTGGCGTTGATGCGGGCGATGGTGTAGACCTCGCTCCCGGTCAGCGCCGCAATGACGGCATTCGCGCCGCTGCTGCCCTTGACGGCATTGACGTCGATGGCTTCCTGCAGGGCGGAGTCATACAGCAGCTCGCCCCGCGCGTTTTTCAGGCGCAGCGCGACGGCGTTTGCGCCCTCGGGGACTGCGGCAAGAGCCGCGTCCGCGTTGCCGCGCAGCACGCTCTCACTCAGCTCGGCGCCGTGAAGCTCCGTAAGCTCCGGCTTGGCCGGCGGCTCGGGCTCGTCGATGATGACGTCGGGGCTATCGTCGGGAGCATCCGGCGTCCGGCTCGCGCCGTCGGGCGCGGAGGGGCCGGACGGCTCCTCGGTCTGCTTCCACGGCAGGTCAAAGCGGATGCTGCCGTCGGAGCCGTACACCGCGTAGCGCTGCAGGACCAGAAAGCCGACCGCCGCGAGCAGGATCAGGCACAGCAGAACGATCAGAACGATCCGTCCCGCACCACCCTTGCCGTGGTAGCTGCGGTATCCCTTTGTCGATGGCATCCGTCTCACCTGCCTTTCAAGCTGTACGGACATTTTACAAGCATGGAAAAAGAAAATCAACAGAAATTCGTAAATTCCTGTTGATTTTCGTCGAATTTTCCGGTTTCAGCCCTCGATGGCGTCCAGCAGACCGACGCGGCGCTCGTGGCGGCCGCCCTCAAATTCGGTGGAGAGGAAGACCTCAACGATGCGCTCGGCCATATTTTTGCCGATCATGCCGGCACCCATGGCGAGCATATTGGCGTTGTTGTGGCGGCGGGTCATCTCCGCGCTCAGCGGCTCGCTGCACAGCGCGCAGCGGATGCCCCTGACCTTATTGGCGGCGATGGAAATGCCGATGCCGGTGGTGCAGATGACGATGCCGCGCTCGCACTCGCCGCTCTGGACCTTGCGGGCCGCGGCCTCGCCGAAGATGGGATAGTCGCAGCTGTCGGTGGAATAGGTGCCGCAGTCCACGACCTCGTGGCCCTTGGACTCCAGATATGCCTTGATGTGCTCCTTGAGGGCGTAGCCGCCGTGGTCGCAGCCGAGAGAAATTTTCATCGTTCGTTCTCCTATCGTTAAATTTTGTGGAAAATGGGCTTTTTCCGGTCGTAGGTCGCAAAGTAGCGCAGGCCGCAGTCCTTGAGCAGCTCCTGCCGCTCCTCCATCGCGCAGGAGATGTACTCCGGCGTGTGGGCGTCGCTGCCGAGCGTGATCAGCTCGCCGCCCAGCTCGTGATAGAGCCTGAGCCATTTGCCGTCCGGCAGGGGGAGATGGCCGCGGTTGGTGTTGCACTCGATGCCGAGTCCCTTTTCGATGGCGCGGCGCATCACATGGCGCAGCTGCTCCTCGTAGCGGTCGAAATCCAGCTCCACGCCGCGCAGCTCCTTCGCCCAGCGCAGCGGGAGGGTGATGTGTCCGAGGACCTGAAAGCGGCCCCAGTCGATCAGCTTTTCCATCTCCTCAAAGTAGCTCTCGCAGGCGGCGTACCACACCGCGGGATCGGTGCTCGTGATCCAGGTGAGGTCGTTGACCTCGCCCGAGGCCGTGCGGTAGCAGTGGACCGAGCCGATGGTGAAGTCCAGCGGCGGCGCGTCGTCCAGAAAGCTGTCTGCCACGTCGGGAGCAAAGGAGCATTCGCCCAGCTCCACGCCCATGTGCAGCTTGATGCGGCCGCCGACGGCCTCCTGCGCCTCACGGAACTGCGCGAGCATGGGAGCCCAGTCGTAGCTGTGCTTTTCCTTGGGCGGCTCGTTCCAGCGGTCCCATGGCAGGGGCTCGATGTGGTCGGTGAAACACAGGTCGTCTACACCCAGCCGCACCGCGGCCTCCGCCATCTCGCGCATGGTGTTGTGCCCGTCGGGCGAGACGGTGGAATGGCAATGGTAATCGGTGATGAAATGTCCGTTTCTCATAGCTTGAATTTCCCGAAGAAGCTCTTGCGCTGCTCATAGTTGCTCTCGCCGAGCGTGTCGCTGAACTTGCGCAGCGCCTCCTTCTGCTCGCGGTTGAGGTTGCGCGGGGTCTCGATGTAAACGGTCACATACTGGTCGCCGCGCGCGCGGCCGTTCAGGCCGGGGATGCCCTTGCCCTTGAGACGGAAGGTCGTGCCGCTCTGCGTTCCCTCGGGGATGGAATACTTCACCTTGCCGTCGATGGTCGGGATCTCCAGCTCTGCGCCGAGCACCGCCTGCGTGAAGGTGATGGGCGCCTCGCACAGCACGCTTGTGCCCTCGCGGCGGAAGATCTCGTGCGGACGCACGGCGATGACGATCAGCAGATCGCCCGCCGGGCCGCCGTTCCTGCCGGCGTTGCCCTGCCCGCGCAGGGAGATGGTCTGCCCGTTGTCAATGCCCGCGGGAATGGTGACCTTGAGCGTCTTGCGGCGGCGGAGCTGGCCGCTGCCGTGACAGGCCTTGCAGGGCTGGTGGATGATCCTGCCCTTGCCGCCGCAGCGCCCGCAGGGCGCGGAGGTGGACATGAAGCCGAGCGGCGTCTGGCGGCGCTGCTGCACCATGCCGGTGCCGCGGCAGTCGGGACAGACCTCGGCGGTCGTGCCCTTTTCGCAGCCGGTGCCGCGGCAGGTGTCGCACTGCTCGACGCGCTCGATGCTGATCTCCTTTTCGCAGCCGAAGGCAGCCTCCTCAAAGCTGATGGTGACGCTCGTGCGCAGGCTCTCGCCGCGCTGCGGCGCGTTGGGATTCGCCCGTGTGCCGCCGAAGCCGCCGCCGAAAAAGCTGCCGAAGATGTCGCCGAGGTCGCCGAAGTCGAAGCCGCCCGCGCCGTAGGCTCCGCCGCCCGCACCCGCGCCGTAGCTCCCGATGCACAAAACATGAGGAAAATCATTGCCGTAAATGGTAAATCAGCCAAAACTCTTGGTCTGCTTGACTTTTTGTCATTTAACTGATATAATAATCCCATACCAAGCAGTTTAATAAAGCAGCTCAGTAAAGCATATTACAAAAGGAGATATGAAAATGTCAGACAATATCAACAAGAATGGGGAATTTGATATTCCCGAAACAGCACAGCCCGCTCAGTACAGCTGGAATAATACCCCTCAGCCAGAAAGCTCAAATGAAGAAAGCCCCGTAATGATACGCCGCAGAGTTAAAAGCGGATATAACTGGGCTGGTTCCCTTATCCTTTGGCAGCAGCTTTTTGCCATGATAGGCATGGTTATTTTCCAGATGATATATTCAGCAATGGTGATGCCCTCAATAATTGCCGATAACCCGGAGCTTACCGCAGAAACGATTACGGCAGAGCTTACTGCACGCATGTCGGAAGGCTCGGCAATGATACTGATGAACTCGGTATGTATGCTTGCGGCAAATATTCTTGCAATTATAATAGTATATTTTGCTTCAAAGAAGTTCAAATTCAATGAGATGTTCTCAAAGTCTGACTTTCCTTCATCGGGTATCGTTCTGGCGGCGCTGGGCATTTTCGGAATACAGGGCTTTTCCATTTTGGTTCAGACCCTTGTTACAACCCTGACAGGCTATACAGGCATGAGCGAGACCACGTCCTCCGCCCTCAGCTTCACTGACAATATTGTGACAAATATCGTGCTTCTGCTGTATGTGGTGGTGGCAGCCCCCATTCTGGAAGAGATAATGTTCAGAGGTCTTGCCATGAATCTGCTTGCACCTGTCAACAGAACATTTGCCCTTATCGCTTCTTCACTGCTTTTCGGACTTATGCACGCAAACTTCAACCAGATATTCAACGGCTTCCTGCTGGGAATGCTGCTGGGATATATCGCCTTTAAAAGCGGCTCAATAATCTCGTCCATGATATGCCACGTAGTTGCAAATGCCAATGCAATGCTTCTGTCCTACATTTTTGAGCATAAGCTTGCCGACACTATCGGTGACAAGGCATATACATATGAGTTCATTGCTTTTGCAGCCGAGCTTGTGATAGGCGGCGTTGCACTGTTCTTTATGCTGAAAAAGTACGGCAAGGTAAATCAGTCGGATATCATCACTACCTCCTACACATACGAGTTTGAGCAGGCAGAGGAGAAAAAGCTCACATGGAGCGCACTTCTTAAATCGCCCACATTCTGGGTATCGGCAGTTATCTGCCTCGGAAGCGCCTGCCTGATGCTCACACAGGTTACGGTTTCATAAATCACACAAATTAAATTGTACAGCGCTCGGAAAGGCATTTCTTACCGAGCGCTGTTTTTATGTATTTGCCTGGTGTTTTTTCAGTTCATTGGCAGGTGAGCAAACAAAAAAAGCGGCAGCCTTCTGAAAGGAAAGCTGCCGTAAAATATATCAGCCGCACATGATGCTGTAAGCGTCATGTTGTTTTGAGGTGACTGCGGCGGGTCTGTATCTGCCACTTTGTGTTGAGACTTCTTGTTCTGTGCATCTTTGAGAAGCTTGCAACAAGGTCAGTGGACATTATCAGCATAAGGATAATGCTGGCTGATTTTGCTTCCTGTGCGGGTATCATTGTGATAACGCTCATTATGGGGTCGAAGCAGGCGCCCATAAAGGAAGTGATGATGGCTGCAAAGCCGATGCTTGTGGGTATTGATGTGTATTGTGTGATATGCAAGGGGATCCAGTTGTAGTTCCAGTACTGAATGCCGCATATCTTTTCCATCAGATGACCCAGAATAAGTTCTCCCACGGTGACAACTGCGAAAGCGCAGAGGAAATATACAAAGAATTTTTCGCCCTTTGATCTGTCAACGGGAACCATCTCTGCGAGTGCCATATTTTCAGGCGTGCCCAGCAGCAGGTACATTCCAACGACCAGCAGACCGTATCCCATAAGGAACGGCGCATTCATATTGCGGTTGTCAATGAACCCCTTTGTCAGTGATAGCCACAGATTTTCCAGTGAAAATCCGAGGAATGAGATGACAGCTACCATTATACCCAGTGAATAAATGTCATACTTCATAATCATAATCATGACCGTCCTTTCGTTTTATATTTATCGGTGTGTTCCGATATTTCTTTCAACAATACCAATATAATATAGTTTCCGCAACTGAATCTCAACTAAACCTCAACTACAGTTGAGATTTGACTGTTGGTCATTCTTTTCTGCTTTTTGAACAATTTTTACATATATTGACTGTATATTTTGTTGAATATTTTGGGCAAAATCGGCGAATATATTTAAAATATTAAGGCAGTATTGATAAAAATAAAGTGAAGATGCGCAGAAAAATAATATCATTTCGGAATTTGCAAGATGAAATTGAGCTTATTTTTCTCCAAAAAAATAAAAAACCACAGCCGGATAAAATACCCGACTGTGGTCATATTCATATCGCCTGAGCCATGCAGAGCTTGTAATAAAGCCCCTTCTTAGCCATAAGCTCATCGTGTGTACCCGACTCGGCAATGCCCTTGTCGGAGATGTACATTATCTTGTCGCAGCTCTTGATAGTGGAAAGACGGTGGGCAATGATGAACGATGTTCTGCCCTTCAGCAGATGGTCAATGCCGTGCTGGATATACCGCTCTGTCTTTGCGTCAATGGAGGAGGTAGCCTCGTCAAGCACAAGTATCTTGGGGTCTGCAAGAATAGTTCTTGCAAAGGCTATCATCTGCCGTTGACCCTGAGAAAGGGAAGAGCCTCTTTCCTTAACAAAGGTGTCATATCCGTCGGGCATCTCGTTTATAAACTCGTCCGCTCCCACGACCTTGCAGGCAGCTTCTATCTCTTCATTGGTGGCATCGAGTCTGCCGTATCTGATATTGTCACGAATGCTGCCGCTGAAAATAACGCTGTCCTGGAGCATTATGCCCATTTGTGAGCGAAGTGATTTCAGCGTAACATCTGAGATGTCAATGCCGTCAATAAGCAGCCGTCCGCCGTTCAGATTGTAAAATCTTGAAATAAGATTTACTATAGTGGTCTTTCCCGCTCCCGTAGGGCCTACCAGCGCAATGCTCTGACCTGCCTTTACATCAAAGCTCAGGTTTTCAAGAATATTGATGCCCTCTTCATAGCCGAATGTAACATGGTCAAAGGTAACATCGCCCTTTATCTCGGGCATTTCTGTGGCATTTTCCTTGTCGGTGACGGTAACGGGTTCGTCCATTGTCTCGAAAATTCTTTCAAGGTATGCAATGGTGTTGATGAAGGTGTTGTACAGATTGGAAAGGTTCATGATAGGCTGCCAGAATCTGCCTGAGTAGCCTGTCATAGCAACGATAGTTCCCACCGTGATTCCTGCCTTGGGACCAAGCACCAGCAGACCTACCAGATATATGGCACCTGTTACCCAGATGGAAATGTTATCAGCCACTGGCCATACCGCATTTGAGAAGTATATAGCTTTCATCCAGCTCTTGCGGTATTCCTTGGAAAGACGGTCGAATATCTGCTCATTTTCCTCTTCACGGGTAAAGCTCTGGGTGATGCTTACGCCTACCAGACCCTCGTGAAGATATGCGTTAAGGTTGGAAGACTTGTTTGAAACGCTCTGCCAAGCCCTTCTTTGCATTTTTTTGATAGCGAACATAAAGAACAGGAACAGGGGAAGTCCCGCCAGAACTACCAGAGCCAGCTGCCAGCTTACCACGAACATGAACACGATGATGAAAATGATATTGAACATTTCCAGCACAAAAGTGATAAGTCCGTTGGTGAGCAGGTCGGAAACGCTGTTTACGTAGTTGATAACTCTTGTAAGTATCTTTCCGTGAGGTCTTGTGTCGTAGTATTCAAAGGGAAGCTTCTGCAAATGTTCGTACAGGTCTTTTCTGATGTCGTATATCATGTCCTGACCTGCAACAGTCATTATCTTTGCACGTATTGTGGAAAAGATAACGCTTATAACAATGGTGAGCAGCAGCAGAACTGCAAGTATAATAAGCTCGGTCTTATTTTTTTCGGGAATGGTAACGTCCAGCGCCCTTTGTGTGATAAGGGGAGCCAGCAGTGAGATAACCGCTGCCGCAACGCTCAGCAGCATTGATATGATGACCTGTTTTTTGTATTTTCCCACATAAACCAGCGCACGCTTGAAATGCCGTATGTCAAAAGGGGTCTCAAGCTGTTCGTCAACGTCGTATTTGTTTCTTGCCATAATATATCACCCCTTAGTTGGTCTGAAGGTCGTAAACTTCTCTGTAATAGCCGTGCTTTGCGATAAGCTCCTCATGTGTTCCGATATCTTCAATGGAACCGTTGTTGAGTATGATTATCTTATCAGCATTCTTAGTAGAAGATATTCTCTGGGCTATTATTATCTTTGTGCATTCAAAGTCAAGATTTTTCAGGCAAAAAGCGTCGCATTTTTACGAAAGCATTCATAATATTTACACTTACCTGA
>ERZ1106954.3018-NODE-3018-length-11165-cov-3.809901_pt1 | contig 11165 bp, 8 predicted proteins | sample MGYA00403678_ERZ1106954 | MGnify/ENA primary metagenome ERZ1106954 (study PRJEB35170, sample SAMEA104062445) | human gut metagenome | biome: human gut; feature: human-associated habitat; material: faeces | place: Denmark | collected 2012-08-20 ... | reverse complement strand
TCCGTTCGCCGTGGGCGTTCGTGGATTTGCTTAACTAACTCTCAATTTATCGATAGAATTCCAACAAAGAATCCAGCTTCGCCGACATATTCATCATCATGGCATCCAATACAGTGATGGCGGTCATGCATTCCATGACGACCACAGCTCTGGGGACGATGATGGGATCGTGGCGTCCGTGGATGGTAAGCTCGGTGTTTTCACCGGAGCGGTTCACGGTCTGCTGGGGGCGGAAGATGGAAGGAGTGGGTTTCACATAAGCACGGACAATGATAGGACTGCCGTCACTCATACCTCCTAAAATACCGCCGGAATGATTGCTGATCTTTGTGACTTTGCCGTTCTCCATGCGGAAGGGATCGTTATTCTCACTGCCGGTATGACGGGAAACTTCTGCACCATCGCCAATCTCTACGGCTTTCACGGCACCGATAGACATGATAGCTTTCGCAAGGTTGGCATCCAGCTTCTCGAACACCGGGTCTCCGATGCCTACGGGAAGTCCTTCGACAAGACATTCCATGCAACCGCCCACGGAATCGCAGGCTTCTCTTGCCTGCTGCAGATAAGCACAGGCTTTTTCATCAGCTTCTGCATCCGGCATGGCAGTGATCGTGGAGCGGGCAGTAGTACGGTTGAACTTTGTCAGATCCGCATCTACGGGACCGATGGAGCGGGTATAGGCGAATACGGTAATGCCCATCTGCTCTAAGATCTTCGCAGCAATGGCTCCGGCAGCCACGCGTCCGATGGTCTCACGACCGGAGGAACGTCCGCCACCCCGGTAATCCCGGAAACCGTATTTGGCATCAAAACAATAATCCGCATGGCCGGGACGATAATTCTCTGCGATCTCCGTGTAATCAGCAGAGATCTGAGAGGTATTACGTACCATCAGGGAGATAGGAGTACCGGTAGTCTTTCCTTCAAAGATGCCGGAGAGAAGCTCCACCTGATCGGCCTCTTTACGCTGAGTGGTAATGGCACTGGTGCCGGGTTTACGTCGGTCTAAGTATTTCTGTATATCTTCCTCGGAGAGAGGCAGTCCGGCGGGACAGCCGTCTACAACGACACCCAAAGCTTTCCCGTGGGATTCTCCCCAGGTAGTGATCTTGAAAATGTTTCCCAATGTTGAACCGGCCATGGCAGTTCTCCTTTTCCAACCGTTCAGCACCCACCCATACATTCGCAAAGACGCACGATGAATCGTGCTTTCTTGCTGCTATGCAGCTCATTTTACTCATTATGGGGCGGTGACTCGAATAGTTACCTTTTTATCATAGATTATACGTAATTATTGAAAAAATCGCAACTTTTTTATAGAAAAAGGATGCAACGGAATATAAAGTATGCTATCATATTATATAATTGCTAACGGGAAGTAAAAGGTCGAATATACAAATGGAAAAAACAACGGAAGAGAAAGCCAGGGCAAAACTTCTGAAATTTGGGAAAAAGAACCGATGGAACAGGGCGGTAGCAGTACCGCTGCTGTTTTTTGTGATGCTTTTTTCTCATGTGTGTAGTTATTGCAAGAATAATGGAAAACGTTTTGCCGTGATGGCGGGAACTTTCTTCCTGTTTGCGGTATACAGCAGTTTTTCATTCCCGGCGTTTATTACAGAGGATGCGGGGAATGACTATGAATTGAAAAATGCCGAGACTGCTGACATCTCTCTGGCGGAGGAGAAGGAACCGGATATGGCGGGGCTGGAACTCTTAGAGGATGAGGATGTTCTGGAACAGTCGGATTACAACAGTATTTCCCACGGCTATGCACTGGTGGACAAATACGATGCCTCCGATATTTTACGGGCTTCAGAGGAAATTGTGAGTGAAAATGCCCGGGAGACCGGAACAGGCAGTGATGCGCGGGAGACTACAGAACAGCAGGAATTCCGCTCCGACGACTGGAGACTGGTTCTGATCAACAAGCAGAACTCCATTCCGGAGGATTATACGTTCCAGCTGGGCACCATCAGGGGTTCCATGCAGTGTGACAAGAGAATCTTAGAAGACCTTCTTGCCATGCTGGAAGCAGCGGAAGAGGATGGTGTGAACCTGACGATCTGCTCGCCTTACCGGGATCTGGAGTATCAGCAGATGTTGTTCAACCGGAAGATCAAGCGCTATATGAACCGCGGAATGTCCTATATGGAAGCTTATCAGCTGTCCAGCCAGGCAGTGACGGTACCGGGAGCCAGTGAGCATCAGATCGGACTGGCACTTGATATTGTATGTAACAGTTATATGTCCCTGGACGAGGGCTTTGGAGACACAAAAGCCGGAAAATGGCTGGCAGCCAACAGCTGTCGTTTTGGATTTATTCTGAGATATCCTAAGGGGAAAGAAGATATCACCGGGATCGAGTATGAACCGTGGCATTTCCGCTATGTAGGGAAAACTGCTGCGCCTGTGATCATGGAACAGGGCATAACATTAGAAGAATTCTGGGAGGAATATGTAGAAGATGTATCGATTGATTAAACAGGAAGGACGCGCCAAAAGAGGAGAATTTACCACAGTGCATGGCGTGATCCAGACCCCTGTATTTATGAATGTGGGAACGGTAGCGGCGATCAAGGGTGCCGTATCCACAGCAGACTTAGAGCAGATCGGAACCCAGGTGGAATTATCCAACACCTACCATCTGCATGTCAGACCCGGTGATAGGATCATCAAACAGATGGGCGGACTTCACAAGTTCATGTCCTGGAACAAGCCGATCCTGACAGATTCCGGTGGATTTCAAGTCTTTTCCCTGGCGGGACTGCGTAAGATTAAGGAAGAGGGTGTTACCTTCCGTTCCCATATTGACGGGCATAAGATCTTCATGGGACCGGAGGAGAGCATGCAGATCCAGTCAAATTTGGGTTCTACCATTGCCATGGCTTTTGATGAGTGTGCTCCCAGTAAGGCGGACCGGATGTATGTACAGAATTCCGTGGAGCGTACTACCAGATGGCTGCAAAGATGCCAGGTGGAGATGAAACGCCTGAACAGTTTAGAGGATACTGTGAACCCGCATCAGCTGTTATTCGGTATCAATCAGGGTGCCATCTATGAAGATATCCGTATCGAGCATGCCAAGCGGATCGCTGAGATGGACCTGGACGGTTATGCGGTAGGCGGTCTGGCAGTTGGCGAAACCCACGAGGAAATGTACCATATTCTGGATGAAGTGGTACCTTATCTCCCGGTGAACAAACCAACCTACCTTATGGGCGTGGGTACCCCGGCTAATATTCTGGAGGGCGTAGAGCGCGGTGTTGATTTCTTTGACTGTGTATATCCGACGAGAAACGGACGCCATGGACATTTATATACCAACCATGGAAAGATTAATCTGTTCAATGCAAAATATGAGCTTGACAGCAGACCGATTGAAGAAGGCTGCGGCTGTCCGGCCTGCCAGAGATACTCCAGAGCTTATATCCGTCATCTGTTAAAAGCGAAGGAGATGTTGGGCATGCGTCTTTGTGTACTCCACAATCTGTATTTTTATAATACCATGATGACGGAGATCCGTGATGCCTTGGATGCAGGCCGCTTTGCAGAATATAAAAGACACAAGCTGGATTCCATGGCTACACCGTTGGAATAAGCTGTAACTGTCGGAGCTTAGAGGAATTTCATACAATTTTATGCAAAAAGACTTGCCCCTTAAGCTATTTTTGTGTATCATACTTACTTGTACAGAAAGTTTTACAGGCGTAATACGCCGGAATGGAGGAACAAATGGGTATTTTATTAACTGAGTCAGAGGCTGCTGCAGCAGGTTCCGGAACCAGCATGATCGTTATGCTTCTTGTATATGCAGTATTGATCGGTGCAATGTGGTTTTTCTTTATGAGACCGCAGAAGAAGGAACAGAAGAGAGTAGCTGCAATGCTGTCCAACTTAGAGACAGGTGACTGCGTTCTGACCACTTCCGGTTTCTATGGTATCATTATTGATATTACTGATGATACCGTTATCGTAGAGTTCGGTAATAACAAAAACTGCCGTATCCCTATGGAGAAATCTGCCATCAGCAAGGTTGAGAAGGCTGGAGAGAACTAAGAAGCAGTGAAAAAGGAGCAATGCCGGGATAAGGTATTGCTCCTTTTTACGTGTATGACACACTTGATAATTTGATCTATTTTAATGTGCATAATTGCATTTATGTTAATTTTCAATGTTGAAATTTCATATAGTATCAGTTATTATGAAATAAGTATTTTACGTAAAAATACAGGAAATATCACAGGAAACGAGGAAAATAACACTATGGAGTTACATATTACCTGTATTCCCGGCGACGGCATCGGACCGGAGATCGTCAGGGAGACGAAAAAAGTTTTAGACAAAGTTGCGCATAAATATGGTCATAAAATGATCTATAAGGATATTTTAATGGGTGGAGCTTGCATTGATGTCCATGGAGTCCCTCTGACAGAGGAAGCTATTGCGGATGCCAAAGCGGCAGATGCGGTGCTGATGGGATCCATTGGCGGTAATACCACCACTTCCCCCTGGTACAAATTACCTCCCGAGAAGCGCCCGGAAGCAGGACTTCTGGCAATGCGCAAGGCGTTGAATCTGTTTGCTAATTTAAGACCGGCAGTGCTCTATGATGAGCTGGCAGCGGCGTGTCCGCTGAAGGAGGAAATCAGCAAAGCGGGATTTGATATGCTGATCATGAGAGAATTGACCGGCGGACTTTATTTCGGTGAACGCAGGACCATCGAAGAGAACGGCGTGAGAAAAGCTATCGATACCCTGACCTATGATGAGAACGAGATACGCAGGATCGCCATCAAAGGCTTTGATATTGCCAGAAAGCGCAGGAAAAAGGTAACCAGCGTGGATAAGGCTAATGTATTGGATTCTTCCAGACTGTGGAGAAAAGTCGTGGAGGAGGTAGCAAAGGACTATCCCGATGTGACACTGGAACATATGCTGGTAGACAATTGCGCCATGCAGCTGGTGAAGGATCCTGCACAGTTTGATGTGATCCTGACAGAGAATATGTTCGGAGATATCCTCTCCGATGAGGCAAGTATGGTGACCGGTTCCATCGGAATGTTAGCCAGTGCCAGCTTGAATGATACAAAGTTCGGCCTCTACGAGCCCAGCCACGGATCCGCTCCGGATATTGCCGGCAAAGATATTGCAAACCCTATCGCCACTGTATTAAGCGCGGCTATGATGCTTCGTTACAGCTTTGATCTGGACGAAGAAGCAGATGCTATCGAGGCAGCGGTGAAGAAAGTATTGCAGGACGGCTTCCGCACCGGTGATATCATGTCTGAGGGCTGCACGCGGGTAGGATGTACCGAGATGGGCGACCTTCTGGCAGAGAGAATCTGATGCCATTTGCCCCGGAAGCACATTTATCCGGTATAGAGAAAATAAGGAAGAGAAAGAGAGATATAATTATGAGAAGTGATTCCGTTAAGACAGGAACTGCCCAGGCACCTCACAGAAGTCTGTTCAATGCCCTGGGATTTACCGAAGAAGAGAGAAGACGCCCCATGATCGGTATCGTCAGCTCCTTCAATGAGATCGTACCCGGACACATGAATCTGGATAAGATCACAGAAGCTGTAAAAATGGGCGTAGCCATGGCAGGTGGTATGCCGGTAGTATTCCCCGCCATTGCTGTATGTGACGGTATTGCCATGGGACATGTGGGAATGAAGTATTCCCTGGTGACCAGAGATCTGATCGCCGACAGCACCGAGTGCATGGCTATGGCACACGGATTTGACGGTCTGGTATGTATTCCCAACTGTGACAAGAATGTTCCCGGACTTTTGATGGCGGCAGCCAGAGTGAATATCCCTACTATCTTTGTATCCGGCGGTCCCATGTTAGCCGGACATGTACACGGACAGAAGAGAAGCTTATCCTCTATGTTCGAGGCAGTGGGAAGTGTGGCAGCCGGTACCATGACGATGGATGAACTGGCTGAGTTCGAGGAAAAGGTATGTCCTACCTGCGGCTCCTGTTCCGGTATGTATACCGCGAACTCCATGAACTGTCTGACCGAAGCCATCGGTATGGGACTTCGCGGCAACGGTACGATTCCCGCCGTATATTCCGAGCGTATCCGTCTGGCAAAGCATGCCGGCATGAAGATCATGGAACTGGTAGAGAAAAATATCTGTCCCAGAGACATCATGACTCCGGAAGCCTTCAGAAATGCCCTGACTGTGGATATGGCACTGGGATGCTCTACCAATACCATGCTGCATCTGCCCGCTATCGCAAGAGAAGCAGGTGTGGAACTGAACCTGGAGATCGCCAACGAGATCTCTGCCAAGACTCCGAATCTGTGTCACCTGGCACCTGCCGGTCCTACTTATATGGAAGACCTGAACGAAGCAGGCGGTGTCTATGCGGTAATGAATGAACTGTCCAAAAAGGGACTTTTGAACCTCGACTGCCTGACTGCCAACGGTACGACCGTAGGAGAGAATATCAAGAATTGTGTCAACAAGAATCCGGAAGTTATTCGTCCTGTGGAGAACCCCTATTCCCAGACCGGCGGTATTGCCGTACTGAAGGGCAACCTGGCACCGGACAGCGGCGTGGTCAAGAGATCTGCTGTGGCACCGGAGATGTTGGTGCACGAAGGCCCTGCCAGAGTATTTGACTGTGAAGAAGATGCGATTGATGCTATCAAGTCCGGTAAAATCGTCGCAGGCGATGTAGTAGTGATCCGCTATGAAGGACCTAAGGGCGGTCCCGGCATGAGAGAGATGCTGAATCCCACCTCTGCCATTGCAGGCATGGGACTGGGCTCCAGCGTGGCACTGATCACTGACGGACGTTTCTCCGGAGCTTCCCGTGGCGCATCCATCGGACATGTGTCTCCGGAGGCAGCAGTGGGTGGCCCGATCGCACTGGTAGAAGAGGGCGATATCATCCGCATCAACATTCCGGAGAACAAACTGGATGTACTGGTCTCCGACGAAGAACTGGCAGCCAGAAGAGCAAAATGGCAGCCCAGAGAGCCTAAGATCACGACCGGCTATCTGGCAAGATATCATGAACTGGTGACCAGCGGCAACCGCGGTGCGGTACTGGAAGCACCTTCTCAGAAGAATTAAGCAATCATTAAAATAACCGGAGGGATTTTGAAATGCAGTTAACGGGATCGGAAATTCTGGTAGAATGTCTGAAGGAGCAAGGGGTAGATACCGTATTCGGTTACCCCGGCGGAGCAATCCTTAATATTTATGACGCACTTTATAAGCACAGTGGGGAGATCAGACATATTCTGACTTCGCATGAACAGGGAGCGGCACATGCGGCGGACGGCTATGCGAGAGCTACGGGAAAAGTAGGTGTCTGCATGGCTACCAGCGGTCCCGGCGCCACGAATCTGGTCACCGGTATCGCTACGGCTTACATGGATTCTGTACCGATGGTAGCGATCACCGCCAACGTTACCTTGCCTTTACTCGGTAAGGACAGCTTCCAGGAGGTGGATATCGCCGGCGTGACCATGCCCATTACGAAGCATGGCTATATTGTGAAAAATGTGGAGATCCTGGCTGATACCATCCGCAAGGCATTCCATATCGCCAGAAGCGGAAGACCCGGCCCTGTCCTGATCGATATTACGAAGGATGTGACGGCAGCTGCCTGTGAATATACTCCCATGACGATTCAGCCGGAGGAGAGAGTGACCCGTTACACCAGGGAAGAACTGATGCTAGTAGCGGAGATGATCCACAAGGCGAAAAAACCATACATCTATCTGGGCGGCGGAGCCATCATTTCCGAGGCAAGTGCCGAGGTGGCAGAATTCGCAGAACTGATCGATGCACCGGTATGTGATACTTTGATGGGTAAGGGAGCCTTTGATGGAAAAAGTGAGCGCTATACCGGCATGATCGGCATGCATGGTACCAAGACTTCGAACCTTGGAGTCAGCGAATGTGATCTGTTGGTGGCACTGGGAGCCAGATTCTCCGACCGTGTGACCGGTAACCCGAAGAAATTCGCGGAGAATGCAAGGATCATCCAGCTGGATGTGGATGCTGCGGAGATCAATAAGAATATTCGCGTGGACGCTTCTCTGGTAGGAGATCTGAAGAAGACTCTGACAGAATTAAATGCCTGTCTGTCCAAACAGGAACATCCGGAGTGGATGGCACATATAACGGAACTGAAGGAAAAATATCCCCTGAAATACGATGACGAAAATCTGTCCTGCCCTTATATCATGCAGGAGATTGACCGTGTAACGAACGGAGAAGCCATCATCACCACAGACGTGGGACAGCATCAGATGTGGGCGGCACAGTATTATCATTATACGAAGCCCCGTACCTTCCTGTCTTCCGGAGGATTAGGTACCATGGGTTACGGTCTGGGAGCCTGCATCGGTGCGCAGATCGGACAGCCGGATAAGGTCTGCATCAACATTGCAGGCGACGGATGTTTCCGCATGAACATGAACGAACTGGCTACTGCCAGCCGTTACAACATTCCCATCATCCAGGTGGTCATCAACAACCAGGTGCTGGGCATGGTAAGACAGTGGCAGACACTGTTCTATGGGAAACGCTATTCCCAGACAGTACTGAAGGATAAGGTGGATTTCTGCAAGGTGGCAGAAGGACTGGGCTGTACCGCCATCCGCGTGACCAAAAAGGAAGAAGTGGCACCCGCTATCGAGAAAGCCATTGCCCTGAAGGCACCGGTAATGATCGAGTGCATGATCCCGGAGGATGATAAGGTATTCCCCATGGTTCCGGCAGGAGCCCCCATCAGCGAAGTATTTGACGGAGATGATTTGAAAAGGCAGTCCTGATGAATAAGACGACGAAGAGATTACTTTTTGCGGTGCTGATATTACTGCTGTTTCTGCTGACAGTATATTTTGTACTGGCATTATACTACAGGGAAGGTTTTTCTCTGAATACCTGGATCAATGGAGTATACTGTACCGGGAAAACGGTGGAAGAAGTGAATTCGGAGCTTTTGTCACATACAGAAGCTCCGGATGTTGTCATCGTGGATAAAGCGGGAGAAAAATACACGATTACTCTCGCTGATGTGGATTATCACGCGGACTTTAGCAGCGCACTGGAAGCATACAGACAGGAACAGAATCCTTATCTGTGGGTGGACAATGTTCTGTTTCATTCCAGGCGGACCCTGGCACCTGCGGTGACTGTGGATGAGGAGGCGCTTCGCAGAGCCTACAACGTCCTGGATTTCGTACAGACGGAACAGAAGAGAATAAAAGATTACAGCCTTACCAGGGATGCGGAGGGTGCCTATGTCTTCACGGACGGACTGAGCGACCGTATCGATCTGGAGAAGGCTTTTTTGGCGTTAAAACAAATCGTGGAGAATGGGCAGGAAACACTGAATCTGCAGGAGAGCGGATGTTACTATGAGATAACACCGGATGAGAGTCAAAAAGCCCTGCGGAATCTGTGGAAAGAGATCGAGAGATTTCAGACCTGCGATATTGTCTACTGCTTCGGCGAAGAGAGACATCCGATGACAGCAGCGGACTGTGCTTTTTTTCTGACAGCGGAGAACGGACTGCCGGTGCAGGATGAGAAGGGAAGCTTTGTACTGGACGAGGAGGCTGTGACGGCGTATGTGCAGAGCCTGGCGGAAGAATATGACGGCTATGGACGAACCAGACAGTTTCACAGTACCCGTGGGGATGTGATCACCATCGATGGCGGAACCTATGGCAGCAAGATGGACCGGAAAAAGGAGACTGCCTACCTGCTGGAGCATCTGCTGGATCCCGGTGTACATACAGGCACGCCGCAGTCACATATACCTAGTTATGAGAGAGAAGCCTTCTGCTATGGGAAAAATGATATTGGTGACACCTATATCGAAGTGGATATGACAGAACAGAAAATGTACTATTACGAAAAAGGTGTATTGAAGCTGGAGACGGAGATTGTGACAGGCAATATGCGGCGGCGCATGGGAACGCCGGAAGGCGTCAATTTTGTCTATAATAAGCAGAAAAATCGTGTCTTACGGGGACCGGGGTATGCATCTCCTGTGAAATTCTGGATGCCTGTGAAGGGCGGTATCGGTATTCATGACGCCGGATGGCGCAAAGAATTCGGCGGGGACATCTACCAGACTGCCGGTTCCCACGGTTGTATCAATACACCAAAGGACAAAATGGAAGAATTGTTTGATTGCGTGCAGATCGGCACCCCTGTCGTAATGTTTTATTAATGGCACAGACATTTTCAGACAAATTGTCCTTGATAGACGAACAAATTGAAAATAATTTAACAATGTAGTTGACTAAAGCAAATGAAAAGCTTATTCTATACCTATGCTTTTTATAAAAAATTTAGAAAATATCGAGGAGGTCTTTGAAAATGGCAAGAGTGTATAACTTTTCCGCAGGCCCTGCAGTACTCCCTGAGGAGGTATTACAGGAAGCAGCCGATGAAATGCTGGATTATAGAGGAACCGGCATGTCCGTAATGGAGATGAGCCATCGATCTAAAGCCTATGATACGATCATTAAGGAAGCGGAAGCTGATCTCAGAGAGCTGATGAATATCCCGGACAACTATAAGGTACTGTTTTTACAGGGTGGTGCGAGCCAGCAGTTTGCCATGATCCCCATGAACCTGATGAAGAACCGTGTGGCAGACTACATCGTAACCGGTCAGTGGGCGAAGAAGGCATACCAGGAGGCTTCCCTGTACGGTAAGGCAAATAAGATCGCTTCTTCCGAGGATAAGACTTTCTCTTATATTCCCGATTGCTCCGATCTGCCCATCAGCGAGGATGCAGATTACGTGTACATATGCGAGAATAATACTATTTACGGTACGAAATTCAAGACCCTGCCCAATACCAAGGGTAAACCCCTGGTTGCAGATGTATCCAGCTGCTTTTTATCCGAGCCGGTAGATGTGACAAAATACGGTGTGATCTATGGCGGCGTACAGAAAAATATCGGACCTGCTGGTGTGGTTATCGTAATTATCCGTGAGGATCTGATCACCGAAGATGTACTTCCCGGTACACCGACCATGCTTCGTTATAAAATCCATGCAGATGCGGATTCTCTGTACAATACGCCTCCCGCATACGGCATCTATATCTGCGGCAAGGTATTTAAATGGCTGAAGAAGATGGGCGGTCTGGAAGCAATGAAGGAGCGC
>ERZ1106954.3015-NODE-3015-length-11179-cov-4.612639_pt1 | contig 11179 bp, 16 predicted proteins | sample MGYA00403678_ERZ1106954 | MGnify/ENA primary metagenome ERZ1106954 (study PRJEB35170, sample SAMEA104062445) | human gut metagenome | biome: human gut; feature: human-associated habitat; material: faeces | place: Denmark | collected 2012-08-20 ... | reverse complement strand
GAAGCTCCACGGTGACCCCTGTCGTTTGTCATTCTCAAGTATCTCAAGCACGACCGAGCAGGACAGTGCACCGCTGATTCAGCAGTCGGTCAAGCTCTTTATCTCGAAGACTGCGGAAATCCCGGCAGGTTCTAAGATAGTCGTAACGCAGGAAGGCCGGACTACTGCCTATGCGAGGTCCGGTGAGCCTGCGGTCTATAGCTGTCATCAGGAGATACCGCTCGTCCCGTTCAAGGAGTACGCCTGATGTCCCGCTGGGGACGCTGCGACTTCTCTCAGTTCAGGGAGTTCGCGAAAGGCTTTGAAAAGCTGAGCGACTCTGAGATAGACGACCTCTGCGTGGCTTGCAGCAAAGAGCTTGCCGCAAGACTTCTGGCTCTCGTTATTCCGGCTACCCCAGTCGGCAAATACCCGAAAGGCTCAGGTAAGAAAGGTGGTACTCTCCGCCGAGGCTGGGGCGCTAAGAACGGCAAAGCCGGGCGCGAGTATGCGCAGTCCCTGACCGTCGCAAAGTCCGGGAACACGTATATGGTCGAAATCATAAATCCGGTCGAGTACGCCTCGTATGTCGAGTTCGGTCACCGTACCGTAAGCGGCGGCTGGGTCGAGGGCCGATACATGCTGACTATCTCCGAGGAAAAGCTGAAACGAATCGCCCCGTCTGTGCTTGAGAAGATGGTGCTCCGAAAGCTGAAGGAGGTCTGCAATGGCGGAAATTAGTACAAACATTATCTTAGACGGAATCACGCTGGCCCTGCGGTCCGCTTTTCCCGGCAGTCATATCGAATCAAACGCAGTAAAGCAGGGGCTTCGGCAACCTGCTTTTATTGTGCTTTTGGTTAACGCCGAGGCCACGGGCTACCCGGCTCAGCGCAAGAAGCGTCTTCCTCGTTTCGATGTTCTCTACTTTCCGAAGTCCGGGCGTGAGGACTGCTACGGCGTGGCAGATACCCTCACCGAAGTGCTTGAAGTGATTGACCTACCCGGGGGCGATAAGCTGCGTGGTACAGATATGAGTTTTCAGGTGACGGACGGAGTGCTTCACTTCCTCGTTTCCTATAACCACTTCACGTATAAAACGGCAGAGGAGGTCAAGATGGGAGCTTTGAAAATTGAACAAGGAGGAAACTGATATGGCGAAAGCTACTGCGGCGGCAAAGCCCGCCGCTCCTACTCACTCCAAAGAGCAGCTTTTGAGGTCTCAGCGCTACGCTAAGCGACGCGACCTTCTGGGCGCACTTTTGGAAGACGGTAAGTGGTATACCCTCGAAGAGGTTGATACCGCTATCGAAAACTTTATGAAAGGCAAGGTGAAATAATATGGCCCTTGGCGGTGGAATCTGGGCAGTACAGAATAAGGTACTCCCCGGCACGTATATCAACTTTTCCAGCGTGGCTAAGGCGTCCGCTACTCTCTCCGACAGAGGTTATGCGGCTATGCCTCTTATGCTGGACTGGGGTCCCGACAGTACGGTCTTTACCGTGACAAGCGGCGACTTCCAGAAGAACAGCCTCAAGATTTTCGGTCATGCGTACACCGACGACGCTTTGCTGCCTCTGCGCGAGCTCTTCCAGTATACGCAGACCCTCTACGCCTATCGCCTGAACGGTGGAGGTGCTAAGGCTGCCTGCGCTTACTGCACGGCGAAGTACTCCGGCATTGCCGGCAACAAGCTCTATGTGGTTATCGCAGCGAACGCTGATAACGCTGACCTCTTTGACGTCAGCCTCTACTACGATACGACTCTCCTCGATACGCAGACCGTGGCTGCGGCTACCGCGCTCAAGGATAACGACTTCGTAACGTGGAAGACTACCGCGTCTCTCGCCGCGACTGCAAAGACCCCGCTCACCGGCGGCACGAACGGCACGGCAAACGCGGCGGCTCATCAGGCGGCGCTCGATAAGTTTGAAAGCTACAGCTTCAATACTCTCGGCTGCCCGTCCGATGACTCGACCACTATCAAGCTGTATATCAACTACACAAAGCGTCTCCGTGACGAGGTCGGCGCGAAGTTCCAGACCGTTATCTTTAACCTCGATTCCAACGAGAAGCTCGCAGACTATGAGGGCGTTATCGAAATCGGCAGCAAGGTGACGGACTACGATTCCGGCATTTCCGGTCTTGGCCAGTACGGTCTTGTGTATTGGATGACCGGCGCGTCTGCGGGCTGCGCCGTGAACAAGTCCAACACGAACAAGAAGTATGACGGCGAGCTCACCGTCGACATAGACAGAACGCAGGCCGAGCTCGAGGCAGCAATCAAGGCCGGTCGCTTGATGTTCCACAATGTCAACGGCGACGTTCGCATTCTCGAGGACATCGATTCCCTGATTACTGTCTCCGACACGAAGGGCGACGTCTTCAAGTCGAATCAGACTATCCGCGTCTGCGACCAGATTGCGAACGATACGGCCGTCCTCTTCAACACGCGCTACCTCGGCACTGTGCCGAACGATGCAGCGGGCAGAATCGCTCTCTGGAACGATATTTGCAAGCTCCATCAGGACCTCGAGTCTATTCGCGCTATCGAGGACTTCGACCCCGACAGCGTAACCGTGGAGCAGGGCGACACGAAGAAGGCTGTCCTTTGCACTGTGAAGGACCTGAACGTCGTGAACGCTATGGCTCAGCTCTATATGAGCGTCATTATCATGTAAGGAGGTTTGAATTATGGCTCAGCCTATTATGAACGCGCTTGACGCGATTGCGGGCTCTCAGGCTTCCGCGTATGTCACGATGGCCGACGGCAATAGATACTGCTTCATGCAGCTCTATTCCTTCGAGTCCAAAATGGACATCTCCGTGGCTGAGGTGCCTATCCTCGGCAAGTCCGGCAAGGGCAACAAGCCGACCGGCTGGTCCGGTACGTGGAGCGGCACCGCCCACTATAATCAGTCCGTTTTCCGCGAAATGCTCCTCGAGTATAAGCGTACCGGCTTTATGCCTACGTTCGATATTCAGGTCGCGAACGAAGACCCGACCGCTTCTGTCGGTCGTCAGACTATCATCTTGAAGAACTGCCTCACTAAGGGCGGCATTCTGGCGAAGTTTGACGCCGACGCCGAGACTCTCGACGAGGAACTCGAGGGCACCTTCGACGACTGGGAAATGCCCGAGACCTTTAGCTTGCTGAACGGCATGCAGTAAACCAACATAAAACAGGAGGTATTTTACTATGGCTAAGAATCTGACTGCGTTCCTTGCTCAGAACGCGAAGAAAATCGACAACGTTACCTTTATCGCTTCCGACCGTTTCATCGACCCCGATACCGGCGAGGCTATGCCGTGGGAAATCTGCTGCATTACCGCGGCGGAGAATGCTGGTCTGAGAAAGGCCTGCATGCGTACCGTCCCGGTGCCCGGTCGCAAGGGCCAGTTTACGCAGGACTTCGACGCGAATGCCTACCTCGCGAAGGTGGCTGTCCGCTGCACGGTGTTCCCGAATCTGAATGACGCTGAGCTCCAGCAGAGCTATGGCGTTATGGGCGCGGAGCAGCTTATCACCACTATGCTGACCCCCGCCGAGTTCGAGGACTACTCCACTAAGGTCCTGCAGGTCAATGGCTTCCAGTCCGGCGACGAAATGGTGGAAGAAGCAAAAAACTAATACTCGGAGACGACCCGGAGGCGAACTACGTCTATTACTGTCTCCACAAGTTCAAGTGGCCGCCGAATGTCTTCCTTGACATGGACCCTTATACGCAGGCGTTCATTATCGCCGCTATCGATATAAAGGTCGAGCAGGAGAAGAAAGAAGCGGCCAAAGCAAAACACGGGAAAAAGCACTGAGGTAAAGCCGGGTCAAGCCTCGGCGCCTATTCCCGGAAAGGAGAAGGCCTATGGCCCTTATCAAGTCGCAGCTCGTACTTACGGACGGCATGACCGGCCCGCTCAAGAGTATCAATAAGGCGATGAATATCGTACTTAATAGCTTTGAGGCTATGCAGGACGCGTCCGGACGGGCTATCGACACCGCCTCCATTCAAGAGGCCCGCGAAGAGCTCGCGAGAGCGAGCGCCGCGCTGGACCAGTTGGAAGACCATACGAATAAATCGACTGACGCCTTCAGCCGTCTCGCGAAAGCTATCGGGCTTGTAATGATTGCCCGCAAGGCGCTTGATACTATCAAGACCGGAATTGACTATGCCTCCGACCTTGCCGAAGTCCAAAACGTCGTCGACGTTACTTTCGGAAGCGCTACGGAGGCTATCAACTCGTGGTCTAAAGAGTGTCTTGCCGCCTACGGCATGAACGAAGTAAGCGCAAAGCGGTACGCCGGTACCCTCGGTGCCATGCTCAAGTCTTCCGGTCTTGCGGGCGACGCCATCGTAGATATGTCGAAAGATATGGTCGGCCTCGCCGGCGACATGGCGTCGTTCTACAACCTTGACCTTGAGACCGCCTTCGAGAAAATCCGTTCCGGTATCTCCGGCGAGACGGAGCCCTTGAAGCAACTCGGCATTAACATGTCGGTCGCTAACCTTGAGGCTTATGCACTCTCGCAGGGTATCACGACGGCCTACAACGAAATGTCTCAGGCCGAGCAGGTCATGCTTCGGTACAATTACCTTATGAGCACGACCGCCGACGCGCAAGGCGACTTTGCCCGCACGCAGGATAGCTACGCCAACCAGACCCGGCTTCTCTCCGAGAGCTGGCTCGAGTTTACCGGCATTATGGCTGAGCAGCTTCTGCCGGTCCTTACGACCATCGTCTCGTGGCTGAATAATATCGTCGCCTTCCTCACGGAGAACGCAGATATGGTCAGCGCGGTACTCGTGGGGCTGGCTACTACGGTCGGCATTCTCGCCGTTGCGTGGGTCGTCCATGCCGCTGCTCAGTGGCTGGCAGTCGCGGCAAATCAGGCCCTTATTGTTTCGCTCCTCTCGAATCCGATTCTCTGGATTGCCCTTATCATCGGCGTACTTGTTGCGGCGATGTATCGGTGGATTCAATCTATCGGCGGCGTTAAAAATGCGTGGGAGATTTGCAAGCTCGCGCTTATCGTGGGCTGGAACGCGGTCAAACTCGCATTCTTTACCGGCGTCTACTGGGTCATTGACCTCGTAGACAAGCTCAAGCTCTGCTGGCAGAAAGCCGGTGTAGCAATCGCGAACTTCATGGGGGATATGAAGGTCTCTGTACTGACGATTCTCCAGAACATGATTAACGGCGCTATCGATATTATCAATAAATTCATCGGGGTGCTGAATAAAATCCCCGGCGTGAGTATCGACGCCATTGAGCATGTGACCTTTGCAACAACTGCGGCCGCAGAAAACGAGGCTGCGAAGTCCGCTCGTGCGGCAGACCTTGCCGCGTATGAGAGCGAGCTCGCCAGCGCAAAGGCCGGAAGAGATGCGCATATCGACTCTCTGAAAGCGGAGCTCAATTCTTCTGTCGATGCTTTGCAGGCTGCTTACGCTCAGGCAAAAGCTGATGCTGCGGCGGACAGTTCCGCAGAGCAGACCGCTCTCGACGGTATCGGCGCGGACACTGCCGGCATTAACGACAGCGCGGGAAGCGCGGCCGCGTCCTTGAAGGAAACGACCGAGGACCTGAAGTATATGCGAGACCTTGCGGAGCAGGAAGCAATCAACCGCTTTACGACCGCCGAGGTCAAAATCGATATGACCGGCATGACTAACCGCATTGATTCCGATATGGACCTTGACGGCGTGCTGAATACTCTGACCGAGGGCTTCGCGGAAGCACTCGAGGTCGCTGCTGAGGGGGTGCATGAATAATGTATAGCTTTTACTTCGGGAGTCTGCTTTTGCCAGTTACGCCGCAGAAGCTGACGACCAAAATCAAGGGGAACAACAAGACGCTTACCCTTGTCAATGAGGGCGATATAAACTTCCTGCGCTCTCCCGGCTTGACCGAAATTAGCTTTGACGTTGTTCTCCCTATGCTGGGGCAGTACTCTTTTGCGGGTACCTTCCGCAGACCTGACTACTACCTCGGTATTTTCGAGAACTACATGACAAGTAAGACTCCGTTCCGCTTCATCGTGAGTCGTGTGTCGCCCTCTGGGAGACTTTTGTTCGATACGAATATGAAAGTAAGCCTTGAGAGCTATAACATCACAGAGGACGCCACAAAAGGCCCTGACGTGGCCGTTTCGGTTACGCTCAAGCAGTATATCGACTACGCGACGAAGACCGTCACGGTAACGAAACCGGCTGCGGCCGCGAACAAGCCCACCATCAAGGAAGAGAAAAAGCGCGAGACCTCGAGCAAGCCTACGACAAAATCCTATACCGTAAAGAAGGGAGATTGCCTCTGGAACATCGCTAAGAAGTATTACGGCAACGGAGCGCAGTACACAAAAATCTATAACGCGAATAAGGGCAAGATAAAGAATCCTAACCTTATTTACCCGGGGCAGGTGTTGACGATTCCATGAGTAAAGTAGATTTAATCATTCAGAGCGGCAGCACGATTCTCTACCCCATTGTTGAGGAAGGTATCAGCCTTTCGTGGGACCGCAAGGGCTCTCCCGGAAAGCTCAAGTTTTCCGTGGTAAAGGATTCCGTCTTGTCTTTTCAGGAAGGAGACGCCGTAAAGCTGTCCGTTGACGGAACGGATATCAATAGCTGGCTGCTTGGCATTGACTTTGCCTCTGCAAGTGACCTCGAGCGTAATTGCTCTGTATTTGCTAAGGGCGAATATGTAACGGCTAAGCAGGTCGGTCGGCTGGCATACATGCCTCTCGCGTATGAGCATTATATGGAGCGTAAAGCCCGGGAAGAACGGAGAGCAAACACGGAAAATACTTCGGCGTATGTTGGAGAAGTGGGTACTCGTCTGACCCTTAACTTGACTGCTGCAGTGCTTCTCGCCTCATGGTATAACGACTTCGGTACCACCTATCTTTATAAGTTCGCTGACGAGGCAGGAAACGTCTTTATCTGGTACGCGTCTCGACCTATTGAGCTTCAAGAGCGTATGACCCTCAAGGCCACAATCAAAGCTCACAACGAACGGAATGGCGTCAAGCAGACTGTTCTCACGCGTTGCAAGGTGGTTGCGTGATTGACTGAAAGCGGTAAAACCGCAACGGAAAGTTCGCAAAATCCCGGCAGTTTTGCGCGCTCCCGAAATCAGTAAAACGCGGCATAATAAATAATACAAGGAGGCAATAACATGAAAGTTTACATCGTTCAAGTGATTCCCGAGGCGAGTCTCGGGAAAGTCAGTCAGGAAGGCTACTCAACCTTAGAAAAGGCGCAGGCCTTTGTCGAGAGCCGTTCTGACCGTCCGCAGCAAATCTCGCCGTACCTTTACCGCACGGCAGACTTCGCCGACTACCTCATTTACGAGGTCAATATCGTCTGAGAAAGATTCGCCCGCGAGGGCGTTTCTTTTGAGCTGATTGCTTTAGCACACTATTTTATTAAAGGAGGCAACTCAATGGCAAAAAGAGTCGGAAAGACCGACGACCAACCTTTTGTAAAGCTCTTCCGAGAGCTTACATACCGCTGGACTCCGTGGGAGGTCTGGCAGGACTTCGTTACGATGTATGCTTGCGCTATCTCGAACGCAGTCGACAAGTCTCACTTTGAAAAGCGTGAAGAGCTCTACCTCAAGCGGATTCAGAAGTACAACAAGAAGGAGCAAGAGATTTTTCCTCAACTCGCTGCGGAAGTGGTCCTTGCTCTCGAGAAGAATCCGGAGCAGGACTTCCTCGGAAGTATCTTCATGGCGCTCAACCTCGGCAATGACTCCGGCGGGCAGTTCTTTACGCCCTATGATGTTTGCCGAATGATGGCAGAAATGACTTGTGACAACGTGCTGCCGACTATCGAGGCGAAAGGCTATATCTCAATTAACGATTGCGCTTGCGGTGCCGGCGCTACTTTGATTGCCGGCGTTCACGCTGCGGCTAAGCAGATAAGCAAGGCCGGTCTGAACTGGCAAAACCACATTCTCGTGACCGCGCAGGATGTTGATTACACCGTAGCATACATGTGTTATATCCAGCTCTCGCTTCTCGGCGTCGCCGGTTATATCAAAGTAGGCAACTCGCTTACCGAGCCTATGTGCTCGGACGACTCATTGGAGAACTACTGGTTTACGCCGATATACTGCTCCGATGTGTGGACTATCAGAAGGCTTTTCAAGGGCGGAACGCTCTTATAAGCAAATACATTTTTCAGGAGGTTTTTATTATGGCAACTATTACAACGAAAGAGACCCGGGCCTTCAACTGGGCGAATCCGGGTACGCTCAAGGTCGGCGATGAAATCGTCGAGACTCTCAAGGACAACCGTGAGGTTGTGTTCGTCGTCATGGACGACGGCGTTATCGGGCTGAAGAATCTGCTCGGCTACCACCGCATGAATAAGGAGTGGACCAACGAAGGCGGCTGGCTTGCCTGCGATATGCGTCGCTACCTCAACGAGGACGTTATCGCGCTGCTCCCTGACGCGCTTATCGCAGCTATCAAGCCCCGCAAGTTCGGCGAAGAGGAGGACAAGCTCTGGCTCTTCTCCGAGATGGAGGTCTTCGGTGAACATGACTGGACCGAGAATGACCCTGACCGCGGCTTCCAGTTCGAGTACTTCAAGGACCGCCGCAACCGTATCAAGGTCGACGAAGACGGAGATGCGACTTGGTGGTGGGAGCGTTCTCCTTATGGGAGCAACTCCGGCAGCTTCTGCGGTGTGAACAGCAGCGGCGGCGCGAACCATGGCGGCGCCAGCATCACCAACGGCGTTTGCTTCGGCTTCTATATCTAATCATCAATCTATGAATCCGCGGGGCCTTGTGCCCCGCGGTGAAAGGAGAATGACACTTTGGGACTTAAAGATTTGCGGCTTGCGAAAGGCTACAGCCGCACCGAGCTGGCAAAAGTCAGCGGAATCCGCTACCAGAAAATCCGTGATATTGAGGTCGGTATCATCAAGCCTGAGAATATCACACTCAAAACGGCGCTCAAGCTCGCGCAGGCTCTCGACTGCCAGCCTGAGGACCTGACAAAACCGGATAAGGAGGAAAGCGATGTATGAGGAACTGAGAAAGGCCTTTATCAAACGCCTTACCATGGACAGTCCTCACCATGACGCGCGGCGTAAAGACTTCAATCAAGCCATCTTTGACGCTGACGAAGGCTTTGCGTGCTTTAACGGAACGGACCTCGATATGGTCCTTGAAAAGTTTGACGCCGCAGTCCGAGACTTGACTACTTACCAAAAGCGGTAAAACCGCAACGAAAAGTTCGCAGAATCCCGGCGGTTTTGCGCGCTCCCTTTTTCTACTGAACACAGTAAAATATAATTGTCAGTTGGAAAACACTGGGAATTACAAAGGAGGCAAACATAATGAAAGACATGAGCATTATCGCTAACAAGAAGATTATCAACAAGGAGACCAATGAGGTCCGTCTGGTTGTGAGCATTGACGAGGAGAATCGCAAGATTCACTCCGTCCCCGTGGACGAGCCTAACGCTGAGCCGAGTATCATGGCTGCTGCAAGCTATGACCGTCGCTGGAAGCTCTACGAAGAGCCTGAGGCTGAGGTCAGCGAGACCGCTGAGCCAGAAGTCAACCACGACGAGCCCATGAAAATGTCGGACGTCGTGACTAAGCTCGAGAGCCTGTTCGATATTCTGAATCGCGTCTACTTCAACAACGCGCTGCCGAAACCGGTCATCACCGTTCAGTCTACCCCTAAGGCTTACGGCCACTGCTCTACTAAGAAGATTTGGAAGAGCGAGAACGACGGCCAGTACGAAATCAACATCGGCGCCGAGTTCCTCAATCGTCCGTCTGCTAATACGGCTGCGACGATGTGCCATGAGATGGTCCATCTTTACTGCCTTGTGAATGAGATTCAGGACACTTGTCAGAAAGGCCGCTACCACAACAAGACCTTCAAGGCTGAGGCTGAGGTAAGAGACCTTGAAATCGGGTACGACCGTACCGTTGGCTTCTCCCACACAAATCCGACCGAGGCCTTCAAGAAGACCCTCGAAGACAACGGCTTTGTACTTGAAGTTCCGTTCGCTCGCGTTATGCCTGAGGAGAAAGCAAAGGTCGAACGCGAAAAGCCTCACCGCTACGTTTGCCCGGTCTGCGGGCAGGAAGTTAAGACGACCGCCGACCTCAGCCTCATTTGCGGTATCTGTGAGGTCGCTATGGAGAGGGCTGATTAAAAGAACTCCAGAACAGCCCGTATCGCGCCCAAAGTTTTCAGAGGGTAAATCTAAGGGCCCCTGAGCTAAAACGCGATACGGGAGGTCTGGGGCTTGCCCGGGGAGGTTTATATGAGAGACGAAGAGTACCTCTTCAAAGAAGATGTACGAGAAAAGGCGATAACAGCCCGGAGCGCTAAGAAGTGCCCTCGGCATAGCGGTTGCCGCCTACCGCAATACACGGCAAAGGAGATGAGAGAGATGAGCGGTCCTACCTACACGCTCAACCTGAAAAAACGTATCACATACGCAGAGTTCAAAGCACTTCCCGAGGGCTTGCAGAAGAGCTACGTGCAGAACATTATCGACAAGTACCACGTCGGGCCTTCGGCTCTTGCCGAGCTTATGGGCGCGAACGCCGGTGCGGTCGGCGTTTACCTGAGCAAGAGAGGCTTTTCCTTCAAGCGAGGTTTTCAGCCTACGAAGGACGACCTCGAGAGATTCCGAGAGGACTATGGTATCAGCACGAATGCGCCGACAAAAAAAATAACTTTGGAGAACTTCTCGTTCTGCTTCTCCGGAGCCTTCAATGCGGCGAGCTTTGTAAAGCAAATCAAGGCCTTCGTCCCCGAAGGACAACTCCTGCGGGTCTCCGTAGCAGTCGAGGTAGTCGAGCCCGAGCCCTCTGCTACTGAGCCTGCTACCGAAGAAAGTCCTTGATTTGCAAGGCCTTTGGCTATCTGGTAGTACTGGTAGTTCGTAAAAACTAAAAAGATTTTTCCAAAAAGTAAAGGGACTCAAGGCGCAAGCTCGTCGCTCCCTCGCATTACATGTATATATAAGGAAAATTCGTTAAAACGGACTACCGACTACCAAAAGAAAAAGGACAGGCTTAAAGCCTATCCTTAATCTGGGTCGCAAGTACGAAACCGTAAGGCAAGACGACTATTGTCACCTTAGGTGTTCGACCTGCGATTAAATTGGTGGAGGCGATGGGAGTCGAACCCATGTCCGAAAAGAGCTCAGTGCAGGTGTC
>ERZ1106954.3006-NODE-3006-length-11198-cov-62.607287_pt1 | contig 11198 bp, 10 predicted proteins | sample MGYA00403678_ERZ1106954 | MGnify/ENA primary metagenome ERZ1106954 (study PRJEB35170, sample SAMEA104062445) | human gut metagenome | biome: human gut; feature: human-associated habitat; material: faeces | place: Denmark | collected 2012-08-20 ... | reverse complement strand
AGGAAAATAGGTCCTGTGTTCGCGTCGCAATAATCGACATGATTTATTCTGTCCTGCTCCTTGTCGGCGCGGGTCAGCTCATGCTTTTTTATGACATTGTTCATATAGTCGTCTATCGACACGCAGCCGACGAGACCCGTCTGACTTCTGCCATCCATTATCTGACGGTATATGTACATGCAATCCGACTTGTCCTGCTTGCAGATGCCGTCGGTTTCGAGCTTTTGGAGATTTTCCGCCGCCTTGTTGTAGACAGCTTCGGAATAGAGCTCCGTGCCGACGGGCAAATCGACCTCCGCCTTGTCGACATGGAGGAACGAATAGGGATTGCCCTTTACCATCTCGCGGGCTTCGTCGCTGTTCATAACATCATAGGGAAGAGCCGCAACACGCGATGCATATTCGGGGATGGGTCTTACTGCTTTGAAGGGTCTGAATACTGCCATAATGAGACATCCTTTCTTGAGCTTAATTACATTTTGCCCGTCTTTTTGCCGCCGAGCTTTATGCCCGAGAGCACATTGGTGTCGAACGAATAGGTTATCGATTCGCGCTCGCGTTCACGCTTCATGGCCAGCGATATCATCTCGTCGATAAGCTCGGTATATTTGACTCCAAGAGGCTCCCAGAGGTAGAACGAGAGCGAGCCGGGAATCGTGTTTATCTCGTTGAGCCAGACCTTACCGGTCGAGGCGTCAATCATAAAATCTATACGCGACACGCCGCTGCAGCCGAGTACCCTGAACGCCTTGACCGCCATCTCGTGTATCTCGTTTTCGGTCTCTTTCGGGATGTCGGCAGGGATTCTGCGCTGGGTTGACGCCATGCCCTTCGAGCCGGATTTAGAAGCGTTGCCGATATATTTATCTTCATAGCTCAGGATATCCGTCGCATTGAGCGGCTCTTCGCAGACGGACGCGCGCGCCGAATGTCTATCGCCGAGAACGGAGCAGTTTATTTCGCGCAGGTTCTCTATCGCGGGCTCGACAAGGACTCTGTCCGCATAGTCGAACGCGTTCGAGAGCGAATTTTCAAGTCCGTCGGTGTCATGTGCCTTGCTGATGCCGATGCTCGAACCGAGGTTTATCGGCTTGACGATAACGGGATAGCTGAATTTCTTCTCGATATCCGCAACTATCTTTTCCGGATCTGCGTCATAGTCCTCCGCGTCGACGCAAACGCAGTCGAGCACGGGGATGCCGTTATCTTTAAAGACGGTCTTCATAACATATTTATCCATTCCGACCGCCGACGAGATAACGTCGCAGCCGACATACGGAAGATTGAGCATCTGTAGATAGCCCTGCAAAGTGCCGTCCTCAACATTCGTGCCGTGGACTATCGGGAACGCAACGTCGATATAATCAATAACATCCTTTGCAAAAGCCTTGTGCGGATATCTGACTATCAGCGTGCGGTCGCCGTCGTTGACGAGATTAACGCGCGTGCTCTCCGCGATAAGCGCATTTATATTTTTATAAGCTTCAATCTCGCCGATATGTTCGCCGACATACATCTCGTTGTTCTTTGTGATATAGATCGGGATAACATCGTATTTGTCTTTATCTACCGCGTGAATCGCCTGGATGGCGGAAATGACGGAAATCTCGTGCTCGACGCTTCTGCCGCCGAACAGGACTGCAAGCTTTATCTTCATATGAATACCCCCATTAATAATTGTCGGGAAGGTCGTTTTCGAGCAGGACGATCTTCTTTTTATCCGTTCTTATCGCGCCGACCTTTGCAAGCGCATCGCCAAGCGCGGGAGACACAAATATGTGCGACTCATCAAAGCCTGCCTCGACAAGACCTTTGTATATGCTCTTCGTCTGCCTTTCGCCGACAAGGGCAACATAGTCGCAGACTGCGGCGGCGTTTCTGCCGAATTCGCAGTTGTATTCCTCCTGCTTGTCTCCGAGTTCGACCATGCCGGGCGTGACAAGAATCTTCTCGCCCTCGAAGAAGCTCAGAGTCTCAAGCGCCGCTTTCGTGCCGCTCGGGTTTGAGTTATACGAGTCGTCTATAAGCGTCATGCCGACGCGCTTTGATAGCTCGAGGCGGTGCGGCACGGATTCGAGGCGGCGCACCTGCGGGCGCAGCTCGGCGAGCGAAATGCCGAGCTCATGCGAAACGGCTATCGCGCCGAGGATGTTCAGGCAGTTGTGGGTGCCGATGAGCTTTGTCGTGAACTCCTCTTTTTCGCCGTCGGGCGTTGTGACTTCAAAAGTAGTGCCTTTATCTCCGACGCTGATAAGCTTCGCTTTATACTTGCTGTCGGAATTGAGTCCGTAGGTTATCGCGCCGTCGGGCGCTCTTTCGGCTATATATTCATTGTCGCCGTTCAAAAACAGCATGCCGTCCTTCGGCAGTGCATCGGCAAGCTCGAACTTCGTGTTGATAACATTCTGAAGAGACTTGAAGCTCTCGAGATGCTGAGGACCTATCGAGGTTATTATGCCGTGCTTCGGGTGGACTATATCGCACAGCTCTTTAATATCGCCGACATATTTCGCGCCCATCTCGCAGATGAAGATTTCGTGCGTCGCTCTGAGCGAACCGCGCACGGTCTTGACGACGCCCATGGGAGTGTTGTAGCTCTCGGGGGTCATGAGGACATTGTATTTTGCCTTGAGAAGAGTGTTGAGATAGAACTTGACGCTCGTTTTGCCGTAGCTTCCGGTGACGCCGATAACTGTAAGATTCGGGCAGGCGGCGAGCATTTTTTTCGCGTCGTTCGTGTAATATCTGTTTATCGAAAGCTCGATAGGCTTATTGATAATATTGGCGAGAATTATGACAAACGGAGAAGCGGCGGCGACAAGACCGACGACAAGCGCCGTTATGCGCCCGGACGCGAACACCGCGAGCAGAACGGTCATTGCAGCATAAAGCACCGCGACGGTGACGAGCATACGCCTGACTCTGGGGGTATATTTCAGCGGCTTTTTCGCTTTCTTAGGCTTATAGAACAGGCACGCGAGCAAAATGAACACGGCGCAGACTATCATGCCGGCATTCTTCCCGCAGATAACACCGATAACCGCTCCGATAAGCGGCAGAGCGAGCGGCACTACCTTACCGCGGTTCTTGAGCATCCAGTGCCACTGATCGTCGGCGCGGTATGAATTCAGCTGGAACATATGCATATAAAACAGCGTCGAGAGCACTGCGAACAGCCAAAACGCCGCAAAAATAAGCACTTCGGAAAATATCGTCATTTAAAAGATCAATCCTTTCACAAAAGCTGTCGTGTCGGTCAGTCTATCTCCATGAACGATGCGAGCACCTTGTTGAAGGTAAACTGCTGTTCAAGGAACGAATAGTGTCCGCAGTTCTTGAGGGTGACGAGTCCTGCGTCGGGCATGAGCTGCTCCATCAATTTCGCGTCGCTAAGCGGCGTTGCGTCGTCGTTCTCGCCCCATACCAGCAAAACGGGCATCTTCATATTCGGCATATATTCCACGAGATCCTCGTTGACCGTGTTGACAAGCGTTTGGCGCATAACAGGCGTTGCGCTGTTATAATCGGCAGAGCCGTGGCTGCGGCGGAACTCCTCGAGTGCGTCGGGGAACAGCGCCTTTACGGGCGCGGTTTCAAGAATCTTTCTGCCTATTTTATAGTTGCGCTGTCTTATCTTCTGCGCCGCCGTCTTTTTCGGCCTGACTCCCGCCGAATCGACCAGAATGACCTTTTCGATCTCAAACGGCAAATCGCGGCTCGCCATTTTTATGATGACCCTGCCGCCGAACGAGTGGCCGAGGAAAGTCACCTTCTTCGGCGCGAACGGCTCAAGAAATTTCAGCACGAAATCGACATAATCATCAACGCGCCAGGGCTCCTTCGGCTCGTCGGACAGCCCGAAGCCGGGCATGTCGGGCGCGACAACATGATATTTGCGTGCGAGCAGTTCGGACATATTCTCAAAAAGCTCTATGTTCGAGCCCCAGCCGTGCAGCAGAACCACAAGCTCGCCCGAGCCTTTGTCCATGTAGTTTATTTTCAGCGAATCAACAGTTGTCTGCAACAAAAACACTCCTAAAGCAGTAGTGACAGTATATGCCAGTATAGTCTTCTATATTATAGCACAGCAAAGCCGAAAATTCTATCATATTTTGAGGTTTATTTTGAGCCGCAAAGCAAAAGCATCGTCGCCTGCGATGTCGCAGGCGGAGTTTCCTTGACTGCCGCATTGTGGGTATGATATAATTCTTTCAGTGCAAAGGAGGCGGTCGGGCTGAAGTATATAATCGAAACTATTCGCGGCGCATGGATGCTGCTCGGATTTACGGTCGGAGGATCGTTAGTAGGGCTGCTGCTCACTATGTCGGTTTTCAGAGACATCATTGAGTCGATTTTCATCGACGGACTGACGGAGAAAGAATATCTCGATTACCTGCGGCGGACCGAGCGCAGAAAATATTCCGCGCGCAAAATGGTGCGCATGTACAAAGAGCGTCCGCGCAAATTCAGTTCGAGCATCATGACATATCGCACAGTGAGCTTCGTGTTTCTGGCGATTCACCTGATTCTCACCGCCGCTATAATAATCTGCACCTTTCTGCCGATTCATTTCGGGGCGCGGCAGGCGCTCGGGCTGATGGCGGCAAATCTGATTATAGGCGGAATACTCGAAACTTTATATAAGCGACTGTCAAGCCAAACCGCCGCCGGAGACAAACGCATCGGCGGAAGATCGGCGAGTTATACGAAAAATCTGTTCAAATAAAATGACCCTCGGCGCAGCATTTGCGTCGGGGGTCTTTATGAAATTACGGAGGATTTTACTAATGATATCTTGTGTTTTTTGAAATTACAATTTGTCCTGCGGCAATCAGCAGAATGCCGATCAGCGCAAGCGGAAGATAGAATTCCAGGCAGTTTTCCGCCGTGGCATTGTTGAGGTCATAGCAGAAAGGGAAGATCGGATGGCTGCGATAAATGAGCATTCCACCGAGCGAGTAGATAAACAGCGTCATGAGCGTGATGGCTGTCGAATGGGTCAGGAACATCAGAAAATAGACCAATCCGAAACAGAATATGCCGCTGAGCAGCAGGCGGAGAAACGCAAACAACGACATCCCCGCAACCGCGTTCATGATTATATAGAACGGCGCCGCCGAAACAGCAAACAGCAGATAAAATAGAATTGCATCGGGCAGGAATCCGCGCCTGTTGTGAAGAAACAGGACTTCGCAGCCGTCCGCCTCAAAATATTCGCGCACGCCGAATATAACCCACCAGACGGAGAGCACCGAAAAAACGCCCTGCGAAAACTGCGATACGAACGAGCGCAGCTCTTCCGCGTTGCCGTTTCTGCTCTGCACAATGCACAGCGGCAGAGCCAGCACATAAATCGCCGCTATCGGAACGGGCATGAGGGCGCCCATATTTTTGATCAGATATTTTTGTCTCTGAAGCAACAGCTTCATATTCCTTTGAGCGCGCATATGTATCCGTCCTCGACATTCGGCTTGACGGGCGCAAAATCCTGCGGCGCACTGCTGACAAGACGCAGATAGTACTTTCCGTCGCTGTCGAACTGCTTCTGCTTATAATAAGGCTCTTTGAATTTCGGCAGATCGTCCATGTCTATGATATATGTTTTGCCCTCGGCGCACGCTGCCATCTCCTCGCGCGTGCCGCTTTTTATTATCTTGCCGTCTCGCATGACCGCGACCGTCTCGCACACTGCATGGACATCTTCGACAATATGCGTCGAGATAAGAATTATTTTATCTTTCTTTATCTCGGAGATAATGCTCTGAAAGCGCAGGCGTTCCTCGGGATCGAGTCCCGCGGTCGGCTCATCAAAAATGAGAATATCCGGGTCTCCGAGCAGAGTCTGGGCTATTCCCGCGCGGCGAACCATTCCGCCGGAGAGCGCCTTGACCTTCTTTTCGGCGCAGTCGGTGAGGTTAACTAACCCGAGTGCTTTTTCAACTCCCTCGCGCGCCGACTTGTCATCGAGCCCCTTCATGTTGGCTATGAGCAGCAGCATTTCGTTCAGAGTCAGGTGCTGATACATCCCGAATTTCTGCGGCAGATAGCCGACATGGCGCGAGAAACTTTTGTCCTTTTCAACCGGCTTGCCGTTATAGAAAATGTGCTCGCCCTTGACATTATAGAGCCCTGTTATGCAGCGCATGAGCGTTGTTTTGCCCGAGCCGTTCGGTCCGAGCAGACCGTATACGCCATTCGTAAACTCAAATGACAGGCAGTCGACCGCCGCTTTCTTTCCGAATTTATAAGTAAGTCCGTCAATTTTCAACATTTTCAGTACCTCTGTTCAGATCGTTAATGAATTCGTCGGGCGTGCGTGTGTCGCTCTCGTCATACAGATATTTGTCTATCGCTTTTCTGCAATATTCGTCGCCGTACTTATCGGCTGCAGCCTCCACGCGGACATAACGGGTGTTCATACCAATGCTTTTATCCCCCTCAGCATATTCCTCAAATGTACCGCGCATATATTCAAAAATATAAGCCTGCAAGCCGAAATCCCCTCTGCTTTCGGGAACCTGCGACAGGAAATAGTCCATTTCTATCCCCTTCAAAGATACACCGGTGAAAACAAGCGTATCTCCATAATCGCGCATGGAAACACCATCATATAGCTGCGTTACCATTACCGTATTAAACGATCTGTCATATGTCTGCATCAGATTCGAAAACACTTTCTTTATTTCATTGACATCCATATCGACATATGTATAGACAAGGTTCGTGTCGCCTATTTTATCCTCTTTGTAGAACCCTCCGACAATTGTCAGTCCGGTGGTTTTGCCGGAGAATGTATTTTTCCCGGTACGGTTAAGGTTTGTGAAAAACTTCTTGCGGTTTTTGATTTTCACATCGAACTGCGTCGGCTCGTCGAGAGTCAGCGTTTCATATCCGGTATCACCGTAACAAGTGACATACCCGGCACGGGGATAGTACGCAAATGTTCCCGGCAGAGATGCGCCCTGTCCGTTGCTGTAATGAGTATTTGAATATCCGCTGTAAGTGAATGTAAGCGACGAAGTCTCGCCCGCCGACTCGACCTCTATCCAGTCATCATTCTGTCTAAACTTCAGATCCCTGCCGCTCTCATCCTTGACTTCTTTGACTTTGTATCCGTGATAGAGCGTAAAGCCGTAGATATCCAAATTGCTTGGGGACACCGAGACCTTGACCTCGGCATGAAGCACATTGCTGAGCTTCAATTCCATATCGTATGAAGTTATTTTGAACTCGGGGCAAGCATCCGGAGGGGATGTTTTATTTATAATGTAATATCGAATTTCCCCACCGACTTCTTCCGTGCTTTCTATATCTTCAATATTATCGGAATTGTTCTGAAGGACAATTGGAGCGCAGCACAGTCCAAGAGTCAAGCATGCAACGCCCAAAACAAGGAAGTGCTTACCATAACGGTTTCGTGCGAAGAAGAAAAGAAGCAACGCACAAAGCACCAATATCCACATTAAAAAAGCAAATAATCTATACGGTCTAAGCGAATAACCGTAAGCGATATTAGGTGTATAAAAAAATGACGACGGCGTCATAAAAGGGAAAACTCTTAACCATCTGTTTGCGGATATACCAGTGGAATAATATAAATCCGCGCAGAAGCCATTTACCGCAGGGCTCGAAAAGAAAGTAATAACAAGCAATACGATATATGCCACGCCTCTTTTGGCATATATCGCAAGAACCGCGCCGAGCAAGGTTCCGATAAGCGGAACAACAAAGAAGTTTATCACAATATGTGCAAGCACATGAAATATTGCGGCAGCTCCTGCACTGCATACAATGCCGGCAATAATATAAATCAGCAAATTGATTATCAGACACGGCATCGCCAAAAAAATCATGACCAAGATTCTGGCTTCGATCGCCTCGACTCGCCCATATTTTATCGCCGAACAGCACTCCTCGAATCCGACCGAAAAATCCATTCTTCCGAATTCGTAGCTGATAAATGCGAAGAACACGAAATAGACCAAGCTGCCTAATATCAGCATGCACAGGCCTGAAAAAAAATCATCATATGCAAAGGAGTACAAAGATGAATATATGCTCCATGCAAAAGTCAACAGAAAATACAAAATATATGCCGTTTTCAAGACGGGATTTTTTCTGAATTCATTGAAGAAAAGCAAACATCTTGTTTTCAGCGTCAACACCCCTTTCAATTATGCGGCATCTATCGAAAGATAAATGCCGCATGGATTCAGATCAAATTACTGCAATTTTTAAACTACTGTCTTATTGTGCCGTCAGCTGTGCATCCGTATTTGCCTGCTCCGTCCGGATTAAGTACAAGCTTCCAATAATATTCATCACTTAATCTCTTTGTTGCTGTGTCTCCAATTGATGTTCCCGGGCGTAACACGATTTTTTCACTAGCGCCATTCCACCAAATGCCGGCTTTCTTATACTTGGGGAGAACATGAACAGCAAAAGTAGATGTTTTATCATTCGATGCCGTTATAAGTTTCCATGAACCATACACAAGACCGCTTTCGGCAATCGTCTGCGTAGAATCCAAATGTACCGACTTCACTACCGCAAATGCCGAGCTGCTAAGCATGGCGACGAGAACCATCGCACAGAGAACAATTGATAACACTTTTTTCATAGAGCGAATTCTCCTTTGTAATTTCGTATAAATTTTGTTTCAATGCATTGTCACAATCACATAATAGCATATATCAAATTTTATTTCAAGCAAAATGTCATTGAAAGTCACATTTTGTATCTTTGAACAAATTTTTATACTGAACTTTGTATGCTTTCACAAAAAAATTATCTTGTCAATTTTTAATATTTTCAGTACCTCTGCTCAAATCGTCGATAAACTCGTCGGGAGTGCGCGTATCGCCTTCGTCATAGAGATATTTGTCTATCGCTTTTCTGCAATATTCGTCGCCGTACTTATCGGCTGCCGCCTCCACGCGGACATAGCGGGTGTTCATACCTATGCTTTTGTCACCCGCCGCATAGCTTGCAAATGTATCGCGCATATATTCAAAGACATAAGCCTGCAAGCCGAAATCCCCTCTGCTTTCGGGAATCTGTGACAGGAAATAGTCCATTTCTATCCCCGTCAAGGACATGCCGGTAAAAATAAGCGTATCCCCGTAATCGCGCAGGTATTTGCCTTCACGCAACTCGGCGACCATAATAGTATTAAACGATCTGTCATATGTCTGCATCAGATTCGAAAACACTTTCTTTATTTCATTGACATCCATATCGACATATGTATAGACAAGGTTCGTGTCGCCTATTTTATCCTCTTTATAGAATCCGCCGACAATTGTCAGTCCGGTGGTTTTGCCGGAAAACATATTTTTCCCGGTGCGGTCAAGGTTTGTGAAAAACTTCTTGCGGTTTTTAATTTTTACATCGAACTGCGTCGGCTCATCGAGCGTCAAATGCTCATATCCGTCAGCATCAGCACACACTACATAACCTGCGCGGGGATAATAAGCAAATGTTCCCGGCAGAGCCGCGCCCTGTCCGTTGCTGTAGTGTGTATTTGAATATCCGTCGTAGCTGAATGTGAGCGACGAAGTCTCTCCCGCCGACTCAACCTCTATCCAATCGCCGGTCTGCTTGAATTTCAGCTCCCTGCCGCTCTCATCTTTGACTTCTTTGACTTTGTATCCGTGGTAAAGCGTAAAGCCGTAGATATCCAAATTGCTTGGGGACACCGAGGCCTTGACCTCGGCATGAAGCACATTGCTGAGCTTCAACTCCATATCGTATGAAGTTATTTTGAATTCGGGGCAAGCATCCGGAGAAGTTATATTATTTCTCTCATAATAGCTGATTTCGCGACCGGCACCCTCGCTGTTCATGTCATCATATATAATATCCGAATTGCTTCTGAACACAAACGGGAGCAGACACATTCCCGCCACCAAACAAACTACAGCCGAGAACAGTCGTTTCTTTTTTCCTCGTTCCTTGGAGATATAGAAAAACAAAACGGCGCAAAGAACAAGAATCCACACTGCATAGGCAAAAATTCTGTACGGTCTGAGCGAATATCCGTATGCCAAATCAGGCGAAACTAACATAATTGAAGGCGTCATAAACGGAAACAGGCGCGTTAATACGCTCGCCGAAAAGCCGGTCGCCTTATATATAGTGACACACCAAGCACCAACCAGCGGAGTTGACAGAAGTGTAACCACCGCTATTATAATATATGCCGACCCACGCTTTGCTCCGCACGCCAATACCGTGCCAAATAAAATACCTACTGTGGGAAGAATCGCGAGATTAAGAATCAAATGTACTAAGATCTGAAAAAACGCCGCTCCGACATGCCCAACAAATGCTCCAACAATCGTTGCGGCTATACTTATGATTAAGACCGGAACTGCGAGACTCATCAGTACAAATATCTTACCTAATATCAGCTGAGATTTGCCTATTTCCATTGCACGAGCACATTCGTCGAAACCCACAGCTCGATCGAAACAACAAAATTCATACGAAACGAGCGAATAAAAAACTAAATGCAAAAGACTAAGAAGTAAAACAAATTGAATGCCGCCAAAAAAAGCTTCAAAGGGAGCTTCAATAATCATTTCCAACAAAGCGAAAATTGCCACGGCAGCCGACAACAGTACATATATAATGTATATTATTTTCAATATCAAATTACTTTTAAATTCCCGAAACAACAATAAATATGTACGACGCAAAGAATCGAATCCTCCTTATTTCAGTTCTCCATCGATTTTATTGCAGAGCATTATTGCATTTTCATAATAACATACGCCAAATTTTATTTCAAGCAAAAATGTCATAAGCAGTCACATTTTGTATACTTGAACAAATTTTCAGGTCAAACTTTGTTTATTCTTACAATAAAAAAAGACCCATCAAAAGATGAGTCTCAAGAAAGGTGCATTTTGAGTTACGCACCCTGAAAACTGAACAAAGGAAGAAAAGTAGATGAACGAAAGGAAACAAAGTCAAGCCCTCGACCTATTAGTACTGCCAAGCTAAACGCGTCACCGCGCTTACACATGCAGCCTATCAACCTCTTAGTCCATGAGGGGTCTTACTAGCTTATGCTATGGGATATCTTATCTTGGAGGCGGCTTCACGCTTAGATGCTTTCAGCGTTTATCCGTTCCGCACATAGCTGCCCAGCTGTGCCACTGGCGTGACAACTGGTGCACCAGAGGTGCGTCCAT
>ERZ1106954.2999-NODE-2999-length-11207-cov-29.031654_pt1 | contig 11207 bp, 10 predicted proteins | sample MGYA00403678_ERZ1106954 | MGnify/ENA primary metagenome ERZ1106954 (study PRJEB35170, sample SAMEA104062445) | human gut metagenome | biome: human gut; feature: human-associated habitat; material: faeces | place: Denmark | collected 2012-08-20 ... | reverse complement strand
TGGCCCGCAAGGTGCAGTCCATTCTGCAGCGCTATCAGGAGCTGCAGGACATCATCGCCATTCTGGGCATGGACGAGCTGGACGACAACGACAAGCTCACCGTCGTCCGCGCCCGCAAGCTGCAGAAGTTCCTCTCCCAGCCCTTCGCGGTGGCCGAGAACTTCACCGGCCTGCAGGGCAAGTATGTGCCGCTGAAGGATACCGTGCGCAGCTTTGCCGCCATCGTGGACGGCGAGGCCGACGACCTGCCGGAGTGGGCCTTCTTCAACGTGGGTACGCTGGAAGATGCCCGCCAGAAGGCCGCTGAAAAGGGCGGTGCCGTCTGATGAACAAGTTCATCCTGAACATCACGGCATCCAGCGGTGAGTTCTACCAGGGCTATTGCGAAGACCTCACCCTGCCCACCGGCGACGGTGTGTACGGCGTGCAGGCCGGCCACAGCCCGGTGCTGGTGGCCCTGCACATGGGCATGCTGCACTTTGTGGTGGACGGCGAGAGCCGCGACATCCTGGTGGGTGACGGCATCGCCGAGGTGACCCCCGCTTACGTGATGGTGCTGGTGGACAGCGCCGAGCGCCCGGAGGACATCGACAAGAACCGCGCCGAGGCAGCCCGCATCCGTGCCGAGGAGCGCCTGCAGCACAAGCAGAGCATGCACGAGTATTACCAGAGCAAGATCGCTCTCAGCCGTGCCATGCAGCGCCTGCAGACTTCGGCAAAGTACCGCCGCTGAGCAGCAAGATGACAAAACACCCGATTTCCCGGAGTTTTTCTGGGGAAACGGGTTTTTTTGTTTGTTTGAACCCTCTCCGTCTTTGCTCCGCAAAGCCACCTCTCCCGAGGGGGGAGGCCTTGGCTTAACGATGCAGTCTGTATGGATCGCCAAAGGCTCCCCCTTCGGGGGAGCTGGCATCGAACGAAGTGAGATGACTGAGAGGGTTCCCCCTTGACAACCTTCCTACAAAGTGATATGATTTTGATATCACAAAGAAACACTTCCGCACCCTGAGAAGGAGGGACTTGTTATGGAAGAAAAGATTCTGCAGACCCGCAAGAACGGCATGGCTGTGCTGCTGCTCACGCTGCTGGGCTATGCGGCCGCCGTGGCACTGTTCGTGTACAGCATCGTGCTGCTGGACGACAGCCTGTTTCCGGGCGTCCTGCTGCTGATTTTGGCCATCGCCTACTGCATTGCAGGCATTTTCCTGTTCTGCGGCCTGCGGGTACTCAAGCCCCAGGAAGCGCTGGTGCTCACCCTGTTCGGCGATTACATCGGCACCCTGAAGGGCGAGGGCTTTTACTGGGTGAACCCCTTCTGCACTGCCGTCAACCCTGCTGCGGGCACCAAGTTGAGCCAGAGCGGCGATGTGAACAGCGGCGAGGGCGGCATGGCCGCCCTGCTCAAGGCCGGCAACGGCAGCAGTATCCAGACGACGGAGCTGACCAGCAAGAAAATTTCCCTCAAGATGATGACCCTGAACAACTCCCGCCAGAAGATCAACGACTGCCTGGGCAACCCGGTGGAGATCGGCATCGCGGTCATCTGGCGGGTCACCGACACCGCCAAGGCCGTGTTCAACGTGGACAACTATAAAGAGTACCTCTCCCTGCAGTGCGACAGCGCCCTGCGCAATGTGGTGCGCGTCTACCCCTATGATGTGGCCCCCAATGTGGACACCACCGGCGACGGCGTGGCCGACGAGGGCAGCCTGCGCGGCTCCTCCGAGGTGGTGGCCGCCCGCATCCGCGATGAAATTCAGAAGAATGTGGCCGAGGCCGGTATCGAGGTAGTAGAAGCCCGCATCACCTACCTGGCCTATGCGCCCGAGATCGCAGCCGTGATGCTGCAGCGCCAGCAGGCCAGCGCCATCATCGACGCCCGCAAGATGATCGTGGACGGTGCCGTGGGCATGGTGGAAATGGCTCTGGACCGCCTGAACGAGAACAAGGTGGTGGAGCTGGACGACGAGCGCAAGGCGGCGATGGTCTCCAACCTGCTGGTGGTGCTGTGCGGCAACCGTGACGCCCAGCCCGTCGTGAACAGCGGCAGCCTGTACTGATGGCAGAACCCAAAAAGCAGGTGCCCCTGCGCCTGAACGCGAAGCTCTACGATGCCCTTGCCGCCTGGGCAGAGGATGACTTCCGCTCGGTGAACGGGCAGATCGAATATCTGCTCACCGAGTGCGTGCGCCAGCGCAAGAAGAACGGCAAATACGTCTCCGACCAGCTCGATGTGCCGCCGGAGCTGGACATCAAATAAACGGGAAACACACCCCGGCAGCTTGGACACCCTCTGAGCTGCCGGGGCTTTTTGCTGCAGGGTGCTTGCCAATTACCGACCTGCATGGTAAACTGACAAAGAGTAAACGGGTGGATCTGCCCGGGCAGCGGGCTGTGATGCGGAGGGAATCGAGATGAAGATACTTGTTGTGGAGGATGGGCAGCAGGCCGCCGGCTCTCTGGCACGCACCTTGTGCCGCGCCGCACCCGGCAGCGAATACCTCTGCGCCCCGACCGCCGCCGACGCCCTGCGCCTGGCGCGCCGTGGCCCGCTGGACGCGGCCTTCCTGGACCTGGAAATGCCGGGCATGGGGGGCCTTGCCGTGGCACGCACGCTGCAAAAACTGCAGCCCCGCTGCAACCTGATCGTGGCCACCGCGCACCCGGAGTATGCGCTGGAAGCACTGCAGATGTTCGTGAGCGGCTTTCTGCTCAAACCGGCCGGCGAGGCCGATGTGCGCGCCGTGCTGGCAAATCTGCGCTACCCGCCCGCCGAAGCCCCCGCAGGCATCAAAATTCAGTGCTTCGGCAACTTTGAGATCTTTGTGGGCGGCCGCCCGCTGGCCTTCAAGCGCAGCAAGAGCAAGGAGCTGCTGGCCTATCTGGTGGACCGCAACGGTGCCGCCTGCACCAACGGCGAGATGCTGGCCGTTTTGTGGGAGGACCGGCCCGACACCGCCTCGCTGCACAGCCACCTGCGCAACCTGATCTTTGATCTCAACCACACGCTGGAGGGCGCGGGCGTCACCGGCCTGCTGGTGCGCGGCCGCAGCATGCTGGCCATCGACACCGGCAAGGTGGACTGCGATTACTACAACTACCTGCGGGGCGACCGCTCGTCCGCCAACACCTACCGGGGCGAGTATATGACCCAGTATTCCTGGGCTGAGGTCACCCGTTCGGCCCTGCGCCAGCAGGCGGCGGGCGCGGCAAACCTGCCCGCAGGCCAGCCCGGCGAAAGCGTCCCGCCGACGAGGCTGTGAGGGACCTCTACGCCCACTACGCCCTCTCAGTCACCTTCGGTGACAGCTCCCCCAAAGGGGGAGCCAAGACCGTGGAGGGAGCGTTTCTTGCCTCTCCCTTTGGGAGAGGTGGCTGCGACCAACGGGAGCAGACGGAGAGGGCGCAGAGCGCGTGCACACGAAAAAAAGCATCTGCAGCGAACACTGCAGATGCTTTTCTTTTTGCCTTTTTGCTTACTTTTTCAAATATTCATCCCACCCGGAGGAAGTGACCACCTGCTGGTCGGTGGTGCACCAGAGGGCCTCCACGCCGTCCAGGCCTTCCACGATCTTCTGCCCTTCCTCCAGCGGCATACAGAACAGGCCGGTGGTCAGGCAGTCGGCAAGGCCGGAATCGCTGCACAGCACCGTCACGCTGTTGAAGTAGGCGGCCGGGAACAGGGTGTCCGGGTCGATGAGGTGGTGGTAGCGCTTGCCGTCCACCACATAATACCGCTGGTAGTCGCCGCTGGTCACCAGCGCCATGTCACTGATGTTGATGGGGCTGGTGAGCATGGTGTCGGAGGTGTAGTAGTCCGAAGCGTTCCAGGGGTCCTCCACGCCGCCGGTCCACTGGGTGCCGTCGGGCTTGGTGCCAATGGCGCGGATGTTGCCGCCCACGCTCACCAGCGCGCTGGTCAGGCCCCGGGCCTCGGCGGCCTGGCAGGCCATCTCGGTGGCGTAGCCCTTGCCCACGCTGCCCACGTCCAGCGACATTTCCGGGTCGGCCAGGTAGACGGTCTTGGCGTCTTCGTCAATGACAAGGTCGTTGATGTCGCAGTGCTGGGCGGCGGCTTCCAGTTCCTCGGTGGTGGGCAGCTTGTTGTCGGCCTCGTTCTCGTTGGCCTCGGCGGCCTCGCGGTAAGTGTGCCAGATGCGCAGCACGCTGCCCATGGCGATGTTCAACTTGCCGTTCGTGGTCTGGTACATCCGGTCGGCCAGCTCCAGCATGGACAGGATGCGGTCGTCCACCTCCACGGGGGCCTTGCCCGCGTTGTCGTTGATGGTCTTCACGTTGGTGACGCCGTCGTAGTCGTTGTAGATGTCGTAGAGCTGGTTGTAGGCAATGAGGTCGGCGTGCAGAGCGTCCATCTGGGCGTTGAATTCGTCCTCGCTGTCGCAGTAGGCAATGACGGTGGTGATGGTGTCAAACACGTCGTAGAAGACGGCGGTGTAGCGCTCCTGGGTGGGCTTTTTGGCGCTGCAGCCCGCCAGCAGGCTCAGGCACAGCGCCCCGGCCAGCAGGGCGGCCAGCAGGCGTTTGGCGCAGGTCAGTTTCATAAGGGCTTGCTCTCCTTTGCGGCGGTAAAGGCGGCGTGCTCCTCCTGCAGGTGGGCCAGCAGGTCGCCGAAGACCCAGCTGCGGTTCGCAGGCGTCACCACGGCCTTGAGGGGGATGTTCACCTGGGCCTGCTTCATCAGGTCCAGCAGGGTGTCCACGTCCTTGTCCTTGAAGTTGGCCAGCACCAGCGCCGGGGGGTAAGCGCCCGGCTCCAGCACCAGGGTGCGGGCGGCTTTGGTCTCCACCTCGCCCAGCAGCTGGGCCACGGTCCTGCCTGCATCGGCGGGGGAAACGGGCAGCACCTTCATGCCAAAGGCCGGGGCCATGCCCTCCAGTTTGCCACGGTCGGCGGGGGAAAGGTTCCAGCCCAGCGCCAGCGGCACACCGGCGTTCTGGTTGCGTGCGATATGTGCTTTCATCGGTAAAAAACTCCTTTCAGAGTGGGTGCAAATACACGAAATACACTATAGTATACCACAAACGCGGGAAAAAGAAAATGCGGCAAGGGGGCATTTTGCGCGTTGTGTTGCAAACTGCTGAAAAAGCAGGAAAAACTTTTACAGAAAAACGTGCGATTTACCATTGAAAAACCTATAGGGGGAGGGGGGTAAAATGAAGATGGGACGTCGTTTTTTCGAGAGGGGACGGCCCAAAGAAGAAAGCAAAAAATTAAAGGAGCGAGGACTATGCGTAAAAAGAGTATGCGGTTCATCAGTGCAGCGCTTGCGGCGTGCATGATGGCATCCACCCTGCCGGTGGGCGCGTTCGCGCTGGAGGGGGACACCGCACCGGAAAGCGGCGTGAGCACGCAGGCAGAGGAGACGGTTGCAGAGACGGTCACGACGATTCCTACGGAGACAAAGGTTTATACTATTGCAGAAGGCGGTAATTACGAACTTCTGGGAGGAAATTACGGCCGAATCGAAATCAATATGACCGACACGACGAAGCCTGTGAATATTACAATCAAAGGAAATGTAGCCGAAACTCTGGACGACCCCTTATTTAATGTGACAAAAGCAGGTGTCGTGAACATCGTCAATGAAGGCTATGAGGTCGATTGTGCGACAGGGACAAAGCACCTCATGTATATGAGAAGCCCGGAGTCGCAGGTGACGATAACCGGCGGCACTTATGTATCGCAAGGATACAATATTATCATGGATTTCAGCGGTACGCTGATTGTAAATGATGCAAAAATGAAGTCGAATGCCTACTGCATTTATGCTGGCAGTTCCGGCGTTGTGACCGTGAATGGCGGCGAATATACATACTGTGCTCCAGTACAGGACCGCTCTGTTTTCTTTGGCGAAGCGGGTGGTACTATAACATTGAACGACGTTACAGCGACTTCGATTGAAAAAGTTCTCAAGCTTGAGAACAGCACTGCGATCGTCAACGGCGGTAATTTTAAAAGCACTGGCAGTAAAAGCTGCTTTGTTCTCAGTGCTTCCAGCCTGACAATCAATGAAGGTACTACAACGAAAGGTGAATTTGAATCTGAGAGTGCCAGCTGCATCAATAACCGGGGCTTTGTAGAAATCAACGGCGGCACCTTCACTTCGGGTGCGGAAAGCACTATTTACAATCGCGGCGGTCTGCGCATGACCAGCGGCACGGTCGCCAATACGAATGCGGACGGCATTGCCATTGATATTTCCGGCAATTACGGCGATATCAAGCTCATCGGCGGCACGATCAAAGGCATCAAAGACGGCATCTATGTGCAGGACCTTGGCAGCTCCGAAGTGACTCTGCAGCAGGTGACTTTTGAGGGCAGCCAAAACGATATCCACCTGGGCGAGGGCCAGCAGATCAACATCAAGAAGACCTTCACCGGCAAGGCAAAGATTTTGGTGGACGATGCCAAAGCAGGCCGCCGGATCACCCAGGAAAACGACGACACCCGCTACCAGAAGGACCTGAACCTTGTGAGCAACAACGAGGGTTATATCGTCGGCTATAAGCGCGAGGACGGCGTGGAATACCGCTACCTCGCCGATGCGAACGGCAATGCTGTCTCCACCCAGGACGCAAAGGCGACGGCAAACCTCGGTGCCGGTGCCCAGCAGCTGGACACCACCGACGTTGTGCCCGAAAACACCACGGTGACCGTGACGGCGGATATCCCGGAAAGGGCCGAGTTCCTGGAATGGAGCGTTGTGCGTGCCGACGGCGAAGCACTGGACTGGACCCCGGCTGAGGACGACCCCCAGACCATCACCTTTAAAATGCCCGGCTGCAATGTGACCGTTGCCGCCCTGTACCAGAACAACACGCCGGACCCCGTCAACCCCGGCGGCGGCGACGACCCTGTGACCGAGTTCTTTGAGGCAGCCGCCGTGACCGGCGTTGCCGCCTGGGGCCTTTACGAGACCGCCACCGGCATTTACCGCGTGCTGAACATGCGGGGCATCCCCATGCCTTCCAACCGCGCCGGTCTGGCCACCCTCATCTGGGAAAAGGCCGGTCAGCCCGAACCCCAGACCCTGAAGACCTACAGCGACGTGGACGAAAGCGACATTTACCTGCGCAAGGCCGCCAGCTGGATGGAAGAACAGGGCCTGATGGAAGCACGGGACGACGGCAGCTTCAAACCCTATGGCTATGTGACCAAGCTGCGCACCTGCTTTGTGTGGGACATGGCGCGGGACCGCGGCCTTGTGGGCTGACGGCACAGCACAGCGCATCATCTCACGGCCCTCTCGGTGAAATGGATCAACGCTGAAACCCAAAAAAACGACCGCCTGCGGCATCGCGCTGCAGGCGGTCTTTTGCGTGTGGAACTGTGGAAAACTCAGTTCAGCTTCTTGCCGAAGAACTCCACCTCTTTGCCGATGAACTGCATCAGCTCGTCGAACTGGTCGGGCGTCAGGCTCTGGGCACCGTCGCACTTGGCCTTGGCGGGGTTGTTGTGCACCTCGATCATCAAACCGTCGGCACCGGCGGCCACGGCGGCCTTGGCCAGCTCCGGCACCATCCATGCGTGGCCGCAGGCGTGGCTGGGGTCCACCACCACGGGCAGGTGGGTCATCTTGTGCAGCATCACCACACCGGCAAGGTCCAGCGTGTTGCGCATGCTGGTCTCGAAGGTGCGGATGCCGCGCTCGCAGAGGATGACGTTCTCGTTGCCCTCGGCCATGATGTACTCGGCGCTCATGACGAATTCTTCCAGGGTGTTTGCCAGGCCGCGCTTGAGCAGCACCGGCTTTTTCTGGCGGCCCACGGCCTTGAGCAGCTCAAAGTTCTGCATGTTGCGGGCACCCACCTGAATGAGGTCCACATTCTCGAACAGGGGCAGGTGCTCGGTGTTCATGATCTCGGTGACGATGGGGGCACCGGTGGCGCGGCGGGCCAGCTTGAGCAGGTCCAGGCCCTCGCTGCGCATGCCCTGGAAAGAGTAGGGAGAAGTGCGGGGCTTGAACGCGCCGCCGCGCAGCAGGGAAGCACCGGCCGCCTTCACACGCTGGGCGCAGTAGGTGATCTGGTCCTCGCTCTCGATGCTGCAGGGGCCCGCGATGACGGCAAAGTTGCCGCCGCCGATCTTCACGCCGTCCACGTCGATGACGCTGTCGTCCGGGTGGAACTTGCGGTTGGCCTTCTTGTAGGGCTCGGTCACGCGGCGGCAGGTCTCCACCACCGGGTTCGCCAGCACCCAGCTCTCGGCCACGGCCTTGGTGTCGCCGATCAGGCCCAGAATGTGGCTCTCGCTGCCCTTGGAGTCGTTGATCTGCAGGCCCATATCCTGCAGTTCGTGGCAGAACTCGCGGACCTGTACCTCGGGGGCGTCCTGTTTCAGTACGATGATCATAGTGTTTTGTCTCCTTTGCCTTTTCAAAAAATCCAAACGGCGAGGGAGACCGGCTCCTTTGCCGCAGCTTGTTTCGTCAAACTTCAGTTTCCTGAAGCGGTGAGGCTATCATATCACTTCAGGAGACTGAAGTCAAGAGGAAATTTTGAATTTTTGTGGAGAAAGTGGTAGAATAGACAAAAGGTGCTGCGCCCTCTCAGTCTCGCGTTGCTGACAGTTCTCCCAAAGGGAGAGCCAAGGACGTGAAGGCGAAGCTCTTGCCTCCCCCTTTGGGGGAGGTGGCACGGCGTAAGCCGTGACGGAGAGGGCGGGGGAGCCGTTAAACCGATAGAAGGGAATTCAGAGATATTATGGGAAAAGAAGCAAAAACCAACGCCATGCGCATTCTGGAGCGCGAAAAGGTGCCCTACACCGCCCATGAGTACGCCCACGAGGAGGGCGTGGCCGTGGCCGGTGTGGACGTGGCGGGCAGCATGGGCGAAGACCCGGCCTGCGTGTACAAAACGCTGGTGACGCAGGGCAGCAGCAAGAACTACTTTGTGTTCGTCATCCCGGTGGCGGCGGAGCTGGACCTGAAAGCTGCCGCCCGCAGCGTGGGCGAAAAGAGCGTGGCCATGATCCATGTGGCTGACATCAACAAGGTGACGGGCTATGTGCGCGGCGGCTGCAGCCCCGTGGGCATGAAAAAGCAGTACAAGACCGTGTTCGACGAGAGCGTTCTCGCGCAGGAGAAGGTTTATGTCTCCGGCGGGCGCATCGGTACCCAGGTGTGCTGTGCCCCGGCCGACCTCATCCGCGCCGCCCGGGCGACGACGGCGAAAATCATCTTTTAAAAAGTCCGTCTATTCCGCAAAAGTTCACACGAATGGTTTTACATAAAATATACTCAAACCATAAGTCATACTTAAAAAGAAAAACGGTGTCGAAACTGCACAAAACTTTCGAAAGTTTTTTGGCGGCATGAGAACACAAGGGAGAATTTGCCTGAACACCCTTTGCAAAGCGGTCCTTTTGCCGTAAACTGTATGTAGCACGGGGACGGTGGGGCGCAAAATGCCCCGCTGCACCCCCTGAAAAATGCCAGCACAACGAACTGCGGAGGAGAACTTCTATGAAGAAGATGCTGCCGGGTCTCATGGGTCGAAACAACATTCGGGCATGTCAGGGGCATCGTGCAGCTCTGTGCGGAGCATCGGGAAAAATCATGCAGAAATAAAGGCCGTGGTGCAGGTGTACCACAGCCTTTTTTGTTTGTCGGGTTTGAGAAAGAGAGGTCTGGAGATATGATTCGTAAAGTGGCAGTGATCATGGGTTCCGATAGCGACTGGCCCGTGGTGAAGGGGGCCTGCGCCCAGCTCAAGGCGCTGGACATCCCCTTTGAGGCACACATCCTGTCGGCCCACCGCACCCCTGCCGAGGCAGCGGAGTTTGCAAAGAGCGCCCGCGCCAACGGCTTCGGCGTCATTCTGTGCGCGGCGGGCATGGCAGCCCATCTGGCCGGTGCCTTTGCCGCCAACACCACCCTGCCGGTGATCGGCATCCCCATGAAGGGCGGTGCCATGGACGGCCTGGACGCCCTGCTTGCCACGGTCCAGATGCCCAGCGGCATCCCGGTGGCGACCGTGGCGCTGAACGGCGCGAAGAACGCCGCCTGGCTGGCGGCGGAAATTCTGGCCCTCAGCGATGACACCCTTGCCGAAAAGCTGGCCGCCGAGCGCACCGCCATGGCTGCACAGATCGCCGCCAAGGAAGAAAAGCTGCAGGCCGAGATCGCTGAACTGTAAAAGGAGAACCAATGTCTGATTTTGCATATCCGCTGCACGAAGAATGCGGCGTTTTCGGCATTTATGACCGCGCCGGTACCGAGGACGTGGCCGCTGCCGCCTACTCGGCGTTGTATGCGCTGCAGCACCGCGGCCAGGAGAGCTGCGGCATTGCCGTGAACGATGACGGCGTGATCCAGGGCCACCGGGATCTGGGTCTTGTGAATGAAGTGTTCACCCCGGCGGTGCTGGCGGGCCTTTCCACCCCGAACGCACACATGGCCACCGGCCATGTGCGCTATGCCACCGCAGGCAGCCGCGTGCGCGCCAATGCACAGCCCATGATCGTCCGCCATGGCCGCGGCACCATGGCACTGTGCCACAACGGCAACCTGACCAACGCCATCGAGCTGCGCCGTCAGCTGGAGAACGAGGGTGCCATCTTCCACGGCTCCTCCGATACCGAGGTCATCTGCTACCTGATCACCCGCAACCGCCTGCGCATGGGCAGTATCGAGACCGCCATCAGCAAGACGATGGATGTGCTGGAAGGTGCCTACAGTCTGGTGATCATGTCGGCCACCAAGCTCATTGCAGTGCGTGACCCCCGCGGCTACCGGCCCCTGTGCATTGGCACCCTGCCCGGCGGCGGCTATGTGTTTGCCAGCGAGAGCTGTGCACTGGACGCTGCCGGTGCTACCCTGCTGCGGGACGTGGAGCCCGGCGAGATCGTGGTGGCAGACGAAAAAACCGGCGAGCTGCGCAGCATCAAAGACCATTGCGGACGCCCGGACACCCAGATGTGTGTGTTCGAGTTCATCTACTTCTCCCGACCGGACAGCATCATTGAGGGCTGCTCGGTGCACGAAGCACGCAAGCAGGCGGGCCGGTTCCTTGCACAGGAGCACCCCGTGGAAGCAGATGTGGTCATTGGCGTGCCGGATTCCGGTCTGGATGCAGCCCTCGGCTACTCGCAGGAGAGCGGCATTCCCTACGGCATCGGCTTTATCAAAAATAAGTACATCGGCCGCACCTTCATTCAGGGCAGCCAGAAGCAGCGCGAGAACAGCG